>Ga0233420_10000159_pt1 | contig 31020 bp, 25 predicted proteins | sample Watercolumn_Mata_4_FD_183009 | JGI IMG/M metagenome (GOLD analysis project Ga0233420, IMG submission 183009) | Freshwater microbial communities from Lake Matano, South Sulawesi, Indonesia - Watercolumn_Matano_2014_102_MG | ecosystem: Environmental > Aquatic > Freshwater > Lake | place...
TGGGTTCCATGAGTGTCTCCATGAGCGGCTTCACCATGACCGGCGGCAGCACCATGGGCTCCATGAGCATCTCCATGGGTAGCTTCACCATGTCCAGCACCATGGGCTCCATGAGCGTCTCCATGGGTAGCTTCACCATGTCCAGCACCATGTGCTGGTGCTTCATGATGACCCTCTCCATGTTCTGGTCCGTGACTCATAAAATATGGTGTTTATAGAGTTCTTTACTATAACATTACGGCTAAAATTAGTCAATAGTTGAAAAATCGATTTTTGGTTGTAATGATTGACTTTTTCTATTCTAAAAAGTCACTTAAAACTAAGGCTGCCATACTTTCTGCTACCGGAATAATTCTGGGGGCGAGGCAGCAATCATGGCGGCCGAGGGTTTGAATGGTGGTATTTTTGCCGGATTTGGTGATAGTTTTTTGTTTTAAAGGGATACTGGCGACGGGTTTTATAGCGATTCTGAAGATGATATCTTCGCCTGTAGAGATTCCTCCTAAGATTCCGCCGCTATTATTTGAAAGAAATTTTACTTTTCCTTTTTTGATTTCCATTTGATCATTATTTTCGCTGCCTTTCATGGCTGCTGACTTAAAACCTGAGCCGAATTCGATTCCTTTTACGGCTCCAATAGAGAGCATGGCTTTGGCCAATTCAGCGTCTAATTTGTCAAAAACTGGTTCGCCTAAGCCTTTTGGAGGATTTTTAATAATAATTTCGACGATTGCGCCAATAGAATCGCCATTTTCTCTTAATTTATTGACTAGTTTAACCATTTTTTCGGAGGCTGTTTTGTCAGCGCATCTTAGGGGACTTGTCTCAATATATTTCTTATCAAACTTTTGAGCGATAATTTCTCCGATTTGTACTGTATGTCCAAAAATCTCAGTTTTGGAATATTCTTTGAGAATTTTCTTGGCGAAAGCTCCTGCAATTACTCGTGAAACAGTCTCTCTTCCGGAAGATCTGCCTCCGCCTCGACAGTCTCTAATTCCATATTTTAAGTCGTAGGTGTAGTCTGCGTGGCCGGGACGATATAGTTCTTTTATATTTGAATAATCAGCAGATTTTGTGTTTTTATTCTCAACAATGATAGAGATAGGTGTTCCTAAAGTTTTTCCTTCAAAAATACCAGATAAAATTTGAATTTTGTCTTCTTCTACCCTAGAAGTTCCTGCTTTTGAGCCGGCAAGAGGTTTTCGACGATTTACTTCGTTTTGGATTTCGTTTAGAGATATTTTCAATCCAGAGGGGCATCCGTCAATAACAACCCCGTAAGCTATTCCGTGAGATTCTCCCCACGTAGTTACCTTAAAGTTTTTACCTAAAGTATTTCCGGCCATGGATTTATGTTTTTCAAGATTTCGTAGCGAAAACTATTCTTCTGTGGCCTCTTTTTCTTCTGTAGTGATCTTTATCGTTTTTGATGATTTCTTGGTCTTTTTTGTAGCTTTTGTCTCTTTTATAGCGTTAGCTTTTTTAACCTTTGCCATGAATTTATCAACACGTCCCGAAGCGTCAATAAGCTTTTGTTTGCCTGTGTAGAAAGGATGGCAATTTGAACAAATTTCAGTTTTATAATCTTCTTTAATTGTTGAGCCTGCAACGAATTTAGCGCCACATGCACAAGTAAAAGTAATGTCTTGGTATTGAGGATGAATGTCTTTTTTCATGGTAAATTATTGTTTCTTGGAATTTTTCGTGGCCGCAATGTACCTGAAATAGATCAACAATGCAAGTAAAATTGAGATTAGAACTATTCCGAGTTGAATATAAAACCTGGTGTTTACAACGTTAATTTGAAAATTTGAGGTTTGAGATTCGCCGTTGTCATCAGTTATTTTTATGGAAACCTTGTGAGTTCCTATTTCATCAAAAACTTTTGTAAAGGAGGTGCCCTCTTTCTTTTCGGCATCTACTTGCCATTCAAAAGATACGATTTTCCCATCATCGTCATAAGAAGGGGTGGCGTCAAAAGTGTATGGTTCCATCAAGTTTATGTAGGAGGGGATTTCATCGAGCTTTAAAACAGGAGCTTTATTTAGGGGGAATGGATCTGTGGTATCTGGAAGAGGATCATTGTCGTCGTTGATGTCGAGATTGTTGCCGATGCCATCTTTGTCTGTATCAAGCCATTCTTTTGGATCGAGAGGGAAATCATCTTGGCTATCTTTGATTTTGTCTCCGTCAGTATCGGCTTTTAGGGGATCTGTGCCTGTGTTGTCTTCTTCTGTATCTATAATTCCATCGTTGTCGTCGTCTGTGTCTTTGATGTTGCCGATGCCATCTTTATCCGTATCGGTAGTCTCATTTGGATCGAGAGGCATTTCGTCAAATTTATCTGGTACGCCGTCGTTATCATCGTCTAAATCTTTGTTATTTCCAGTCCCATCACCGTCAGTGTCATATTGTTCTTTGGCATCTAGAGGGGCGAAGTCTTTGTCATCATTAACTCCATCTCCATCATCGTCTTCATCTAAAGTATTTTTCAAACCATCATGATCGGTATCTTGTTCTACATAAATTTTTTCATCTACGTAATTATTTCCCGGGTTGTCGATCTCTGGCTTCCAAGGGAAGATTTTAGCTGAAATTGTGTGATAACCAAAAGATGGAGGAGCCCAATCAATAAAAACATCATCAGTTTTATTGCCGAAAATTGAAATAGGTTGATCTCCAGAAATTTGTTTGCCATTGTCGTAAAAACGGACGACACCTAAGAGGTCGAGATTGCTATTGTTTTTTGCCGTTGCATAAATACGGATCGGATCGCCTTCGAGGAAAAATTGTTTAGAAAATCTAAGGTCAGGACTATTAATGGAAATGTCTCCATTGTAAGCGTAGGCAGCCTGGCTTAGAAGCAGAAAACTGCCTAGGATTAAAAGAGCTTTTTTCATATATTTTGTTGATTATTATGCTGTTTTAATCAGTTTTTGCTGGTCTTCGATCTGACCAGCAGTAATTTCTCCAGCTGTGGGCGGAGTATCTGCGTGATCAATTAGAGAAATAGAGGCAACGGTATCTCCTTTATCTAGTCTCATTAAGTAGACTCCTTGAGTTGCGCGACCTTGAGAAGGGATATTTTTAGAATAAATTCTGATCACTTGTCCTAATTTTGATATCATGACTAAGTCTGCATTGGTTCTGTCATCAAGGGTTTTAGCGCCGATGATTTTACCTGTTTTTGCGGTAACATTAGCTGTTTTTACACCTGATCCACCACGAGCTTGAAGTCTATAGTTGCCAATTTTGGTCATTTTACCAAGTCCATTTTGCATTACGACTAATAGTTCGGTTTCAGTATTTGGAACAATGGCCATTTCAACTACTTTATCATTTGGTTTTAATTTAATTCCACGAACCCCGATTGATGGACGACCCATTGGGCGAGCGTCTTGTTCATTGAATCTAATACATTTTCCTTCGTGGGTTACTAAAACGACTTCATTGCCTTTTGAAGTTTCACGAACCCATTCTAGAGAATCATCTGGACGAAGTTTCATAGCAATCAGTCCGCTCTTTCTTACGTTTTTAAAATCTTCTACAGGAGTTTTCTTGACGGTTCCTTTTAAAGTTGCCATAAGGAGATATTGTCCTGTGAATGTCTCGCGAGTATTTAAAATAGAGCTAACCCATTCGTCTTTTTGTAATTGTAGGAAATTTACAATAGCTTGTCCTTTGGAAATTCTAGTTCCTTGAGGAAGTTCGTAAACTGGTAATCTAAATACGCGTCCTTTGTTGGTAAAATATAGAATTTCATCGTGATTTGAAGCGTAGCAGATCAACTTAATCTCGTCTTCTTCCTTAGTAGTAGAGCCAATAATTCCTTTCCCCCCACGATTTTGAGTGCGGAATGTGCTTGGTGGAACTCTCTTGATGTAGTTCTCACGGCTCATTACAACGATCATTGGTTCATTTGGAATAGTGTCTTTTTGAGAGATATTATTGATAGCTTGAGGAATAATTTCCGTTTTTCTCTTGTCGCCATATTTCTCTTTGATTTCGGCTAGTTCTTTTTGCATTATTTTTAGAATTTTTTTGACATCAGCCAAAATGCCTTCTAGTTTGGTTATTAAGGCTAGTTTTTCGGCTAATTCTTCTTCAATTTTCTTTCTTTCCAATCCGGCCAAAGTTTGTAATCTCATTTCCAAAATCGCTTTTCCTTGAAGCTCTGTGAGTTTGAAGTTTTTCATTAAAGCCACTAAAGCATCTTCTTTGGTAGGAGACTTTTTGATTGTTTGAATTACGGCGTCGATATTATCAAGAGCAATTTTCAATCCTTCCAAAATGTGAGCTCTTGCTTTAGCCATTTTTAACTCGAATTCAGTTCTTCTGGTAATAACTACTTTTCGATGAGTAATGAAATGTTCGAGGACTTGTCTTAAGTCTAGTAGGTGTGGCTGAATTTCGTCGACTAAAGCAATCATGTTCATATTGAATGATGATTGTAAGTCTGTATATTTAAATAATTGATTCAGGATTTTTTTAGGATAACTATCTTTTTTAAGTTCAATTACAATGCGAATACCATCTTTATTTGATTCATCGCGGATGTCGGTGATTCCAACAACTTTTTTATCTCTTACCAACTCAGCAATTTTAGTGATAAGGTTCGCTTTGTTTACTTGATAAGGAATTTCGGATACTAAAATGTCGAATCTTCCTCCTTTTTTCTCAATAATTTCAGTTTTGGCACGAAGAACCATGCCTCCACGCCCGGTAGCATAAGCTGTCCTAATGTCTGAAATGTTGTAAAGGAGACCTCCGGTAGGGAAGTCGGGACCTTTAATAAATTTCATTAACTCATCAACCGTAGCTTCTGGATGTTCTGAGAGGTGAAGGATTCCGTCGATTAATTCGCCAAGATTATGAGGAGGAATAGAGGTGGCCATACCTACGGCGATACCTTGCGAACCGTTTAGTAAAAGTTGAGGTAATTTTGTTGGAAGAACTGATGGTTCTTTGTGTCGACCATCATAATTATCTCTCCAGTCAACGGTTTCTTTATCGATATCTTCCAGCATTTCATCACTAATTTTTTCCAATTTTGCTTCGGTATAACGCATGGCAGCGGCAGGGTCTCCATCGATAGATCCAAAGTTACCCTGTCCTCTTACCAGGGTGTATCTCATGGCGAATTCTTGGGCCATTCTTACCATAGAATCATAAACTGCGGCGTCTCCATGTGGATGATACTTAGCTAAAACTTCACCGACAACGGCGGCAGATTTTCTAAAACCACCACTGCTTCTTAAGCCGATTTCATTCATAGCATGCAAAATTCTTCTATGAACAGGTTTTAAACCGTCTCTTACATCCGGAAGTGCACGTGAAACAATAACGCTCATGGCATATTCCAGGTAAGAATTCTCCATTTCGTCGGAAATATTTCGAGGACTAATTTGTTTTGTTTCTGCAAAAAGTTCCAATGATTCTTGGGCTGGTTCTATAATTTCTTCTATTTTTTGAGTTTTTTCCGGCTCTTGAGGAAGCGGAGTTTGAACTGGATTTTTCTTGACGTTTTTGGCTTTAGATTCAGTTTTCTTTGGCTGTTTTTTAGCTTTTGTATTGTCTTTTTTATCCTTTTTATTCACGGAAAAAGCAGGTTATATGAATATGTGCAGCGCGAATATTATCACATTTTTTTTATTTTACTAATCAAAAATGCCCTAATGGGGTTGTAAAAGTGACTATTTTTTGCTAGAATATAAGGATTTAAAAAACAAAATTAATACAAATGGCAGATACACAAACACAAAATACACAGACTGCATCAACCCAAAATGGGCAAGCAGCAGAGCAAGTTTCAACTTTAATTCCAACATTAGCGGATACTCCAGTTGCGGCTCCGGTTGTCGAGCAAACTCCTCCTCAAAATAATGCTGTTTTTGCTCCGACGAATGCTCCTATAGAGGAAACGCCGGAATGGTTGAAGGCGGCTGATACTGCTGTTAGTGGAAAAATTGCGGACACAGGATCATTTAATCTTAGGGAAGAAAAACCGACTTTGGCTGATATAGGAGAAGATCCTTCGTCTCAAGTTGCTATTTCTAAAAAAGCTCCTGAGGTTGAGGTTGTTAAAAAAACGGGGGAAGATGCTTCTCAGAAATTATCCAATGACGGGAATGATCCTCTGACTGACAAAAAAATAGAAGAAAAAACTGCTAATTCAGACGTAAAAGTTGCGGAACAAGCTGTCATGGGGACTCAAGCTTTGGCTGATAAAAAAGCCATTGAGGAGGCGAAAGATAAAGCTCATGCTGAGGCTGCAGTTCAAAATAAAACTTCAGTGCTTGCTAGATTGAAATCTTTATTTAATTTCTCTGCTAAAAAACCGGAGCAAGTCGTTGAGAATAAGGATGGAGTGAAAGCTGTGGATGTAAAAGACGGAAAGACAGAAGGTAAAAAAGAAGAACTTAAAAAAGAGGAAGTAAAAACTGTAATTGTTGATAAGGTTACCGGTAAAGAGGTGAAACTTACTGAATCAGAAAAGAAAGAATATATCGAAGCTGAAAAAATTTACCAAGAAGGATTGGCTTCAATCAAAGATTTGATTGCTCCTTCCTCAATGGAGATTCAATATGAATCTATCAGAATTGATGGAATGTATGCTGTTTCTTTCTATATCTATTCTTATCCTCGTTATTTGGATGTGAATTGGCTTTCTCCAATTATTAATTTTGACGTGACGATGGATATTTCTCAATTTATTTATCCGATCAATTCGGATCAAATTATGAGAACTTTGAAAAAGAAAGTGGCTCAAATGCAGTCGAGTATGAGAATTAATTCCGAAAAAGGTATGGTGCGTGATCCGGCACTTGAAACTGCGCTTGAGGATGCTGAACAACTACGTACAGAAATTCAAAGAGGTCAAGAGAAATTCTTCCAGTTTGCATTATATTTTACAATTTATTCTGACAAGAAAAAGAAACTTGAGAGAACTGCAAAACAACTAGAAAGTTTGCTTGGAGGAAAGTTGGTAATGACAAAAAGAGCTCAAATTCAGGCTGAACATGGGTTTACAGCTTCAATTCCTCTAGCAATGGATGAGCTATATGTTATTAGAAATATGAATACAAGTCCTTTGTCGACAACTTTCCCATTTAGTTCGTCATCTTTGACTTCTGATAAGGGAATTTTGTACGGACTAAATCGTCACAATGATAGTTTAATTATCTTTGATAGATTTGCTTTGGAAAATGCAAATAGTGTTGTATTTGCGAAATCCGGAGCCGGTAAGTCTTATGCCGTAAAGCTTGAAATTTTGAGACTGATGATGATGGGAACAGATGTGATCGTAATTGATCCGGAAAATGAGTATGAAGCGCTTGCCAATACTGTTGGAGGTGCTTATTTGAAACTAAGTTTGAATAGTGATAGGAGAATTAATCCTTTTGATTTACCAAAGCCAATCGCAGGTGATGATGTTCAGCCTGGAGATTTGCTTAGAACGAATATTATAAATCTACATGGATTATTGAATGTGATGCTTGGGACTCTTGATGCCTCTGAAGAATCTATTTTGGATAAAGCATTGATTGATGTGTATGCTTTGAAAGGTATTACAATGGATATTCTGGATCCTTCTATTTATGAGCCGCCAACGATGGAGGATCTTTATCAAATATTAAATTCAATGGAGGGAGCATCCGGACTTGCTCAGAAATTGTCGAAATACACAGTAGGTTCTTATTCCGGAATTTTCAACAAACCTACTAATGTAAATTTGTCTTCAGGGTTGATGATTTTCTGTATTAGAGACTTGGAAGATGCTCTTCGTCCAATTGCGATGTATATTATTTTGAACTATATCTGGGCAAAAGTTCGCAGTGAACTCAAGAAAAGAATCCTTGTAGTGGATGAAGCCTGGACAATGATGCAACATGAAGATAGTGCTCAATTCTTATTTGGATTGGTAAAAAGAGCTAGAAAATATTATCTTGGAGTGACTACTATTACTCAAGACGTGGAGGATTTCGTGAGTAGTACTAGAGGGAAGCCTATTATTACAAACTCTTCGTTGCAATTACTGTTGAAACAATCTCCGTCAGCTGTAGAGGTTTTGGCAAAGATCTTTAATCTTACGGAAGGAGAGAAGTATGTTCTACTTAATAGTGGAGTTGGACAGGGACTTTTCTTTGCGGGATTGAAGCACGTGGCAATCCAGGTTATCGCTTCTTATACTGAGAATAAGATTGTTACTACAAATCCTCAGGAGCTTTTGGCCGCAAAGGATCAAGTAGTTTAGAATTCTTCTAGAGCTGCATTTAATTGATTGTCTTGGTTGTCGGTAGTTGTTGTTTTCGGTACGTATTTATCTGGAGTCAGGCCTTTTTTATTGATATCTCTGCCGTTTGGAGTGAGCCATTTTGCTGCCGTATATTTTAAAAGAGAATCATCTTTATATTCTACAATGTCTTGGGCGGTTCCTTTCCCGAAGGATTTTTCTCCAACTAATTTGGCTATTTTATAATCTTGTAATGCTCCAGCTAAGATTTCAGAAGAAGAAGCGGATCCTTTGTTTATCAAGATAACGGTTTGAAGATCTTTTAGAATTCCGTCGACAGGGGCTTTATATGATTCAGTCGAGTTGTCAGAATACTTCATTTTCAAGGCTGTTTTTGGGGTGTCGAAAAATAATCCAATGATGTTTATGGCTACATCTAAATATCCTCCGGAGTTATTCCTGAGGTCCAAAATTAACCCGTCAGCATTTTGATTAGTAATTTCGGTCGCTGCTTTTAAAAATTCTTCATAAGTTTTATCATTGAAACTTGTGAGTTCAAGATAGGCTATTTTTTTGGATCCTTTTGTAAGAAATTTGTAGCTTACCGTCTCGTAAAAGAGTTCATCTCTTTTGACTGTAAAACTTAATTCTTTGTTGTTTCTAGTGACGGTGATTTTTACGGTTGTACCTTTTGGTCCTTTAATTTTCTTTACGACATCAGATAATTTCTGGTTAGTAATATCTTTACCGTCAATTTTTACAATAATATCAGCCGGTTTTAATCCGGCTTTTTCTGCAGGGGAATCTTTTATAGGACTGATTATTGTAATTTTATTGTCGATCATTTCGATTTGAATCCCGATGCCTTCATATTCACTAGAAAGATCGTCTAAAACAGTAACTTCTCCTGGTTTTTCGAAAGTGGTGTAATTATCTCCAACCTCGTTTACCATCCCTTCAATTGCTCCGAAAATCAGGTCAGTATCCTTAATTTTGTCATTATAAAGGTAGTCAACGTGTAGAGTTTGCCAGACGTCAAGGAAGGTTCCGAAAGACTTATTCTCTATTAAATCTGTCTCGGTTTCGGTGAAATAATAATCAGGGTAATTTTTTATTGGCGCTTCGAAAGTGTAAGTTACGTCGATATTATCGAGTTCTTTGTATTGTTTAATTTTGTATAAATAATTTGCTGCTTCGCCGCGTGTAATTCTTTTGGCTGTTTTGAAAAGCTCTGGAGTGGATGGCTCGAGAATGCCAAGGTCGGCCGATTTTTGGGCTAGCGGAGCGATTTTTGAGGTTAGATTTACATCTGTAAATGGAAAAGTTTGTCTGTCGAAAAAGTAATTTGTTCCGATGTCGAGACTTTTGAACATGATTTCTAAGACTTTGGATTTGGCTAAATATTTGTTTGGTTCAAATGTTGGATTAGTAGGCTGAAAAGAAATAAGTCCAAAGTCTAAGGCTGTTTGAATGTAAGGAGCCAAAGGTGAATCAGTAGAAACATCGGAATAAGGTATGGTTGATCCATCGGAGAGGGGAGAGTTGCTAAAAGTCACTAATAATTCATATAAATCGGCATTAGTTAAAGAATCATTTGGGCGAAAAGTAACAGATTTGGGGAGTAAATTTTCATCGTAAAGACTTTTTATGGAGTTGTAATAAGGGGTGCCGGTGGAGACATCATTATAAAAGGCTAGAGCTTGGTTTATTGGTAGAATAAAGAGGATAATTGTGCTTAAAAAAGGGAGAAATTTACGCATTGAAATGAGGTTATAAGTTCAACGAGGTGTATTTTAGGGGATAACTTAAATAAATGGAATGATTTTTAGGTAGAATATTGTTTTTTTGCCTTTTTAATGCTATAATATGAAGATTAATTGAGCCAAAAATATGCCTGAAATTAAGTCAACATTCTCGATTGTGAAAAATCTTTTAAAGGTGATTGTTTTAGCTGCTGTCGCGGGTGGTGCTATTTTTGGAAATTTTGTGTTGGAAAAAAAGATGGATGTGAATGCTGTTGTGAATGTGGCTGACTTGACGGCTTTTGATTATGGGAAAGAAAATCTTTTGTCGGATCGAGGAGTGATTCGTTTTGCTGATGAACAAGAGTATGTAGGAACTCCTTCCATGGATGTTATCACGGTAAATAATAATGAATATATTTTGAAATTTAATAAAGGTAAAATTTGGGGAAATTTTGGGGCTAGTAATGCAAAAGTGAATATTTTAGTTGGAAATAATGTGGTGATGATTCCAAATAGAGCGATTTTTACGGCTGAATTTGATGGAGAATCTTTGAAGGTAATGACTTTAGGCGGTGATTTGTATTTTGGCTTTTTGGAGGCCGGGGTGAAAATTGAGAAATATGTTGATAAAAATAGTTCTGTTTTTATGAATCGATTTGTTGTACCTAGAGGGGCTCAAGCTGTTATTGCTGATTCAAAAATAGATCAAAGATTTAAAACTTTGTTGTATTCCAGACTTTATACGGAATTTAAAAGATCTACTATTACTGATGAATCTAAAAAGGTGAAGTTTATAGTTGAAAATAGGGAGAAAGATAATTTGTATTTTGAAAATCTAAAAAATGAATTTGAAAAAGACGAAAGATTTGACGGGGGAGCCGTTGCGAAAGGAAATTTGGCGGATGCTGTTTTTTGGGCTGAAGAAAATCTAACTTTTATTCCAGAAAAGAAAAATCAAATGATGTTTAATCATTTATTCGCTTATCTGGATCAATCTATTTATTATGCCAATAAGGATAATCAAATTAGTTCGGATGAATTATGGGTAAAATTTAATGATTACCGAAAGTTGTTACCTGATGAAATTGAATTTTCTAAAGAATATTATTCAAAAATTAATTCTTATATCGATGAGCTTGAAATTTTTTCTCCTGGTGATGCTCAATATGATTTATATAAAAAATTATTAGATCAAAAATTTGATGAAGGAAAAGATAAATTAGATATTACTGATAGATTTTGGTCGAATGTTTACGAGGCAATGGATAAGTCTTCCGGGATGATAAAGGACTCTTTTAGTGATTATTATGATTGTTTGGAAGATATAATGGCGGAAAATTCTGCGATCAAAAATAATGAAAAAGATTTATACAAGGTGTTCATTGCCTATCAGGATCAATTAATTGAAAATTTGTTTTTGAGATATGAGAATTTTTATCAGTTCATTTATTTTGAAATTAAAGAGACTCTAGAGAATGAAATTTTATCTTTCCATGAACAAGGCCAATTGAGAACCGAGCTTAGTCAGGATTTTATTAGTAGAAAGATTGATTTTTTGAGAAGATTAAAAGATCTTTTCTTTAATAATTTGGTTGATGTGGATGAAGCCGAAGAGATTTCCAGAATTCTTACTAAAGGAATCTATTACTTGAGTCCGGCAGAAAGTGCGAAAGTTGCTGTAAGCGCTCTTTTCCAAAGTCAGTTAGATGATATGACTGATTTTTGGGGATATTTGGATGATGTTGAGTATAATGGCTCGAAAGCACATGGGCTTACTCATAGTGATAGGTATAAAGCTTATTTGGAGGAAAGAAATACAGTTTGGACTTTTGATACGATGATTGATGATGTTTTGGGAGGATCCGGGACTGTTGCTGCTGGAACTATAGATAAAATAAAGGGCGAAATTACTTTGGAACTAACGAAAAATAAGGACGTGGTTAATTTGCAAGTTGCTGATATACATGATGCGAAAGCTAGATATATCGAAGTTAAATATGTTTTAGGAGGATATCCTGTTAAGGCGATTTTTGATAGAGATAGCAAATCTTTGAAAGACGTTTTTGTTTATGAACAAGCTATTTCTGAAGAACTAGTTAAGCCTGATGATCTATTGAAGCTGATTGATGAAAAGCTATCTAGTCGGTATAAAATTGAGCCTGTAGGGACGGGAAATTTTGAAGATTCTGTTAAAAAGAACGCTGAAAGGATTGCAAAATTGTATTTGATTGGTAAAATTAAGGCAGCTGGATTTGAGGTGACTGAAGGGCAAATTGCCTTAGTGGATGAAACTGCTTTAATTTATAGAGTAGAAAAAGTTTTCTTAAAAGATATTAAGGATACAATTGTTACTTTTGACTATCTATCTACTCAAGAAAAAGTTTCTAATTTGTATTTTGAATTAAAAGGGACTCCGATCGTTTTGGCTGGTGAGTATACTTTGGAGGAATTGAATGCGTTAATTTCTAATGGAGAGGTTGAGAAAAAGGGTGAGGTGAAAAAGACTCAAAGAGGTGGCATCTAGTAGCTGTTTTCTTGCTGGTTAAAATTTTCTCCTGACAAGATATTTGGTTTGTGCTAAAGTCTTGCCAGTCGTTTTTAGTTTTTAAGATTTTTTTGAATATGGCTGAAGACAAGGTGAATAAAACTCAAGGCTATACAGCCGATCAAATTCAGGTTTTAGAAGGATTATCTGCGGTTAGGAAGAGACCCGGAATGTATATTGGTTCTACAGATGTTACCGGTTTGCATCATTTAGTTTGGGAGATCGTGGACAATGCGATTGATGAAGCGATGGCAGGTTTTTGTAATAAAGTCCAGGTTATTGTTCAAAAAGATGGTGGTTTAAGCGTAGAAGATAATGGTCGCGGTATTCCGGTTGATAAACACAAGAAAACTGGCAAATCGGCTTTGGAAACAGTAATTACTGTGTTGCATGCCGGTGGTAAATTTGGAGATGGTGGATATAAAGTATCTGGAGGACTTCATGGAGTGGGAATTTCAGTTGTAAATGCTCTTTCTGAAAAAATGCTTGCGGAAGTTTATCGTGATGGGAAAATTTATAGGCAAGAATATGGTCAAGGGAATGTAAAGGGGGAAGTTGAAGTAGTGGGTAAATCAGATAAAACTGGTACAAAGATTACCTTCTATCCGGATAAAGAAATATTTGATACGGTTGTTTTCGATTTTCAAACAATTTTGAACAGATTGCGTCAACAGGCCTATCTGACAAAAGGTGTAATGATTACGGTTGTTGATGAGCGAGAAGAGGATAAAAAATATAAATTTTATTTTGAAGGTGGTATTAAATCTTATGTTCAACATTTGAATTTGAGTAAAGAAAACATTTGTAATGTTGTTTATATTGAAAAGGATACTGATGCTGGATATATCGAAGTAGCTTTGCAATATAATAATTCTTTCCAAGAAACTATTTATACTTTTGCGAATAATATCCATACCATTGAAGGAGGTATGCATTTAACCGGATTCAAGTCTGCACTTACAAGAACGATTAATGCTTATGCGAGAAAAGCGGAATTACTAAAGGAAAAAGATGATAATTTAACTGCTGATGATGTCCGTGAAGGTTTGACGGCGATTGTTTCTGTTAAATTAAAAGATCCTCAATTTGAAGGACAGACTAAAGGAAAACTTGGTAATGCTGAAATGAGAACTGCTGTTGAGGCAGTCTTTGGTGAATATTTTAATCAATATCTTGAAGAAAATCCTGCTGAGGGAAGAGCTGTTGTGGGAAAATGTCATTTGGCGGCGAGAGCTCGTTTAGCTGCTCGTGCTGCGAGAGATACTGTTATTAGAAAAGGTGCTCTTGAGGGGATGACTTTGCCTGGTAAATTAGCGGATTGTTCTAGTCGTGATCCTGTCAATTCAGAATTATTTATCGTTGAGGGAGATTCTGCTGGAGGTAGTGCGAAACAAGGTAGAGATAGAGAGACTCAGGCTATTTTGCCTCTTAGAGGTAAGATTTTGAACGTGGAACAATCTCGTTTAGATAAAATTTTAGCTAATAATGAAGTTAAGAATTTAATTGTTGCGCTTGGAGTCGGTGTGGGAGAAACTTTTGATGCGGAAAGATTGCGTTATCATAAAGTTGTGATCATGACCGATGCGGATGTGGATGGTGCGCATATCAGGACTTTGATTTTGACCTTGTTTTATAGATATTTTAAAGAACTTATTGAGAAAGGATTTATTTATATTGCTCAGCCACCGCTTTATAAGGTGACTATGGGGAAAACTATTCATTATGTTTATAGTGACGAGGAAAAAGAAGCCTATCTGAAAACTTTAGGGAAAGAAGCTAAATATTCAATTCAACGCTATAAAGGTCTTGGAGAGATGAATCCTGAACAGCTTTGGGACACAACTATGGATCCCGCCAAAAGGGCGATGTTGAAAGTTACGGTTGAGGATGCAGAGCGTGCAGATCAGATTTTTAACACCTTGATGGGAGCGGAAGTTATGCCTAGAAAGAAATTTATCCAGGCATATGCCAAGAAGGTAAAGAATTTGGATATTTAGAAGATTGACTTTTTTGTCAAAGGTTGATATAAGTCTTTCCTACTTTAAGGTAGAGTCTATTTAATTAATATAAATTTTATGGGAGATTTAGGTGTTATAGGGGGAGTATCGTCTGATGATGTAATTGAAGACCTTGAAAGTGGTTTGAAAGAAGGAGAGGAAGGGAGGGTAGCGACTGAAGGTACAGGAGGAGATTCTGTGGATGGATCTGTAGAGGGGTTTAGATCTCAAGATTTCCAAACTCCAGAACAAGTATTGGATTTTTTGTTAGATCAAGCGCATCTTAGTGAAGATGATTCTAATGAAGATATGAAAGCTTTAGCTAGAAGAATTACCGCAGCAACTTCAGGGGATGAGTTGTATAGATTTTCCAGATTGGTTGTAGGAGTTCATGATTTGTTGCGTGGGGGGTTGGATGCCTATTTGCATGCTAGAAGGCAGGGGAATAGAACTGCGGTGGGAGATTCTGTGGATTATATGAATGACAGAGTTAGAGCTGCTCTAGGGAGGGGTGCAGATGCAGAAAGAGTGGCTAAAGGGGCAACTTTTGCGGATGCAACTGGACAGTGGTTGGGAAAAATGGGTGATGTGTCTGGGGATTTGGATTTGAATTGGTTGATTACTAAAGTTGTTGTATTTAAGTTTGAAATTGAAAAAGCTCTTTACCAGACTTCTGGAATTGAGTTTTAAAAATTTATTTGCTTTTATTTAGTCGCTAAGTATAATTGCTTCGCTTTTACTTAAATAAACTTTTAGAAAGGGGATGAATATACAATGAGAGTAACAATCTGGAAAAACGATAAAGAATCTACCGAAAGAGCGATTACAAGGTTCAACAAAAAAGTTCAAGCTAGTAGAAAACTATTAGAGGTTCGTGCTGGTAAACATCACTCTAAGCCAAAGACAAAGCGTCTACAAAGAAAAGTTGCCATTATGCGCGAATTTTATAGATCACAAAGAGATAAGAATAAATTCTACTAAAAATTTATGACAAGAGGCCAACTCCTAGACCTGGGAGTGAATGTTTTAGGTGCAAAAGATACCTCGTATCTTTCTGCTGAAGTTTTGCTTTGTTACGTTCTCGGAGAAACGAAGGAGTATCTTTTTGCGCATGCCAGTGATGAAGTGGGTGATGAAAATTTGGAAAAACTTTATATCCAATATTTAGATAGAGTAAAAAAAGGTGAGCCAATTGCTTATATTACTGGGGAAAAAGAGTTTTACGGCTTGGATTTTTTGGTGAATAAGCATGTCCTTGTGCCTAGGCCGGAGACGGAAATGTTGGTGGAAAAGGCGCTCTCTTTTATGCGAGATAATTTTGAAAAACATGGAAAGTATAGAGTGCTGGATGTGGGAACCGGAAGTGGAAATATTGCTATTTCGATAGCAAAAAATTCGGCGCATTTGGATGGATCGGAAATGATTGAATATGTGGATGCGATTGATATTAGTGATGAAGCTTTAGAGGTAGCTAATGAAAACGTTTTGCAACATGGTCTGGAGGATAAGGTGAAGGTTTTTAATAGTAATTTACTGGAAGATATTGATGAAGATGAGCATTATCATATTGTTGTGGCAAATTTGCCGTATATAGGCGAAGTGACTAATAATTTGGTGGATAAAAATGTGAAAGATTTTGAACCAAATAGTGCTTTATTTGCTGGCGATGACGGTCTAAAGCTGTATAAAAAATTGTTTCAACAGATTGTCGAGAGAGAAATGAATTGGAAAATGCTGATAGGTGAATTTGGCTTTGGGCAGCGAGAAGATCTAGAGAAATTGTTGAATAAATATTTTGAACAGAAGTGGTCGATAGAAAAAGATCTTGCGGGGATAGATCGGATGTTTGTTGTTTTTAATTAGCGGATGTGGTTTAATTCTTTTTGCATTTAAATTTGCGATATGTTTTTGGAAAAATTGGAAAAATTGGAGCAGGAATATCTGGAAATTCAGAATAAATTGGCTGATCCGGCAGTGATTGCTAATCAAGCGGAGTATAAGACTTTGTCTAGGCGTTATAAAACTTTAGCGTCGGCGGTTGATCTTACTGTTAGATATAGAAATGCTTTTAATACTAAAAAAGAATCCGAGGAGATGTTGAAAATCGAGAAAGATGAAGAGATGAGAGAATTGGCTAAAGTTGAACTTGAGAATGCGGAAAGCTTGTTGCTGCAATTGGATGAAGAGGCTAAGAAGGAACTTGTTCCGAAAGATCCAAATGACCTAAAAGATTGTATTATTGAAGTTCGTGCCGGAGCAGGTGGCGATGAGGCGGCTATTTTTGCCGGAGAGCTGGCGAGAATGTATATGAAATATGCGGAAAATAATGGATTTAAGGTTGAGTTGATGAGTAAAAGTGAGGGGGAGCCGGGTTGTATCAAAGAAATGATTTTTGCATTAAGAGGTGAGGGAGCTTATGGAAAAATGAAGTTTGAAAGTGGAGTTCACAGAGTTCAAAGAATCCCGGTGACGGAAAGTCAGGGAAGAATTCATACTTCCACAGCTTCGGTTGCAGTTTTGGCGGAAGCGGAAGAAGTGGATATTGAAATTAAAGAAAGTGATTTGAAAGTGGATGTATACAGATCTCAAGGAGCAGGTGGGCAAAGTGTGAATACGACTGATTCTGCGGTGAGAATGACTCATATTCCTACAGGAATTGTGGTTACTTGTCAGGATGAAAGATCTCAGCTTAAGAATAGAGCGAAGGCGATCAATGTTCTACGTACGAGGCTATATGCTCTTGAGGAAGAAAAATTGCGTAAAGAGCGTGGTGATGAGCGTTCCAGCCAAATTGGGACTGGTGATCGCAGTGAAAAAATACGAACTTATAATTTTCCTCAGGATCGTATTACCGATCATAGAATCCATAAAAACTGGAGCAATATTCCGGTAGTGATGGATGGAGATATTGGGGATATTGTGGAAAGTTTACGTTTGGCAGAACAGGAAGAGTCTCTCCAGAATATAGGGGGTGCTAAATCTTAAAAATTTTACAAGCCTAGAATCTCTCGTATGGTTTTTCTTATAGGGCCAGCACCTTGGTGGTCTCTGCTCAATTGCTGCGACTAATTGGTCAATAGCTTCGAAATAAGCTGTTTTGTCGTATTTTTCTGGTAGACTTGGGGTATGTGTATCTGATGGGTTTGGCATAATTTTTATATACTAATGAAGGCTATCTCTTATTCTTGGATTTTTTGGGGGATGTGGGGGCATTTTACGACGTAGTTTATCATAATATCCGTCTGTAAGTGGTGCTAGTTCTATGGCTGTGACAACGGCTTTTCTTAGGAATCTTTGTACTTTGCTAACAGGTTCTCCTTGTTTTGTAATTTGCAAAGTGTCTAGTAAATGTTGTAAGTCGAGGCTTGTTGGTATGGGGCTTGTAATTGTGAAAGATTTAGATGAATGTATGCTATAGTGGGTTGAGGTGAAGAAAGCTGAGGTTGAGGTGATAACTCCTTCTTCGTTGACTTGAAATTTTGTTACAATTTCGCAGGGGGAGAGGTGTCTACTTAGATGGGATCTATTATATGGTTCAAAGGTGTGGCTACCGAGATCTTTTGACACGGTAATTTCGGCAAAGGTGATCAGTCCTCTTCTTATTGTTATTTTTTCTCTATTAGGGCCTATGCCTTCGATATCTGAACTGTCTTGAAGTAGTTGGGCGATGGTGGTAGCTAGTCTCTCTTGAGATTCTGGAGAATTGTAATTGTTGGCAGTCGTGGGGAGTGGTTCTTGGGAAATGGTTCTTAATATGCTTTTGTGATCGTGAATCATTTCTTCTCTTGTTGGGGCTGGGGGACAGTAAAAATCATATTCGTGGTCTTCGGGCTCAGGCGTGTCAATAATTGGTATTGTTGGGTTTGCCGGCTGATGAGGATTTAGTCCTTCAAAAAAATCTGATTGTTGATGGTTGCTTGGAGGATTAGATTGGTCTGTTATTTCTAGAGCTGGGTTGCCCTCTGGTAATGTAGACATATTATTTGAGAAAATTTAAATAAAAACTGGAGATGTGATTGTATCATATTTGCACTAATTGTCAATATTTATTTTACGTAGTGGCAGCCTAGGGATTTTCGTCTTTGAAGGGCTGATTTGAGAACTAAGATCCCGACCTCTGCGATATTGATTGATTCGGCAATTTTTTGATTAGTGCCTTCGATTTTTTGGAGTTGATTGAGAATTTTTTGAAGTTTTGGAATGGCAATATTTTTGATTGTTTTTAAATCTCTGATGATTCCGGCATAATCCCACATCGATTTTTGAATTTCTTTTTTTAATTTCGAAGCGAATTTTGTTTCGGGAGAATTTGTCGGAAGAATTTTTGGACGATCTACAGTTAGAACTTGTAATTTTTTTTGAGCTTTTAATTTTTTGGTAATTTGATTGCTGAAAACTAGAGCTTCGAGTAGCGAGTTTGAGGCTAAACGATTGGCTCCGTGAACTCCGGTGCAGGTGACTTCTCCAAATGCAAAAAGATTTTTGATATTGGTTCTCCCGTAAATGTCGGTTTTGATTCCGCCGCAAGAGTAATGAGCGGCCGGGGTAATCGGGATCAAATCTTTGGACATATCGATTCCAAATTTTTGTAATTTTTCGAAAATTTTGGGGAATCGATTTTTTAAATACTCTTTAGATTTATGACTGATATCAAGGAAAACCGGGCCATTTTGTAATTCTTTAAAAATTTCTCTGGCGACAATACTACGAGGAGCAAGCTCTTTTAAGGGATGACGATTATTCATAAATCGTTCTTTTTTGGAATTTAGTAAATGAGCTCCTTCGCCTCTGACTGTTTCGGAAATCAGAAATCTGGGTGAAGTTTTTTTTGCGAGAGCTGATGGATGAAATTGTACAAATTCTAAATCTTCGGTTTTTGCTCCGCTGCGAAAGGCCATTGCGATGCCGTCTCCGGTGGCGATAAGAGGATTTGTTGTGTTCTCATAAATTTGGCCGGCGCCTCCTGTGGCGACGATAGTTTGATCGGCAAAAATATTATCGATTTTATTTTTGCGAATGATCTGGGCTCCGTAACAAACTTTGTTTTTGGTAATCAAATTCAGAGCGAAAGCATTTTCTAGGATGGTGATGTTTACGTGTTCTTTTACACGTTTTACAAGGATATGTTCGATTTCTTGGCCTGTATAATCACCAACGTAAGCGATTCTTCTTTGGTGGTGACCGCCTTCTTGAGTGAGTTTTAATTTGCCATTTTCTTTTTCAAAAGCGACTCCGAGTTCGATCAATCTGTAGATTGCGTCGGTGGAATTTTTGACCATGAATTCAACGGCTTTTTTGTTGTTGTGATAGGCTCCGGCTTCCAGGGTGTCTTTGATATGTTGTTTTTAACTGTCGTGTTTGTCCAAGACTGCGGCAATTCCTCCTTGGGCGTAATTGGTATTGCTGTCGATGAGTTTTTTCTTGGTAACTAAAATCACTTCACCTTTTTTTGCGGCGTGAAGAGCGAAATTTAATCCTGAAATTCCTGATCCGATGATAAGAAAATTGGTTTGCATGGCAGGGGCATTTTAAGAGCCTTTTTGTGTTTTGACAATTGCTCTTTTTAAAGCGATAATTGGCCAGCTTATGAAAAAGAAATTATCTCGACCGGAGCTGCTTGTGCCGGCGGGCAATATGGAGAAACTAAGAGTGGGACTGCAGTATGGTGCAGATGCTTTTTATATGGGAATGCCGAGTTTTAGTATGAGGAGCAGGATTAATAATTTTGATGAGGCTTCAATCATGGAAGGAGTGAAGTTGATTTGTAGGGCTAAAAAGAAATTTTATGTGACGATTAATATTTATCCACGTGGAAATAAAGTGGATGCTTTTAAAAAACATCTGAAGTTTTTGCAAGACGTGATGAAACCGGATGGGGTGATTTTGGCTGATCCGGGAGTTTTGGAAATGGTGAAGGAATATGCTCCGAAGTTGCCGATTCACATGTCGGTGCAGGCAAATGTTTTGAATTATCGAGCGGTTAAATTTTGGCAAAAGCAGGGCGCTACTAGAATTATTTTGCCAAGAGAATTGATGCTTTCGGAGATCAAAGAAATTCATGAAAAATGTCCTGAAATGGAACTGGAATTTTTTGTGCATGGAGCTATTTGCATGGCTTATAGTGGGAGATGTTTGCTTTCTGCGTATATGACTGGTCGTGATGCTAATCAGGGAATTTGTGCGCATGATTGCAGGTGGAAATACAAAGTTCATGAGGGGCATGAATATGCTCTGGAAGAGGAAGAGCGGCCCGGGCAATTTATGCCAATTGAAGAAGATGAGCATGGAACATACATTATGAATTCGAAAGATATGTGTTTGCTTCCGTATTTGAAAGATCTCGTGGAGGCGGGAATTTGTAGTTTCAAGGTTGAGGGAAGAAATAAGACTGAATATTATTTGGCAACGGTGACAAAAGCCTATAGGCAAGCAATTGACGATATGATGAATGGGAAAAAGTTTGATAAAACACTTTTGGCTGAAGTTGCGAAAACCGGGAATAGGGGATTTATTCCGGGATTTTTGTTTGGGTTTCCGGGGAATAAAAATGTGGAATTTGATAAGAGCGCGCCAATGCAAACTTATAAAGTTGTGGGAGTGGTGAGGGGTTTAACCAAGGTAAAAAAACTTTCTAAAGGTTCGGATTGTTATGAAGTTGAAATTCGTAATCGCTTAGAAAAAGGCCAAACTGTCGAGATTATGACGCCATTAAACCAATTTGAAATGAAACTCTCTAAAATGTTTGATTTGGAAGGGAATGAGCTCGATTTGGTTCATGGTGGAGCTGGAAATAAAGTCCTGAAACTGAAAAAGGGGCTTATGGAAAATGCGATGATTCGAGTTGCGGTTTAGATGATTTTATGATGTTTTGATTGACTTATTCTGATTCTCGGCGTAAAGTTCTCTTGCTAAATTTCAATAAACGCTTCGATGTTACCTTTGTTGGTTGTAAATCGTTAGGCAGTTGTTGGGAGGAGGTAATATTTATAACCTAAAAAAAGGTACAATGGCAAAGAAACTCTATGTAGGAAATATGTCCTACAGCACAACAGAAGACGGCTTGCGCGAAACTTTTGCTGCAGCTGGAACTGTAGAATCTGTTCAGTTAATTACTGACAGAATGTCTGGCAGATCTAAAGGATTTGGATTTGTCGAGATGGCAACAGACGAAGAAGCACAAGCTGCTATCGCTATGTTCAACGAAAAAGAAGTTGATGGTAGAAAACTAGTTGTCAACGAAGCTCGTCCAATGGGCGACAGACCTCCAAGAAGAGAAGGCGGATTTGGTGGAGGAAGAGGTGGATTTGGCGGAGGCAGAGGCAGATTCTAATTCTGTCTTTGTGAAGCTTTAAGCTACACAAGAATCTTTGAAGGAAGCGATGATTTTATTCACATCTTTGTGAAGGTCATCGCTTCTTTTTATAGTGTAATCTGAAATCTTCTTGTAAATGTTTTTGCGTTCTTCGTAAATTTTTTTGAGTTCTTCGAGATGATCGGAAGTACTGGTTAACGGGGGGCGCTCTTCTTTGGCTTTTTGTAGATGTTTATAGCAATCTTCGGGAGAGCGTTCTAGGTAGATAATTGTTCCTAAATTTTTTAGGATTTTTTGATTTTCGGGATCGACGATTGTTCCTCCTCCTAGGGAGATTACGGTGTTATCTAGGTTTTCGAGTCTTTTGACGGCTTCTTTTTCTTTTTCACGAAAATATTGCCAACCATGTTTTTCGTAAATTTTTCTAATGGTGGAATTTTCTTTTATTTCGATTTCTTTATCGAGGTCGACAAATTTGAAACTTAATTCGGCACTAAGTAGTTTTCCTATTCTGGTTTTCCCGCTGCCACGTAGGCCTGTAAGAATAATATTCATATTAGTGTTTTATTATGTGTCTAAATTTTAACGCTAAAATGAAAGCAAGTATAGAGGTACTGCCTCCGATTAAAAAAGGAACGTTGTATCCAAATTTCGCGCCAATTGGGCCAAAAATCAGATTGCTCGTTGCCGCTCCAATAATTATTACAAATGTTACAACTCCACTATTGCCGCCGATTCTTTCCAGATCAAATAATTTGGTAATACCATAGTACAAGAAGAAAAACATAGTGGCGTCTCCGGTTTCATGAATAATTCTGAAGAGAAGAGAGATCGCTGGATTTTGAATTGTCATGAGTATTAGTCCGAGTCCACTAATTAATGTTCCAAATAATAAAATATTTCTGATCTCAACTTTTTTTAAAACTTTTCTGATTATAAGTACACTGATTGCCATGGACATGATGGCGACACCCATGTAGAGCCCTGATTCAAACTTGTTTAATTTGAGAGTGTTTTCCAGGAATAATCCGTAACTGGTTTCTTCTGAGCCATAGTGAAGTGAAAATAAAAACATGATTACCAAGAAAAATAAAACATCTCCTCTTAAGATGTCTTTTTTGTAGCGGAGAATTTCGAATTTAGAAGTGGCACTTTTTGGTAAAAGAAATTGTGAAAAGATTGCCATGATGGCGAATAATAATCCAATGATTGTAAAAATATTTCTGAAGGAAACGTCGATATTGAGGAGATAACCGGCGAGAATAATGCTTGAACCGATGAGAGTGTAATTTAGGCTTAAGAAAATGCTAATTTTTTTCTTAGTGTGTTCTTTTTCGGTAGCTTTTAAGAATAAACTATCCATGGAATTGGAGTAGAGGGTTTTTCCAAGACTGCCGAGTAGAAAAAAAGTTAGAATGGGGAGAAAGGTTGTAAAATTGGATATTCCTAAGTATTGAATTGATAGTAATAACAGGGCGATCGTGACCATATGTTTTGATTTGAAGACGTCATTACTGAATCCTGAGGGGAGAATAGAAAGGAGTCCTGTGAAAGAATAGACCATGAAGATAATGCCTATTTCGGTGCCCGAGAAGCCGATTTTCTTTAAATATATTCCTAAGAAAAAAACGACGGCGTTAAGAAGGCCTTTGGTAAAAGCATTGAAAATAGATATTCTTAAAATGTTGTTATTTTCTTTTTTCATGAATTTGCAATTTTTTTAAATCGTTCCAAAATCTTGTATAACTTTTTGATACACAATTTCGATTTTTTATTTTAATAAAGGGTAAAAGGTCTTGTATGATTGCAAAGCTCATGGCGATTCTGTGGTCGTTGTAAGTTTCGATTGAGATAGAGGGTTGAGTGTTGGCGGATTTTGAAATTAGATCGGTAAGGAGGGTTGGATTTCCCTGAATTTCAATAAAATCTTCACCGGTTTTAACTTTTATTCCTAATTTTGAAATTTCATTTTTTAAGGCTTGGAGTCGGTCAGTTTCTTTGATACGGAGATTCTCGATGTTGGTGATCTTGGTAGTTCCCTTGGTGAATATCGCGAGTATTGCAAAAGTCATGACAAGATCGGGAGTTTCGTTCATATCAATTTTTCCTAGTGAAGTTAAGGTTTTGGGACCTTGAATTTTGGTCCCGGTGTTTTGGGAAGAGACTTCACATCCCATTTTTTTGAGATATTCTAAAAATTTAATGTCTCCTTGAAGGGATTTTGGGTGAATGTTTTCTAGTAAGACGGGGATATTTGGATGAAGTGCGGCGTAAGCTCCAAGGTAGGAAGCGGAAGAGGCGTCACTTTCTATGGTGAAAATTCTGGGTGGAATTAATCTTTGATTTCCAGAGATTTCGAATTGTTTAAAATTTTTGTTCATAATCTTGATTCCTAATTGCTTTAAGAGTTCTAAAGTCATTTCTATATACGGGATTGAACAAAGTTTGTGTTCAATCTCTATGATAGTGTTTTTAGGTGCAAAAGGTGTGGTCATGAGTAGTGCTGATAAGTATTGGCTACTAATATTTCCTTTTAATTTGATTTTTCCTCCTTGAAGTTTTTGAGGGTGGATGACGATTGGGAGAAATCCGTTTTTGGAGGTTATTTTTGCTCCGAGATTATTTAAGGCGTTGGTTAGTTCTGAAATTGGTCTTTCACGCATACGTTTGTCTCCGTCGATAGTGATAGTTCTTTCCAGTAGAGTCGAGAGTGCTGTGAGAAATCGGGTAGCGGTGCCGGCGTTTCCGGTAAAGAGATGAGCTGGTTTGTCTTGGAAGGATCTATTTTTCAGTTTTTTTAAACCGGCCATCATGTAATCGGTGTCATCGCAGTGGCCAATATTTTTTATAACAACTTTTTTTTCTGCAAAAGAAGATAAAAGTAAGATACGATTGGTAATACTTTTGGATCCTGGAACTTTGATTGAAATTGGCTTTATAGGCATTTTTCTTTGTGAATTACTGCTTTCCCAATTTTTGTAGGGAAAATGAAATTAATTTTGTCTCCGTGTTTTTTCTTGTCTGATCCGAGTTCTTTGAGTGTGGGGATTTTCATAGTGGCGATAGGGAGCTCAAATTTTGCTAATAAATTTCTGATTTTGTCGGCGGATTTTTGATCTAATATTTTTTTCTCAACAGCTATTCTATTGGCTAAAACCATGCCGATAGAAATAGCATAGCCGTGGAGTAATTTGTAGCCTGATAATTTTTCAATTACGTGTCCGTAAGTGTGTCCGTAATTTAAAAGCATTCTTTCTCCGTTTTCTTTTTCGTCTTTTTCAACTATTGTTGCTTTTATTGTTACGGACTGTTCAATAATTTTGTTCATTATTTTTGGCTCTAGGGAAAGGATTTTTGATAAGTTCTTTTCGATTAGAGTGAACAATTTTGAGTCTTTAATTACTCCGTATTTTATTATTTCGGCGAGACCATTTCTGATCTGAGTTTTTGGGAGAGTCTTTAAATAGTGAGTGTCGATGAATACGATTTTTGGTTGGTTGAAAACTCCGATTAAATTTTTGCCGGTGATCAAATCTACTCCGGTTTTTCCGCCTATACTGGAGTCGACCATTGATAGGAGAGTAGTTGGAATTTGGATGCATGGAATTCCACGCATATAGATCCCAGAAAGAAAACCGGCGGCGTCGCCTGCGACGCCGCCTCCTAATGCTATGATTGCGTCTTTTCGATCGAATCCTTTTTCAATCATTTGAGAAGCTAAATTCTCAATCGTTTTCAAGTTCTTTGATTTTTCTCCTTCTGGAAAACTAAAAAGTTCACACTCAATGTCATTGTTTTTCAAAAATCTGGCGAATGAGAATCCATACAATTTGCCAACTTTAGAGTCGGTGATTATGGCATATTTATTACCTAATTTCATCTTTTTAAGATGTTTTGGAATTTCTTGAGTTATGCCATTTTCAATAATAATTTTGTATGAATTATTAACTGCTGATTTTAGATTTACTTTGATTTCGGTCATATTATTTCTTAGAAATGTTTTCCTACTGCTTCTACGATTGGTTGAATATTTTTCATTAAAGTTTTGAATTCTTCCGGTGTTAACTGTTGCTGCGCATCTGATTTTGCTTCTGATGGATTGGGGTGCACTTCGATGATAAATCCGTCAGCTCCGCAGGCAATTGCTGCCTTGGTCATTGGTTCAATCAACGATTTTTTCCCTGTAGCATGGCTTGGATCAACAATAATCGGCAGATGACTTAATTCTTTTACCAATGGAATTGTAGCTAGTGCCAAGGTATTTCTGGTTTCTTTTTCGAATGTACGAATTCCTCTTTCGCAGAGAATTACATTAGGATTTCCGTTGGCCAAAATGTATTCAGCAGCTAGTAAAAATTCTTCGATAGTCGCAGATAATCCACGTTTCAATAAAACTGGTTTTTGGGTTGCTCCGACTTCTTTTAAGAGTTCGAAATTTTGCATGTTTCTTGCGCCGATTTGAATCATGTCAGATTTCCGGCAGATGGCATCGAGATCTCTGATGTCGACGATTTCTGTTACTACAGCCATTTTGTATTTATCAGCAATGGTTCTTAGAATATCTAATCCTTCTTTTCCTAATCCTTGAAAGGCATATGGACCTGTTCTAGGCTTAAATGCTCCTGCACGGAGAATTTTTATTCCTATTTTTGAAAGTTCATGTGCGACTGTATCCATTTGTTCTTCGGATTCTACTGCACATGGACCTGCCATGGCCGCTAATTGTGTCTTAGAACCGATTTTAACTCCATTAACATCGATAATGGTCGGTTCTTTCTTTGTTTCGATGCTTACCAATTTGTATGGCTGGACGACGCGCATGACTTTTTCTACTCCGGGAAGAGCTTCCAGGTGGCCGATATTTATATCGCGTTCTTCACCGATTACGGCGATAACAGTTCTTTCAACTCCAAATAATGGAACTGGTTGTAAGCCTTTAGATTTTAATTCTTCTATGATGTGTGCCGCTTCCGTCTGTGGAGCTTTGGCCTTCATTACGATAATCATGTCTTGTATTGTTAGGTTGGTAGTATTAGTTGCGATAGGCGCAAATCTTCTTAAATGCGGTTACGCCTCTAAAGGCTAACTCGAAATTGTTGATTTGCAGTGCTTTTTTGCTCTCTACTTGTACCATGTTTTTAGTGGTTAGATAAATAAAAAAATAATCCTCGACTGCGTGAGGATTTATTTATAGGTGATTCTTTTAGTCCTTCACGCAGTTATTTTGTAAAAAAATAACCATAATAAAAAGCGCCAACAAAGAAGTTGTTTTTTTGAATCTGAATTGTGGTGCTTTCTTTTTGCATGAATTTGCGTACGGAAATAATTGCTGTTTAATTCTATTGTAGTAGAATCTTATTGTCAAATTTTGGCTGATTAATTTAAAGAATTTATGATTATAGATACACATGCGCATCTGATGTTCCCAGAATTCAAAAAGGATTTTGAAGAAGTGTTGAAAAGGGCTAAAGATACAGGAATTTCAAAGATTGTAAATGTAGGGTGTGATTTAAAATCTTGTCAGCAGTCTTTGGAAATGGGAGCAAAATATTTAGAACTTTTTTCGACTCTGGGAATGCATCCTTATGAAGCATCATTGGTAAATGAAGATCTCCTTAATGAATGGAGAAAAATTATTGCTGAGAATAAAAAAGTTGTGGCGATAGGGGAATGTGGACTGGATTATTTTAAATCTACTGTTGATCATGATGTTCAAAAAAAGGCTTTTAGATTGCAAATAAAATTGGCTCAGGAATTTGATTTGCCATTGATTATTCATAATCGAGATGCTGATCACGATTGTTTGCAAGTCTTGGATGAAATGTTTGCTAAAGGGAAAAAAGTATCCGTGGTTTTTCATTGTTATGGAAGTAATTTGGAATTTGCTGAAAAACTTTGGGAAAGAGGAATTTATACTTCATTTACAGGAATTGTAACTTATCCTAATGCTAAGGATGTAAAAGAAGTAGTCGCAAAAGTTCCAATGAATCTTTTTATGGTAGAAACGGATTGTCCGTATCTTGCTCCTCAAGCTTATCGAGGAAAAAGAAATGAACCTTCTTATGTAACTGAAATCGTTCGCGAAATTGCTAAGCTAAAAAGGCTGTCTTTTAAGGATGTGGAATACGTTGCTACTAAAAATGCTTTAGAATTTTTCCGAATAGAGGAATTGGCTTAGAAGTTAATTGCTTCGATGACTCTTCTAATATTTTCAGAACTTAGAATTTTGTTGAATCCAAGCTTTCGAGCTTCTTTAATTCTTTTCGTAGAGTGAGAAACTTTGCGAAGTTCGCCTGACAAACCGGCTTCGCCGAAAACAACTGTGTTGGAAGCGATCGGTTTTTTGAGGTAAGAAGAAGTGATGGCAATCAAAACTGCGAGATCTGCGGCTGGCTCATCTAATCTCATACCTCCGACAACATTGATAAAAATATCCTGATTTTGAAGGTTTAATTTGCCGTATTTTTCTAAAATGGCAGTTAAGATTTGTAATCTATTTAGGTCAAATCCATTGGCGGTTCTTTTAGGATAGCCGAAATGAGTTGTGGAAACTAAAGCTTGGACTTCGACTAAAAACGGTCTGGTCCCTTCTATGGCGACGGTGATTGTGCTGCCTATAGAATTTTCGATCCTACCTTCTAAAAATTGGGCGGAGGGATTTTTTACTTCGGATAATCCTTTTTCGGTCATTTCAAAAATGCCGACTTCTGAGCAATTTCCAAATCTGTTTTTGGAAGCGCGGAGCATTCTGAAATGTTGATAACGATCTCCTTCAAGACTAATTACGGTGTCGACTAAATGCTCGAGTACACGAGGTCCGGCGAGAGTGCCATCTTTAGTAACGTGTCCGATTAGCATGGTGGTTATATTGGAAGTTTTGGCCAGCTCGAGAATTTCTTCAGTGCAGTAGCGAACTTGATTGATGGATCCGGCTTGTGAAGGAATGTCCAAACTAGCAATGACTTGTACAGAATCTATAATTACAAAAGCAGGATTTTCTTTGCGCATTGTTTCCAAAATTATTTCGAGATTATATTCGTTGATTGCTACGAGATTTTTTTCATTGAATCCGAGGCGAATGTTTCTTTCGGAAATTTGATCTAGAGATTCTTCTCCGGAAACAAGGAGGACTTTGTGATTTTTTGCTATTTTATTAGCAATTTGAAGAGTGAGAGTGGATTTACCGATACCAGGTTCGCCACTTAAAAGAGTGAGACTTCCGGGGGTAAAGCCATTTCCGATGACGCGATCGAATTCGTCGATTTCTGTGAGAATTCTTTTGGTATTACTGCTTGGCTTGGAAAGAGAACTTGTTTCTTTCGCTGCTATTTTCATGGAACGCGGCGTTTTGGAAAGAGGGGATTTGGCTGATCCTGTCGAAATTACGTCTTCGATAAAGCTATTCCAGGCGTTACAAGTGGGGCATTTGCCAATCCATTTACTACTCTCGTAGCCACATTCTTTGCAAAGATAAATTGTTTTAAGCTGCATAGTTTTGAGGTTAATTTTTGCAGCTTTAATATAGGTGAGTATTTACTCACCGTCAATAGATTTTTTCGTAGGCGACAGCCATTTGTCTGGCGTCGAATTTTTGAATTACTCTTTCGTGCCCGGCTAAAGATAGTTTTTCTCTGAGCTTTACATCGGGAATTAATTTTTCCAGAGCTTTGATCAATTCTTCAGAACTTCCCGGATTTACTAAAATGCCTGTTTTGCCGTCTTCGACGACTTCGGGAATTCCGCCGGCGCGAGTGGCGATGATTGGAAGTGGAGTGATCATGGCTTCGAGATTTACCATGCCGAATCCTTCGCGGATACTTGGTAATAAGAAAATGTTGGAGCTTTTTAAGAGTTTAGGAATTTCTTTTTGGCGACCGGTTAAATGGACGTGGTTTTCGAGGTCGAGTTTTTTGATGAGATGTTCGTAGTCTGATTTATTTGGACCATCGCCGATGATGATGAATTTTACGTTGGGATATTTTTTGGCCACTTCTGGAACGGCCTTGATCAGATATTTGATTCCTTTTCGATCGTTTAGTTCGGCAACCGTGGTGACGATTAAGGTATTTTCTTTGCAATGGAAAATATCTTCTTTGATATGGCGGAGATCTTCGTCGGTAAATCTCAAGAGTTGAGATTGCCACCAAGTAATGTCGAGACCGTTATGAACAACGGTGATTTTTTCTTTATGTTCAGGGTAAAGCTGCGAAAGAAGTTTTTTGTTGTTGTTGGAAATGGCGACAATTTTGCTGACGTATTTCAAAGCTTTTCTTTTGAAAAAATCTTTTAAAGGTGTGAGCTTGAAAGGGTCGTGTTCGGTGATGATCAGTGGAATTTTTGTGGATTTGGCTACTAAATAGGCGTATCTGCCACTAGCTGGGTTCCAAATGTGGGCATGGAGAATGTCCGGTTTTTCTTCTTTAATTATTTTTTTAAGTTGGAAATAATGTTTGGGGTCATGTTTGCTTTTTACATTCAAGCGATAAATTTTGATTCCTTCTCCTTGAAAGTTAGTGCACCATTTATCGAGTTCTTGGTAATTGCTGCAGACTAAGATTGGCTCAAATTTGGCTTTGTCCAAAAATTTGGCAAGCAAAAACATTTGTAGTTCGGCGCCGCCTCTTTGGGGAGTATCTGTATAGAGCAGAATTTTTTTCATAGACAAAATATATATTATCTTGCAACTAATATAAAGAAATGTTAGTTTTTTCGGTGCAAATTTTTGAATCAGAGAGTAAGCGAGCTCACTCTCTGTTCCTCTCTCGGGTCAGTATCGATTACGATACTTGCCCCTCGTTCGGAACTAGAGATCAAGCAAGCTTGTCTCTGTTCCTCTCTCGGGTCAGTAGCTCAGTCGGTAGAGCAGTTGCCTCTTAAGCAATTGGTCCCGGGTTCGAGTCCCGGCTGACCCACCAGAAAGTCTCTCACGCAGTTTGTTTTGATTACGCGTTGACTATTTATTTTAAAAAATGATAAAAGGGTCTCCAGGCATTATTTTAACCACTTTTATATGGAGGAAGTGCAGCGTGAGCTTAGAAATTTGAATCCGAATCTTGCCGATCTTGATGTTGATTTTTTGTACCATCTTGGTTTGTCTACAGGTGATGATTTAAAAGGGTTGTTTGGCGATGTAAAGCATGTTGCTATGATGGGGAGCGGAATGCGTGCTTGGGATTTTGCTAGAA
>Ga0233420_10000160_pt1 | contig 30892 bp, 26 predicted proteins | sample Watercolumn_Mata_4_FD_183009 | JGI IMG/M metagenome (GOLD analysis project Ga0233420, IMG submission 183009) | Freshwater microbial communities from Lake Matano, South Sulawesi, Indonesia - Watercolumn_Matano_2014_102_MG | ecosystem: Environmental > Aquatic > Freshwater > Lake | place...
TGTCTGGCAATATCCCCGCCCGGCAAGGACTAGGGTCGTCCACCGCGGATGTGGTCGCCGCCATCCGCGCCGTCGCCGACGCTCTGCGACGACCGTTGAATCCCACTCGCGTCGCCTGTCTGGCGGTGGCCGCCGAGACCGCCGCCGATCCCCTGATGTTCGGGCCATCCGCCCTGCTCTTCGCGCAGCGCGAGGGCGCCATCGTCGAACGCTTTGCCCAACCGCTGCCGCCGCTGGAAATCCTCGGCATCCACGACCCGGCCAACGGCCCCGGCGAGGATACCCTGGCGGGGGCGCCGCGCTGTTATGATGAAGCGGAAATGCTGGAATTCGCGGCGCTGCGCGCCTGTCTCGGCACGGCCATCGCCCGGGGGGACGCCGCAGGCGTCGGCGCCGTGGCGACCCGAAGCGCCCGGCTCAATCAACGGTTTTTGCGCAAGCCGAATCTGGACCGGTTGGAAGCCATGGGCCGGCGTCATGGCGCCCTCGGCATTCAGATCGCCCATAGCGGAACCGCGATGGGACTGATCTTTCACCCGGCGGATGTGGCCGCCCTGCGGGAGGTCGGCAGGCGCCTGACGGCCGGTCCCGGGGATATCGAGGTCTATCATATTCCCCCGGCGTCCATCCTTCCGCTCGCCACCCGGGCGCCCGCGGAATGCAGGCGAGCATCCCGGCGGGAATCCGTCGTCGAATTGTTATGATCATGACCGCAAGGAACCAGGGAGTCCATTGGCCGATGAGGGAATTGGTATTGGGCGGAGCGCGCTCCGGCAAGAGCGCCTACGCCGAGCGCAAGGCCCGGGAGTCCGGCCTGGAAGTGGTCTATATCGCGACCGCCGAGGCGGGCGACGGCGAAATGGCCGAGCGCATCGCGCGTCACCGGGCGCGCCGTCCTCCCGAGTGGTCCACGGTGGAGGCGCCTTTCGCCCTGGCCGACGCGATGACGCGCGAGGCCGCGCCCGCTCGCTGCCTGCTCGTCGACTGCCTGACCTTGTGGCTGACCAACCTGTTGGCCGGAGCGGAAGGCGGCGCTGCGCGGCTGGAGATCGAACGGGCGGCCCTGCTGGAAACCCTGCCCGGGCTGCCCGGTCGTATCTGCCTGGTCGGCAACGAAGTCGGCCACGGCATCGTGCCCGTGAACGCGCTGGCGCGGCGCTTCGTCGACGAGGCGGGATGGCTGCACCAGGAGATCGCCGCGCGCTGCGAGCGCGTGGTACTGGTCACGGCGGGACTGCCGCACATCCTCAAGGACACCCAATGAAATTCCCCAGCATCCCGATTCCCTGCGCACGCTCGCGCGACGCCGCCCTGGCCCGCCAGCACCAACTGACCAAGCCGCCGGGCTCGCTGGGCCGGCTCGAAGCCCTGGCCGCGCGGCTCGCTGCCCTGCAAGGACGCGAGGACCCGCGAGCGGATCGATTCTGGATCAGCGTGTTCGCGGCCGATCACGGCGTCGCGGAAGAAGGCGTCTCGGCCTTTCCCCAGGCGGTGACCCGGGCCATGGTCGGCAATTTCGCCGGCGGCGGGGCCGCCATCAATGTCCTGGCGCGCCGGCTCGACGCGCCGCTGGAGGTAGTCGACGTCGGCATCCTCGATCCGCTGGACGACCCCCGCGTCATCTCCGCGCGCGCCGGATGCGGCACGGCCAATTTCACGCGGGGCCCGGCCATGAGCGCGGCGCAACTGGAGATTTGCCTCGCAGCCGGCGCCGCCGGCATCGAACGCGCGCGCGAGTCCGGCGCAGAGATTTTCATCGGCGGAGAGATGGGCATCGGGAACACCACGGCCGCCAGCGCCCTGGCCTGCGCGCTGCTGGAACTGCAACCGGAGGCCCTGGCCGGTCCCGGCACCGGCCTGGATCAGGCGGGCATCCGCCACAAGCGGGAGGTGATCGCCCGCGCCCTCGCGCATCATGGCGAATACCTCGATACACCCGAGGAAATACTCAGGCGGCTGGGCGGCTTCGAAATCGCGGCGCTGACCGGCGCCTTTCTGCACGCGGCGGCGGCGCGGCTGCCCATTCTGGTGGATGGCTTCATCGCCGGCGTCGCGGCGCTGCTCGCCACCCGCCTGCGCCCCCCCTGCCGCGAGTACCTGCTCTTCGCCCATCGCTCCGAGGAGCCCGGCCACCGGCTCATCCTGACCGCCTTGCGGGCTCACCCGCTGCTGGAACTGTCGCTGCGTCTGGGCGAGGGCAGCGGCGCGGCGCTGGCGGCGCCGCTGCTGCGCGCGGCCTGCGCGTTGCACAACGAGATGGCGACCTTCGCCGAGGCCGGGGTTCCCACCGCGTGATGCTCACCACCCTGGATCTCCTGCGCCACGGCGAGGTGGACGGCCAATACTGCCCGGGCGGGAACCGCGATCCCCTCCTGAGCGAGGCGGGTTGGACATCTCTGCGCGCGTGGCTAGGCGAGCCTCCCGGCTGGCGGGCCGTGATCAGCTCCCCGGCCCGGCGCTGCGCCGACTTCGCCCGGGAGGTCGCCGAGCGGCTGGACCTGCCCCTGCGCCTCGACCCGGACTGGCGGGAACTGGGCTTCGGCGCGTGGGAAGGCCGTTCCTGGGCGGAGCTCTACGAGCGGGAAGGCGAGGCGCTGCTGGCGTTCTGGCGCAAGCCCGCCGGCCATCCGGCGCCCGGCGGGGAGGATTTCCGCCGCTTCGAGCGCCGCGTCCGGACTGCCTGGCGGCGGGCCCTGCGCGAATGGGAGGGCCGCCATGTCCTGATCGTCACCCATGCCGGTCCCATCCGTTCGCTGGTCCGCCAGGTGCTGGGCTTTCCCGCCGCGCGGCTCGCCCGGCTGGACGCGCCGCTGGCCGGGCTCTCGCGTCTGGAAAGCTGGGACCGGGAGCCGCCGCGGCTGATCTTTCACGGCGGCCGGCCATGAGCGCGTTCTGGCTGGCCCTGAGCTTTCTGACCCGGCTGCCCGTCCCCGCGCGCTTCGCCGTGACGCCGGCGAGCACCGGACAATCGGTGCTGTACTACCCGTTGGTGGGCCTGCTGATCGGGATCCTGCTGGTTTCGGCCCGGGCGGCGCTGGCCGATCATCCGTCGCTGGGACCCGCCCTGGTCCTGGCCCTCTGGGTGGCCATTACCGGGGCCTTGCATCTGGATGGGCTGGCCGATTGCGCCGATGCCTGGATCGGGGGCCAGGGCGACCGCGAACGGACCCTGCGGATCATGAAGGACCCGCGCAGCGGTCCGGCGGCGATCGCGACGCTGATCACGGTCCTGCTGATCAAGTACGGCGCGCTGGCCGAGTTGGGCGCCGCCGGGCCTGCCGCCCTGCTCTGGGCGCCGGTCCTGGGTCGAGGCGCCGTTGCTTTCTGGCTTCTGAATTTGCCCTATGTACGCGCGCGGGGACTGGGCAGAGACCTGGTCGAACACCTGCCACGCCGGGGCGCCGTCGCGGTCCTGGCGTTAACGACGGTCCTCGCCGGTATCACCCTGGGCCCGCTTTTGATGGTCTGGACAGCTTGCATGGCTTGGGGTTTGGGTGCAATCACGCGCCGGCGTCTGGGCGGCTGCACCGGCGATACCCTGGGGGCCGGCGTCGAGCTGATGGAAATCGCCGTCCTCGCGGGCGCGGTGTTGATCGAAGGATGAGCGCGAACGGCAAACCCCGGGCGGAGCCCGGCGCGGGGACCCTGATGATTCAGGGAACCACCTCGGACGCCGGCAAGAGCGCCCTGACGACCGGCCTGTGCCGGGCGCTCCTGCGCCGGGGCTACCGTGTCGCCCCGTTCAAGCCGCAGAACATGGCGTTGAACAGCGCGGTGACGCCGGAGGGCGGCGAGATCGGCCGCGCCCAGGCGGTGCAGGCGCGCGCCTGCGGACTGGCGCCGCACACGGACATGAACCCCGTCCTGCTCAAGCCCAACACCGACCTGGGTTCGCAGGTCATCATCCATGGCCGTGCCGTGGGCAACATGAACGCCCGCGCCTACCACGACTACAAACCCCGGGCCATGGCGGCGGTGCTGGAAGCGCACGCGCGGCTGGCGCAGCGGTACGAGGCCGTCATCGTCGAGGGCGCCGGCAGCCCGGCGGAAATCAATCTGCGCGCCGGCGACATCGCCAACATGGGCTTCGCCGAGGCCGTCGATTGTCCGGTGATCCTGATCGCCGACATCCACCGGGGCGGCGTGTTCGCCCACCTGGTCGGCACCCTGGAGCTCCTCTCGCCCAGCGAGCGGGCGCGGGTCGCGGGTTTCGTGATCAACCGGTTTCGTGGCGATATCGGCCTCCTGCAATCCGGCCTCGACTGGCTGGAACGGCGCACCGGCAAACCCGTGCTGGGCGTCCTGCCCCATCTGCATGGCTTGTACCTCGAAGCCGAGGACAGCCTGACCGCGCGCGACCTGCCGGGCGGCGAGGAAGCCGGCGGGTCGCGGCTCCGCATCGTCGCGCCGACCACGCCAAGGCTCAGCAACCATACCGATTTCGACGCCTTGCGCCTGCATCCCGGCGTGGATTTCCGCTTCGTGGGACCGAGCGAGACGATCCCCGGCGCGGATCTGATCATCCTGCCCGGCAGCAAGAGCGTGGGCGCCGACCTGGCCTGGCTGCGCGCCGAGGGTTGGGACCGGGCCATCCTCCGGCATCTCCGCTATGGCGGCAAACTGCTGGGGCTGTGCGGGGGCTTCCAGATGCTGGGCCGGGCAATCCACGACCCGCTGGGGCTGGAGGGCCCGCCGGGCGCCACCCCCGGGCTGGGTCTCCTGGATTTCGAGACGCGCCTGGAAGCGGAGAAGCGACTCGGCAACGTGTCGGGGACCCTGTCGCTGGAAGGGGCGCGGGTCGCCGGCTACGAGATCCACGCCGGCCACAGCGGCGGCCCGGCGCTGGAGCGGCCCGCCTGTCGTCTGGAACACGGCCCGGAAGGCGCGCTTTCCGAGGATGGCCAAATTCTCGGCAGCTACGTGCATGGCCTCTTCGACGAGCCGGAGGCGCAGGCCGCTTTACTCCGCTGGGCCGGCTGGACTCAGCCCTGCCGGTTCGACATCGCGGCGGCCAGCGAGGGCGGGATAGAGCGGCTCGCGGACGCCGTCGAAACGGAACTCGATCTACACCGCCTCATCGAGCTGCTGGGCCTGGCCGGGCGCGAAACAATTTGAACCTAGAAAAAGCAGTTGGACAGGAATCTACAGGATCAACAGGATGATGCGATTTATCGTAGGTGCGAATTCATTCGCACACAAGGTCCCGAATAGGCGAATGAATTCGCCCCTACCTCAAGCCCAACTGCCGGATTTAGGTTGAATCGGACTGAGAGCTTGTGAATAAACCACCGGCCTACTGCGGACACCCCTGGACGCGGTGGGCGGCGTTGCGGGGACCCCCAAAATCGAGTCGTTTAGCGCTGCTGGACTCCCCGATTTTGTGCACCCCCGCGCCTTGCCCACCACGCCCAGGGACGCCCTCGCTACGGCCGGAGGGGTTATTCACAAGCTCTGACGCAGTTGGCTCCTTCTCCCTGCTCCGGAGCCCTCGGTCGACCCCATCACTCTCAACGAGATCCTTGACGATCTCGGACTTTTTCCCCTGTTTTCAAATCGCTCGGCCAGTCTTGGTAAAAACCATTTATATCGTTTATACTTTTTTGTTTCCAATCAACCGAGGTCCATGGATGAGCGAAGAACCTGCTTCCACAAGCCCTTCAATCAAAGGCAAACGCGTCACCGCCAACCGCCCAACCCCCGCACTAGCCGCTAAAGCCGAGACACCCAAAAAGAGGGGAGTCCCATCCCCCTTGTCAGTCCCCACGGCGGAACTGGCCGCAGCCAGTCTCGTCGCGGCGGAAACCGCCCCGCCCGAGGAACACGAGAAGGCAAGGAAATCCAAAACACACAAACTGGTCAGGGATAGCTTCAAATTTCCGCCCAAGGAATACGCCATCTTCGAGCAATTGAAATCGCGGTGCCTGTCGGCAGGGGTCGTCGCCAAGAAAAGCGAACTCGTTCGCGCGGGACTGATCGCCTTGCAGGCCCTGAGCGACCGGGAACTCCTGGCAACCCTGGAACAACTGGAAAAGCTCAAGACCGGCCGTCCCGCCCGCTAGCCGTGATCGTTGGCATCGATCAGTCAGCGCCATGACCGAAGCGCTTACCATCCGGGCATGGTTTCTCGGTACGCGGTTGGAAATTCGCGAGTTGGACCCCACCCGGGTAATCGCCCACTCCCCCTTGACTCTGGCCATCGCGCCCGGGCAATGGATCGTGGCATTCCGCTTCGGTGTCGTGGTCCTCTTCGGCTTCATCGAGGAAGAGGAACGCGCTTGGCTGGAGCGGCTTGGGGGTCTGGTCACAGGCTCATTCGAACATCCGGAGAGCGAGACGATCGATCTGTTGATCGATCCCGATCAGTACGACTCCATCAATAATGACGGCCAATTGGTCGTCGTCGACCATTCTGTGGAGCGGATCCAGATCATCGCCCATACTCTCGCCAAGAGCGTGGTCTTGGCTCACTACGAAAATGCCGTTGCCAGCACCTTCGAACGATTTGAAAACCTGATCGAGCAGTTGCGTAAGGGACTCAGCCCCAGAAAGGGTCGTGATGTGATCAATGAAGTCGGCAACGCGCTGACCATTCTGACCCGCACCGTCGGCAGGGTCGAAGTGACCGAGAAACCGGATCTCACCTGGGAGAACCCCATGCTGGACCGGCTTTACCAGCGTTTGGCCGGTGAATATGAGCTGCATGACAGGGATTTGATTCTATCCAGAAAACTGGATCTGCTCTGGCGAATCGCCGAAACCTACCTGGATTTGCTCAACAACCGCCAAGGGCATCGGCTCGAGTGGTACATCATCATCCTTATCATCATTGAAATTGCACTCACCGTAGCGGAAAAACTGCATCTTTTCGCCTAATTCTCTACCGTTTCGGCTTACAGATCGTCCTCGATCCCGCCGCGTCGGCCCCCATCAGGGTACCCGGCCTTGGCGCGAGCGAATGCGCAGCCGAACCGTGCAGGCAGGGTTTGCATCCGTACTGGCTTGCAAGTTCTTCGAACGTGGCGTGCCGCGCGGTCCGTTCGAGCCCACCGAACCACGGTCAAAAACCGCTGATGGCCGTGATTTTGGCTCGCCCCAGCACATGTTTATATTCCGGCGATTTGGGGTCTTCCAGCCACCGTTGAAGCTGTTCGGCGCTTTCAATCGCATCGTCACGGTAGGTCTTGTCCAGGGCATACAGGCTGAAGACATAGCGGTGCTCGCCCTCCGACGGGCACGGTGGGTTGTAGTCTCTGTTCACCGCGTCATTCATGGCTACCGAGATGGAATCGGGCAGATGATCGTCGGCGTTTTCCGGCAGGTTATCCAGTTTGGCGGGTATGTTGAACAGGCCCCAGTGATAGAAGGCACGGGTGTTGTTCCGATGCATGCCATAAGGCGCGTCCAGATCGGTCAGGATCAGAACAAAGGATTTTGTGCCGCGTGGCGCATGACTCCAATTCAATGGCGCAGAGACCGAACTGCCTATGCAGGTATATTTTGTGGGCAAATCGCCCTGGTCGGGAAAGGCGGTGGATTCGATGACGAATGGCTGGGCGTTGGCCTGGATTGAAAAGAGCCCGATTGCGCCGAGGCACATCGAAAATAAGCGGTTCACTCTCTTTTTCATGGGCTTGCGTACCTGCCTGGATGGATGAACGTAACCACAATATGGTAAGGCGCGATCCCGAGGGCGGTAGCCGTGGTGCAACGTATGGGATAGCTTCGGCTTCCGGTGCCATACACTCTGCGCCGTTGCCCCATAAGCCTACTTGACTGGACGCTTTTGGCCTAGCCAACGCGCGAGCCGGCCCACTTCCGCAACCTTCGTCGGGACCGGGACCAGGGCGCGTTCGGCTCGGCATCGTCGATCGAGCGAATGGCGGTCATGGGGCTGTCATGCCATAACGCCACGGGAACCGTTAAGGTTGAACCCGCTTGACCGGGATTATCAGGCGGGGCGCGGCAACGAGCAAGTCCTTGGTTTTGCCCACCCCGCACCGGTCGCGCGTCGGCGGATCCTCGGCAACTGCTCGCCGCCCAGCCGAAGCAGGAGGCACTCGGCGCACGAAGGGGGTGCGCACCCGGCCCTGACCGGCGGGGCCGGCCGCGAGCCGGCCGATGAGCGCGCCGGCCAGGTCGCCGCGGGTCGGGTCGCGCCGGACGTGGAGGTCCAGGCCGGCGTCCAGCAGGCCGGGCGGTTCGGCGCAGTCGCTCACGGCGGGGTCGCGCCGCGGCGCGGGATGTAGATGGTCTGGATGCGTTCGCGACTGTCCTGGGTCGCATGTCCCTTCGATCTGGATTTGGTCTTGGCGGGAGAAGCCGCGGGCTGGACCGGTTCCGATGCGGCCGCCGTCTCCGCCGGAGGTGGGGAAGCGTCGGCCGGTTCCGGCGGCTGGCCGGAACTGGGGAAGCCCCGCTGCTTGAGGCACTGGCGCACCATCGCCGGCGTGGGCGGCTTCACGGAGCTCGCGCCGCTGGCCGATACGGTGGCCGTGCCCAACTGCCGGCATTTCTTCAGGGCCACCAGCAGGGGGTCGGTCTTAGCCTCCTGCTGGTAGCCCATCCGGTTCATGCACTTGAGATAACCCGTCGCATCGACGGCGGCGGCGGGATCGGCCCCCGTCGGCAGGGCTTTGGCGGGATTCTTGGCGCGGCAGATCTGCGCATCCGCGTAATAGGGACCGGTCTTCTCGCTCACCGCCTGGGCCGGCGCCGGGCCGGCGCAACCGGCTTGCAGAATCAGGGAAGCCGCGAGCAGAGTGGTCAACCGAGGTCTGACCAGCCGCAGGCGGGCGTTACGCGGGAACAGGCATGGAATCGATTCACGCATGGCTGAATGTCGGGTTGGGTTGAAAGGAAAATCCCGGGCGGGAGGTGGCGGGCCGACACACGGTAGTAGGCGGCGCGGGGGCCTTCCGAGGACACCCTGGTCGCGGCCAACGGATGCTCCGGGGTGCGGCGGGCGCCGAACGCGGGGCGCCGCCAGGGCTGATCGCGTCCCCAGCACGCGCCCACTCCGGCGCTCTGCGGCGGCGTCCGCGCATGGCCAACCTGCAACATTGGCCGGACTTTCCCCCCGCGCCCGCCATACCGCCATCGCCGCCGAGGGCGCGGTCGCCTCGACCCGCCGAGAAGCGCACGACCCGCCTGTCCGAGTGTTCGCGGGCCACCTTCAATGCATCCGGTGGTGAATAGAGTGCGCGTGCCTCGCCACACTCGGACCGCGGCCCAGGGATCCGGCACCCGGCATGTCGCCGAAACTGACCCGACCCATACGGTGCGCGGGCGAAGTCTCGGTAAGGCTGACGATTGGACCTGGCGCCGCGAGACACAGGGTGCTACCTCCTCAAATGTGGCGGAACTTACACAGTGTGCTCCGTCTCCCATCGGGAGAAGGTTGGGCCGAGGGAATCAACAAGAAAACACCCTAGGTTCAATCCCTTCACCCTAGACCTCTCCCAGAGGAAGAGGGAACCCACGGTGATTTTGCGCACGTCCCGTGGGGTTGATGGGGAACGACGAAGCCACGCCGTTTTTTTACCACTCAGTGGGTCTACAATAACGGGATTTTAGTTCGTTTGAAACTCGCGACATGAAAGTCCTGCACTGCTCATGGATACCCGAGCCCGAAGACGCCTTTGTCCAGGGGGGCGAGCTGTGGTTGTGGGTGGAAGTTGACACGGTGCGAGACACCCGTGACGTGGATCGCCACCCCCGACATCTGGCCAAGGCCGATCTGATCGTTTTCCTCGAGGACACGCTGGGCCTGACCATCTCCGCTTACGAGCGGCGTTTTCATATCGTCCCCCAGCGCATCACGCTGCCGACCTTGGCCAACGCGCCGCTGCCGGCGCCGGAATTCGAACGCGGCGTGGACGAGGCGCCGCCACCGGTGGCGCTGCGCGGCTGGGAAGTCGACGCCTACCGGCTGGTGCGGCCCATCCCGCAACTCGGCGAGCTGCGCTTCCTGGCCCTCTGCCAGGGTCCCGAGGCACGGCCCGGAGGCGATCTGCTGTTTTGGCATTACTTCACGCAGTCGATCAAGTCGGTCATTCTGCGCGACCGGTATATTCCCTCCCTCGTCTATCGGCAAACGGGAGCCGAGAGTTACGAACTGCACGCCGGCTGGGAAATCGTCTCGGACGATTACGACCACCTGATTCGCGAAGCCTGCCTCCACATGCCCGAGGGTTGCACCATCGTCGGCGACCGGCATTATGAAAAATCCAGCCTGCTCCGGCATTGCGCCGAGGTGCTGGTGCAGCGTGTCGTCACCCATGGCTCCGGCTCGCCGCGCCTCGAGCGACGCGTTCGGGGCACGCTGGTCGATGCCGCATGCCAGGAGCCGCAATCCCGCCATCCCTGGAAAATCGGCGAGGGTCTTCCCCTCTATCAGGACTGGCTGGCCTGGCGACTCAAGCTGGCGGCCCGGCGCGGCGAAGCCGGCTTCACCCTGTTGCTGCAATTGCGGGAAGCGGCTACCGAACTGGAGCCCTGGCGTCTGGAACTGCTGGTGGCTCCGCGCAAGGATCCCTCCCTGCAAATTCCCCTGGCCGACTACTGGACCCTAACCGACGAAGCCCGCCTCGCCTTCGCCGGCTGGTGCGGGGCCGGCTTCGATCAGAACCTGTTGCTGGCGCTGGGTCAGGCGGCGCGCATCTACAACCCGCTCTGGGAGGGACTGGACGAGACTCAGCCCTCGGGGATCGATCTCAGCCTCGATGATGCCTTTGCTTTTCTGCAGGAAGATGCCTGGGTACTGGAGGACGCCGGCTTCACCGTCCTGGTGCCGTCCTGGTGGACGCCGCAGGGACGGCGGCGCGCCAAAATCCGCCTGCAAGCGGGCGGCGACTCGCCATCGGGCTCCAACCGGCGCAACGCCCTGGACCTGCAAAACCTCATCGCCTATCGCTACGACCTGGCGCTGGGCGAAGAGACGGTGGAGGAATCGGAATGGGCCGGCCTGGTCGAGAGCAAATCGCCTCTGGTGCGCTTCCGCGGCCGCTGGCTGGCTCTGGACCGGGAAAAAATGCGCGAGATGCTCGAATTCTGGCGGCGACATCGTCAGGACGAAACCGGCATGAGCCTGCCGGATCTGATGCGCAAGTCGGCGGAAGACACGGAATTCTTCGAGATCGAACCGCGCCAGGCCTTGGCGGAAATGCTGGCCAAGCTGCGCGATCACAGTCGGCTCCAAGCCGCCGACAACCCGCCTGGCCTGGAAGCTCTGCTGCGCGATTACCAGAAGCGCGGGCTGGCCTGGATCGCCTTCCTGGAAAGCCTGGGCCTGAATGGCTGCCTGGCCGACGACATGGGCCTGGGCAAGACCGTGCAGGTATTGGCCAGGCTGGTTCAGGAGCGCGAGAGCCAGGAGCCGCCGAAACCAACCCTGCTGATCGCCCCGACTTCCGTGATCGGCAACTGGAAAAAGGAAATCGAGCGCTTCGCTCCCGGACTCGCGGCCTTCATCCACCACGGCGCGGTGCGGGTGCGGGACGCCAAGGCCTTCGAGCGGGCCTGCCTGGCCTGCGATGTCGTCATCACTTCCTACGCGCTGGCGCGCCGAGACGAAAAGATCCTGTCCGCCATCCATTGGCGGCGGGTGGTGCTGGACGAGGCGCAGAACATCAAGAATCCCGCCTCCGCGCAAAGCAAGGCCGTGCTCAAGATGAGCGCCGATCACCGCCTGGCCCTGACCGGCACCCCGGTGGAGAACCGCCTGCTCGACCTCTGGTCCATATTCAACTTTCTCAACCCAGGCTATCTGGGCAAACAGGCGCAGTTCCGCCAGCGCTACGAGTTGCCGATCCAGCGAGACAACGATCCACGCCGCGCCGAGATGCTCAAGCGGCTGATCGAGCCCTTCGTCCTGCGCCGCGTGAAGACCGACCCCGAGATCATCCGCGACCTGCCGGACAAGCTGGAGAACCGCCAGCACTGCAACCTCAGCAAGGAACAGGCCTCGCTCTACGAGGCCGTGGTGAGGGATGTCGAACAGCGGCTGGGCGCGGCGGAGGGCATCAATCGCCAGGGTCTGATCCTGTCCACCCTGACCCGGCTCAAGCAGATCTGCAACCATCCCGCCCAATTTCTGCACGACGGCAGCATCTTCGCCGGCGACCGCTCGCCCAAGCTGGAGCGGCTGCGGGACATGCTGGGCGATGTCATCGGCGAGGGCGAGAGCGCCCTGGTCTTCACCCAATTCGCCGAGGTCGGCGCTCAACTGGAAAAACACCTGCGGGAGCAACTGGATTGCCCGGTGTTTTATCTACACGGCGCCGTGCCGGCCTCCCGGCGCGAGCGCATGATCGCGGAGTTCCAGGACCCCGAGACCGGTCCCGGCGTCTTCATCCTGTCGCTGCGCGCCGGCGGCGTCGGCATCACGCTGACCAAGGCCAACCACGTGTTCCACTTCGACCGCTGGTGGAACCCGGCGGTGGAGGATCAGGCCACCGACCGCGCCTTCCGAATCGGCCAGCGCAAGAACGTCTTCGTCCACAAGTTCATCACCCTGGGAACGCTGGAGGAACGCATCGACCGGCTGATCGAGGAAAAGAAACAGGTCGCCTCCCTAATCGTCGGCAACGACGAATCCTGGCTCACCCAACTCGACAACGAAACCTTCAAGGAACTCATCGCCCTCAACCGAATAAACGTGCTGGAATGAGAGCCGGCGTGAGCATGACCCCCGGCACGGCCGATGAATCTTGATTCCACGCTCCTCTCCAGAGCAGCCAGGCACTGCCCCGGTTCGGTGAGTGTGGGCGGCCATGTGCATTGGCGCGCATCCGGGCGTCGGTCAACGCGGGGGTGGGCGGCGGAAAGCCCGCGAAGGACGCTGCCGGGAACGGCTAAAAAAGCCCGTAAAACTCTCTATTGATTCGGATTCATCCTAAATCCGGCAGTTGGAACGCAGAACGGCCGCTCATGCTGAGCGGTGTCGAAGCATGAGCGCCCGTTCCGCGTTCATCCATCGGGTGCGGTTCCAAAACCCGCTCACCCTTCGACGTTGCACAGGGCGAACGGGTTTTGGAACCACTCACTGCCGGGTTAGGTTCATAACCATGCGCCATGAGTTGGATTTTGGCCAGAACCGGACAACACCTGATCGATGCGGTCGCCTTGGCGTCAGGAGAGGCTTTGAGTTGGGGCGATCAGCCGAATGGCCGGCTGATTGAGCGCCAAGTAACCAGCGGCCTGCCGGCCTGTGCCGTCCGGGGCGCGAGAGGGTTTCAGACCAGAGCGGTCTCCCGCAACCGCATCATGGCGTAAACCGATTCCAGATGGGGGATGCTCACGCCCGCCCGCCGACCGGCGCGGACGGCGTTGCCCAATATGGCCTCGGTTTCCATGGGGCGGCCCGCCTCGAAATCCAGCAGCATGCTGGTCTTGTAGGGCGGCATCCGGTAGGTGCTGGCGATCTGCTGGTCGATGTATTCGTCGGGCAGAGGATGGCCCAGCGCGCGGGCGATATCCCGCACTTCGGCCATGATGGCGCGGACGAAAGGCTCCTGGCCGCCGAGAATCTCGGCCGTGCTCAGTCCGCCGGAGAGCACGGAAAGCGGATTGAAGGCGGCATTCCACAGGCATTTCCGCCAGCGCCCCGCGACGATGTCCTCGGTCGCATGACAGTCGATGCCGACGCTCTCGAAAGCCGCCGACAGTTCGCGGGTGGTTTGGGTCAAGCCGGCGGGATAATTTCCCAGCGCCAGGTGGCCATAGGCCTGGTGCCAGATGCGGCCAGGCGCGGTGCGGGTGACGCAGATGAAGGCCAGGCCGCTGATGAGTTCGTGTTCCGGCAAGGCGGCGGCGATTGCGTCCTCGATTTCGACGCCATTGGAGAGCAGGAATATGGCGCTGTCCGGCCCAAGCGCGGGGCGGATCAATTCAACGCGGTCCAGGCTCGGCAGGACCTTGACGCAGAGCATCACCACATCGGGCCGGTCCGTGAGTTCGCCGGCATCGCGGATGACGGCGTCCGGCGCGAAATGCCACTCGCCCAGCGACGTCTCGCTGGTCAGATCGATCCCCCGCGCCTTGATGTGTTCATAATCGTTACGAGCCAGCACGGCGACGCGGAGGCCGGCTTTGGCCAGCAGCGACCCGTAAAAGCCGCCGATGGCGCCCGCGCCGATGACCAGAACTTTCATGGAGTGGTTCCTAACAGGCTCTTGACGAAGGGGATGGTCAACTTGCGCTGGGCGGCCAGCGAGGCGCGATCCAGGCGGCCGAGCAGGGCGAGTTGGGCGGGCAGGTCGCGCGGCGCGCGGTTCATGAGATAGCGGCCGACCGCGGGCGGCAATTCCAGGCCGAGGTCTCGCGCCTTCAGGCTCAGGGCGTGCAGGGTATCGTCGCCGCTCAGCGGCCGCACGCGCAGGATCAGGCCCCAGGTCAGACGGCTGGCCAGATCCGGAAGCGTGATCGGCAATTGCGCGGGGGGCAGGGAAGCGGTCATGGCCATGGTTTGGCCCCGGTCCCGGGCGCGGTTGAACAGGTGAAACAGCGCCAATTCGGCGGCCGGGTGGCCGGCGATGCGGTCCACGTCATCCAGGCCGATGAACCGATAGGCCTCCAGCCCCTCCAGGGCGTCGGGGCCATACTACAGCAGCAGGGAGAGGGGCAAACAGGCCGCCAGGCCCCCGGCTTCAGCCGCCCGCGAACAACAGGCGTTCAGCAGATGCGTCTTGCCCGAGCCCGCATCCCCCCAGAGAAAGAGCAAGTCCTCGCCCGGCTCGGCGCTGATTCGGCGCAGATGTTCGATCAGCTCGCCGTTCGGGCCCGGCCAGAATTGCCCGAAACCCTGCTCGGGGTTGAAGCCTAGCGGCAAGGGAAGTTGTTGGGCCATGCTGCCGGAAAGCGGAATGCGCCCGCCAATCAGTCGACGGGATTGTGTTTCAGGGCCAGGGCGGTCCGGGCCAGGCGCTTGCCCAGCGCCCGGCAGATTAGCCGCTCCTCGTCGCTGAGGGTGTCGTTGCCGCCGCCCGTGTAGCGGCTGGGTCCATAGGGAGTTCCGCCGGTTTTGGTCTTGCCCAGCGCGGGTTCGCGACTGGGAATGCCGACCAGCAGCATGCCGTGATGCAGCAGGGGCACCATCATGGTCAGCAAGGTGGTTTCATGTCCACCATGCATGGAGGAGGTCGAGGTAAAGACGCCGGCCGGTTTACCCGACAAGGCGCCGGAGAACCAGATCCCGCTGCTGCCGTCCAGAAAATATTTCAGGGGAGCGGCCATGTTGCCGAAATGGGTGGGGCTCCCCAGGGCGAGTCCGTCGCAATCCTGCAGGTCGTCCAGTGTGGCATAGGGCGGACCCTCTGCGGGAATGCTGTCCTCGACGGCTTGGCAGTTGGGTGAGATTTCGGGCACGGTGCGGATTTTGGCCCGCGCGCCCGGGATTTCTTCGACGCCGCGCGCGATCAGATTGGCCATCTCGGCCGTGGTCCCAAAGCGGCTGTAGTAGAGAACTAGAATTTCGGTCATGTGGGTGAACCAAAATCCGGCAGTTGGGCTTGATGTAGGGGCGAATTCATTCGCCTATTCAGGGCTTGGTGTGCGCATGAATTCGCACCTACGATCAATCGCATCATCCTGTTTATCCTGTCCAACTGCATTTTCCAGGGTGAAGTGTCGCCGAAGCCGGTGGCGGGGTTCGGCGAGTCAGAGTATCGATAGAACGTTTTCCGGTGGCCGTCCAATGGCGGCCTTGCCGTTGGCGACCACGATGGGGCGTTCGATGAGTATGGGGTTGGCGGTCATGGCCGCGATCAGGGCTGACCGATCGAGTTCGGGATTATCCAGGCCCAAGCTTGCATAGGGGGCTTCCTTGCGGCGCATCAAATCACGTGGCTCCAGATCCAGTTGTTTCAGGATGCCATCCAGGGTTGCCGCGTCGGGCGGCGTTTTCAGGTATTCGACGATGGTCGGCTCGATGCCCCGATCCCTCAGCAGCTCCAAGGTCTGCCGCGATTTGCTGCAACGGGGATTGTGATAGATGACGACGGACATGTGCTCACCCATTATTGCGCTTGAGAATTTCGCGCTCCTTCTCGCGGCCGGTCAGCTTGACCAGGTCGGTCAGTTCGCCCACCAGTAATTCCAGCAGGTCGTCCACGCTGATGATCCCCATCAGCAGTCCCGCGTCATTGATCACCGGCAGTCGGCGTATGCCCTGGCTGCGCATGCGCTTGAGCGTTCCCCAGATGCCATCGTGTTCCCGGGCGGTGACCAGATCGTAGCTCATGACATCGCCGACGGTGACGGTATGAGGATCCAGTTCCATCGCGATGATTTCGACGACCATGTCGCGGTCCGTCAGCACGCCGACGGGTTTGACGCCGGCGGCGGTGTCGTCGACGACGACCACGCTGCCCACGTGATGCTCGCGCATCAGTTTGGCGGCCGTGAAAATGGAGTCGTCGCGCCGGACGACGACGGTATCTCGAGTGCAGATCAGTCCTATGGTCATGGTGTTATCTCCAGGAATATTCGGGGTGATGATAAGGGGTTTCAGGCATGGGCGGCAGCCCCAGATGGGTTTGGAGGTCAGGCCACGAAATTATCGCAGCGCAGCAGTTCCCTCAGCAGGGTTGTGGCGTAGGCGCCGGATGGCAGGTTGAAGGTCAGTCTCAGCGTATTCGGGGACGGCCATGTCCACGCCAGGTTATCCGGACAGAGCCGAAACGGGCGCCGCGCCGTTGCCACGCCCATGCGCTCCAGCCCGGTCGTGTAAGCGGAAAGCGCGCGGGTGGTCTCCTGCTCGATGGCCATGGCCTCGCCGGTTGCCGTGGATGGAGTCGTTCCCCACAACACTCCGCTCGGGTGTATGGCCCGGTGCCGTACGCGCTGGACGGTATCCTCGGCGAGCGGCTCGGGTTTGAAGAAACTGTGCGAGTCGGCAAACATGAAGACATCGCCCGGTATGGCGCGATTCCAGTTGCCCGCCCGCACCCGCGCGCCGAGAATCCGGTTGAAGATCTCGGCGCGGGCCGCCGACAGGTAGAGTCCTCGCTGGTGCGGATCGACCCGCATGCGGCTGTCCGCGAACAGTTCAAGGGCTCGTTCCAGATTCCGCCCCTCGCGGCCAAAGCGTTGCGGGCCGAAATAGTTGGGGACTCCCACGGCGGTGATCGTGGCCAGACGCTCCTCCACGGACTCGTCCGGCGCTTCGAGGTCCCGGATGGTCAATTCGAAACGGTTGCCGCCGGCGGCGCCCTTGCGCAACTTGCGGGCGTTGCGCCCGACTTCGAGGATGCGCACGGCGTCGCTCTCGAATGTTGTCCAGTCGGGGTCTCGCACGCCCGGCAATTGGATGCTGAACCACTGCCGCGTCAGGCCCTGGCGGTCCTTGAGTCCGGCGTAACCGACCTGCCGGGCCGGCACACCGGCGTGGCGGGCCAATTGGCGAGCGACATAGTCGGTATTTTCACCGCGTTTCTCGATGAACAGGAACACATGCTCGCCCTCCCCCGAGGGCTGGAATCCCAGAATTTCCTCGACGATGAAATCTTCCGGCGCCTGTTTCACGGAGCCGGCGCCTACCGGTCCGCCGAGGGCGTACGGCAGATCCGTTGTGGGATCGCGCATCCGCCGGCTCAGTCCTTGCTCAGCAGGGCGACCGCGTACGCCGAAATGCCCTCGCCGCGACCCACGAAGCCCATGCCCTCGGTCGTGGTGGCCTTGACGTTCACGGCATCGATCTCGATCTGCAGATCCGTCGCGATGGTAGCCCGCATCCGGTCGATGTAGGGCAGCAGCTTGGGCCGTTGCGCGACGATGGTCACGTCGACGTTCCCCACCGAATACCCCTGCGCCGTCAATTTGGCGCAGATGTTGCGGACCAGAATGCGACTGTCGATACCCTTGAAGTTGGGATCGGAATCCGGAAAGTGACGCCCGATGTCGCCCATCGCCGCCGCCCCGAGCAGGGCGTCGCACAGGGCATGCAAGGCGACGTCGCCATCGGAGTGGGCCGCCAGGCTTTTCTCGAATTCGATCGGCACGCCGCCCAGCATCAGTTGCCCGCCATCGGCGAAACGGTGCGCATCGTAACCATGACCTATTCGTAACATTGTCGCTCCAGGAAAAAGGCGGCCAGCGGTAAATCCTCCGGCCGCGTGATTTTGATGTTGTCGGGGCGTCCCTCGACGATTCTGGGCTGATAGCCCGCCAGTTCCAGGGCGCTGGCTTCGTCCGTGATCATGTTTCCCTGCTCTGCGGCATCGGCCAAGGCCTTGCGCAGCAGGCCATAGCGGAACATCTGGGGGGTCAGCGCCCGCCATACGTGGCGCCTGTCCGGCGTGCCGGTGATCAGGCCGGCGGAGTCCACCGTCTTCAGGGTATCGCTGACCGGCAGGGCGAGGATGCCGCCGACCGGATCATCGCTCAGCGTTTCGATCAGCTTGAGGACATCGCTCCGCGTCAGGCACAGTCTGGCCGCGTCATGCACCAGCACCCAGTCGTCGGGCCGCGCTCGATCCCGCAGGCTGAGCAGGGCCGAATGGACCGAGTCGGCACGCTCCTTGCCGCCCGGTACCGCCTGGATGCGAGGGTGACCGGCGCAGGGCAGGTCGGGCCAGTAGCCGTCTTCCGCTCCCAGCGCCACCTGGATGCCGGCCAGGCTCTCGACGGACAGCAAGCGTTCCAGCGTGTGTTGCAGCACCGGTTTGCCCGCGACTTTCAGATATTGCTTGGGGATGTCGCCACCCATACGTCTGCCCACGCCAGCGGCGGGCACCACGGCCCAGTAGTTCGGGCTCACGGTGGAATTCCGGCCGGAACGAAGGGCTTGGACAAGCTGGCAAAAGGCATGACGTCGACGACTACCGTTGATTCGCGTGGACCTTGACGTTCGCCTTTTGGGGCGGCTTCTTGCCGGACTTGGCGTCCGATTGCTTGGCGGATTTGCCCGCCAACGGCGCGGCCGCCGAACGCCGAGGGTCCGCCGCCGGCTGGTAGGAGACATCCGCCGACGGCTCCACGGGCTTCAATGCGGCGTCATCCTCGTAAACCTGAACGAAGGTTTCCCCCGGCTTGATCATGCCCAGTTCCTGGCGCGCGCGTTCCTCGACCGCCTCCGTGCCTTCCCGCAGATCCCTGACGTCAGCCGCCACGGCGGCATTCCGAATCCGCCGCCGTTCGCCCTCCTGCTTCAGTTCCTCGATCCGGGCGATAATCTCCCGGTATTCGCGGATGCTGCCGTCGCCCTGCCACAGCCGGTATTGCAGGACGGCGATGAGCAGCAGCAGGAAGGCGATCAGCTTGTACAAGGCGTCACTTTGGTCTTGAGCGCGATCAGAATGCCCGCTTGAAGGCGCTCTTGCCGGCGTACTTGGCCTTGTCGCCCAGTTCCGCCTCGATCTTGAGCAGACGATTGTACTTGGCGATGCGGTCCGAGCGACTGAGCGAACCGGTCTTGATCTGACCGGAACCGGTGGCGACCGCCAGGTCGGCGATGGTCGAATCCTCGGTTTCGCCCGAGCGGTGCGACATGACGCAGGTGTAGCCCGCTCCCTGGGCCATGGCGATGGCGTCCAGGGTTTCGGTCAGCGAGCCGATCTGGTTGACCTTGATGAGAATGGAGTTGGCGATCTTGGCTTCGATGCCCTTCTTCAGGATGGCCGGGTTGGTCACGAACAGATCGTCACCGACGATCTGGATCCTCGAGCCCAGTTTGTCGGTCATGATGCCCCAACCATGCCAGTCGCCTTCGGCCAGGCCGTCCTCGATGGTGATGATGGGATACTTGTCGACCCAGGCGGCCAGATAATCGACGAACTCCTCCGAGGAGAATTCCTTGCCTTCGGATTCGAGGTGGTACTTGCCATCCTTGAAGAACTCGGAGCTGGCGACGTCGAGACCGAGGAAGACGTCCTTACCGGCGGCGTAGCCGGCCTTGGCGATGGCTTCCAGGATCAGCTCGATGGCGGCCTCATTGGACGGCAGGTTCGGTGCGAAACCGCCCTCGTCGCCCACGCCGGTGGCCAGGCCGCGGTCGTGCAGCACCTTCTTGAGCGCGTGGAAAACTTCCGCGCCGTACCGCAGGGCCTCGCGGAAGGTCGGGGCGCCCACCGGCAGGATCATGAATTCCTGCATGTCCACGCTGTTGTCGGCGTGCGCGCCGCCATTGATGACGTTCATCATCGGCACGGGCAGCAGGTACTCGTTGCTGTCGTTCAGATAGGCGTAAAGCGGCTTGCCGGCTTCCGTGGCCGCGGCGCGGGCGGCGGCCAGCGACACGCCGAGGATGGCGTTGGCGCCCAGACGACCCTTGTTGTCGGTGCCGTCCAGGGCGATCATCTTCTCGTCCAGCGCCTTCTGGTCGGCGGCGTCCATGCCGATCGCGGCGGAACGAATTTCGCCGTTGACATTGGCGACGGCCTTGGTGACGCCCTTGCCCAGATAGCGAGACTTGTCGCCATCGCGCAGTTCGATGGCCTCGCGGGAACCGGTCGAAGCGCCGGAGGGCACCATGGCGTTGCCGATGGCGCCGGATTCCAGGGTGACATCGACGGCAACGGTAGGGTTGCCGCGGGAATCCAGCACTTCGAGCGCCTTGACGTCAACGATTTTACTCATGAGCTTTGATCTCCTGTGATCGTGTTGGGATGGGGGATGAACGGTGTCAGCAAAGCGGGTGGGCCTTGACGGCCCCGTCCAGGGCGGAGAGCAGTTCCAGCAATTCGCCCATGCGGTCCAGCGGCCAGGCATTCGGTCCGTCGCTGAGGGCCTGGTCGGGGTCGGGATGCGTTTCCATGAACAGGCCCGCGACGCCGACCGCCACGGCCGCCCTGGCGAGCGCGGGGACGAACTCCCGCTGCCCCCCTGAACAGTCACCCCGGCCGCCGGGAAGTTGCACCGAGTGGGTGGCGTCGAACACCACCGGGCATCCCGTTTCCCGCATGATGACCAGGGACCGCATGTCGGAAACCAGGTTGTTGTAGCCGAAGGACACGCCGCGTTCGCACACCATGATCCGCTCGTTACCGGCGGTCCTGGCCTTGTTGACGACATTCATCATATCCCAGGGCGCGAGGAACTGGCCTTTTTTGATGTTGACCGGCAGGCCTAGGGCAGCCACGGCGTGGATGAAATTGGTCTGGCGGCAGAGGAACGCCGGAGTCTGCAGGACGTCGACCACGCTGGCCACCTCGTTCAGGGGGGTATCCTCGTGGACATCGGTCAGAACGGGTACACCGATTTTCTGTTTGACCTGGGCCAGGATGCGCAGGCCTTCTTCGATGCCCAGGCCTCTGAAGCTCGCATGCGAGGAGCGGTTGGCCTTGTCGAAGGAGGATTTGTAAATGAAGGGAATGCCCAAGCGACCGGTCAATTCCTTCAGTTCGCCGGCGGTGTCCAGGGCGAGTTGCTCGCTCTCGATCACGCAGGTGCCGGCAATCAGGAATAGCGGCTGGTCCTGGCCAACCTCAAAACCACAAAGTTTCATGAGTGGGATTTCTTGCTTTGGGCATGCGCGCGCGCCGCCATGATGAAACCGGAAAACAGGGCATGACCGCGGCGCGGGGTCGATGTGAATTCCGGGTGGAACTGGCAGGCCAGGAACCAGGGGTGGTCGGGAATCTCGATCACTTCGACCAACCGGCCGTCCAAGGTCTTGCCGGATATCCTCAGACCCGCCTCCTGGAACCGCTCCAGATAGCGATTGTTGAATTCGTAGCGATGGCGATGCCGCTCGCTGATGACTTCCCGGCCATAAACCCGCGCGGCCAGGCTACCGGATACCAGTTGGCATTGCTGCCCGCCCAGACGCATGGTGCCGCCCAGGTCCGAATCCTGACTGCGATACTCGATTTGGCCTGAGGCGTCCTGCCACTCGGTAATCAGGGCGATAACCGGATGCGGGGTGTTCGGCAGAAACTCGGTGCTGTTGGCGCCTTCCAGCCGGGCGACATCGCGGGCATAGTCGATCACGGCCACCTGCATGCCCAGGCAGATGCCGAGGTAGGGTATGTGTTGCGCGCGGGCGTATTTCGCGGCCGCGATCATGCCTTCGATGCCGCGCTTGCCGAACCCGCCCGGCACCAGTATCGCATCGACATCCTTCAGCATGCCGGAGCCATTGGCTTCCAGCTCTTCGGCCTCGACGGATTGCAGCTTGACCTTGGTGCGAGTCTTGATGCCGGCGTGTATCAAGGCCTCGGTCAGGGACTTATAGGCGTCGGAGTGATTGACATACTTGCCCACCATGGCGACCGTGACCTCGCCATCCTGGGATTCCAGCGCCTCCATCACGTCCCGCCATTCCTGAAGGTCCGCGGGCGGGACGTCCAGGCGCAGCTTGCGCACCACGATCTGATCCAGCCCCTGGGCATGCAGCAACAGCGGGATACGATAGATGGAATCGGCGTCCACCGAGGAAATCACGGCATCCTCGTGGACATTGGTGAACAGGGCGATCTTGCGCCGTTCGCTGGCCGGGATGGGTCGCTCCGAGCGGCAAATGAGGATGTCGGGCTGGATGCCGATGGTGCGAAGCTCCTTGACGGAATGCTGGGTCGGCTTGGTCTTCAGCTCCCCGGCGCTGGCGATATAGGGCACCAGCGTCAGATGGATGAACAGCGATTTATCCTCGCCCAGGTCGACCCGCATCTGGCGGATGGCTTCCATGAAGGGGAGAGACTCGATGTCGCCGACCGTGCCGCCAACCTCGATGAGGGCCACGTCATAACCCTCGGCGCTCAGCTTGATGACGCGCTTGATCTCGTCGGTGATGTGAGGGATGACCTGAACCGTGGCGCCCAGATATTCGCCGCGCCGCTCCTTGCGGATGACATTTTCGTAGATCCGGCCGGTGGTGAAGCTGTTGACCTTCCCCAGCGTGGTTTTCAGGAATCGTTCGTAATGGCCCAGATCCAGGTCGGTCTCGGCGCCATCCTCCGTGACGAAGACCTCGCCATGCTGAAAGGGGCTCATCGTGCCCGGATCGACATTGATGTAGGGGTCGAGCTTGGTCATGGTGACCTTCAACCCGCGCGCCTCGAGAATGGCGGCCAGCGAGGACGCGGCAATGCCCTTGCCCAGCGACGACACGACGCCGCCGGTGATGAAAATATATCTGGTCATTCAAGGATCAGTGGAAAGTGCGGCGAGAACCCCATGTCTGTTGCCGCTTGAAGCGGGTTTCGCAACCAGTCCCCGGCAGGATGAAGGCATTCTACTCGAGCTGCGCCCGGGCGTCATCGGTAACAGTTTCGTCAAAGACCATAATCCTAGATTCCTCTGTTGACCGCTTCTCAAATGGCATGAAGACTACGCGGCACCTGGTATTTGCAGTATTACGGAGGAATCTAGGATAATCCGTTTAGTATTCAACTGATCATTTCCCGTCAGAGCTTGTGAATAAACCCCCGGCCGTAGCGAGGGCGTCCCTGGGCGTGGTGGGCAAGGCGCGGGGGTGCACGAAATCGGGGAGTCCAGCAGCACTAAACGACTCGATTTTGGGGGTCCCCGCAACGCCGCCCACCGCGTCCAGGGGTGTCCGCAGTAGGCCGGGGGGGTTATTCACAAGCTCTCAGGAGTCCGCCAGGATGTCAAGAACAACGTTAACCCTACTGGCCGGTGCCTTGATCCTGTGCCAGAACGCCTGCACCTTGGTCGATTTGAAGCCGCAAGGCGAGGCCGTGCGCGTGGCGTCGGAGCTTGATGTCAAACGCTGCAAAAGGATTGGCCATGTGACCTCGAATACCACGGCGACAGTCGCTTACATTCCGCGCGACAACGATTCCGTGACTGAAGAGTTGCACCGCCTTGCCCGCAACTACGGCGGCGCAATGGGCGGCAATGCGATCGTGCCCAGCGGACCCGCCATCAACGGCGAGCAGTCATTCAACGTTTATTATTGTGACCCATGAGCGTCCCCACCCTCAGGTAACGAGTACCTGCCCATATCCGGCACACTAGCGCGAATACATTCGCGCCTACAACGTGAGCGACCCATTCGACCCACCTCCGTCCACCGGCATCAAACGCTCACGCGATAGAGATGATCGTCAACGCCCCTAAAGTAGATGAACTGGTCGGTGACAAATGGGCTTGCCTTGGTGATATGCCCATCGAGGTGAGTGAAGCCATTACCGTTCAGCTTAATCCGGTACAGACCATTGTCCGTTCCCTGGAAATACACGAAATCCCTAGTCACGAATGGACTTGAGCCGGCGGTATGTCCACCCAAGGGCATGAATCCGCCGCCATCCAATCCTACCCGGCACAGGCCGTTATCGGTCCCCTGGAAGTAGATGGCATCAAGGGTGACGAAGGGGCTGGATTTCGTCATGTGGCCGCCGATGGGAGTAAAGCCCGTGCCATCGAGCTTGACTCGATAAAGACCGTTATCGGTGCCCTGAAAGTAGATGAAACCCCGAGTTGCAAAGGGATTCGAGTGGGTCGAGTGCCCACCGAGGTGAGTGAAGCCGCTGCCATCAAGCTTGATGCGGTATAAACCGTTATCGGTGCCCTGGAAATAGATGAATTCCGCTGTCACAAAGGGACGGGACTTGGTGGTATGGCCACCGAGAGGGGTAAACCCGTCGCCATCGAGCCTTATCCGATAGAGCCCATCGTCGGAACCCTGGAAGTAAATAAAATCCCTGGTGACAAACGGGCCGGCTTTGGTGGTGTGGCCATATTTGTGAATCTTCGTCTTCATTAGGTAGTCGAAACGGGTAATGGATTACTCAGGAATAGCACCTAGCCCTATACAACAAATGGTTTGATGCGCTATTATCACGATACAATTAAATGGTCACAGAACTGAAACAATGCTTGCTTAACAAGCTAATTGTATAAATAAGCATTTATAATATCAGCCTACCTTGACTTTCGCGATATCACGTAAAATAGAACATAACTGATTGATTTTAATGCGAATTATGCGTGCACCACGAAAGCGCCATGCCTAACGGCGTTCCCGAATCCGCACGGTCGCATGTCGCGGGACGGCGATGGCCTTCGGCGCCCCAGCCGCCCCCGCTCGATCCGTTCATCCTAGAAAAAGCAGTTGGACAGGAATCTACAGGATCAACAGGATGATGCGATTTATCGTGGGTGCGAATTCATTCGCACACAAAGTCCTGAATAGGCGAATGAATTCGCCCCTACATCAAGCCCAACTGCCGGATTTAGGTTCATCGACCACGGGGGTCGCTTCACGTGACTCGCGGATGATTCGACGGCTGTCGGGATGTCTTGCAGATCCCCTCCGGCGAATCGCCCAGCCCTAGCCCTTCGGGGCATGAACAACATCTCGGTCTCGGTGCCGCGCGGCTGATCTTTAGTTTTCAGCCATGCGGGCGACTGGGTCGGTAGGAGGGGTGGCGGTCGGCGGGTCGCAGCCCGTTGCGATTGAGTTCAGGTCGCTGCCCGGCGCGCAACGGCGAGGGTTCGGTCTTTTCGAGGATGCGCGCGATCTTGGCGCCTACTGTACCGCCTTTTCCTGAACGCTGGCCACGCGGAAATAGGGAAGACGCCTACGGCCAGGGTTTCCCAGGTTACGGGAAAACCTGACAGATATATCGTGATGGGTATGCTCAACCTCCACGTCGTTGGCCATGCTGGTCAAGGAATCCGGAGCCGTATTCCGGACTTTTCACAAATCGCGGATGGGTAGCCGGGCGAGGAGAAACTTGGGCTCAAGTTCTGCCTCGCACCGGTGTTGAGGTCGCGAGAGGTCTTATTTTTCCCGGATATAGTCGTAGATGTTCAGGTAATCCGCCCCCGGACGGTTCCAGGAATAATCGCTGCGCATGGCATTCTTCATGACTTCGCGAAAGTCGTTCGGATACTCGAAATAACAGGCGATGGCCCGGCCCAGGGCGGATTCCAGACCCGCCTGATCGTAATGCTCGAAGACATAGCCATTCCGCTCATGCAGCGGTCGATCCGAGTAATCCTTGTCGAACACGGTGTCCGCCAGGCCGCCGACGGAACGCACTACCGGGAGGGTGCCATAGCGTAGGGCGATCAATTGGGTCAGCCCGCAGGGCTCGAAGCGGCTGGGCACCAGCATCAGGTCGGCCCCGGCGTAGATCAGATGGGACAGCTCCTCGTTGAAGCCGATTTCCAGATGGCAATCCGGGCTGTCATTGAGCATGTGCTTGAGGCCCCAGAAATCGTTGTTGATGTGCTGGTAGGGACTGGACCCCAGCAACACGAACTGGGCGCCCCGCTCCAGGGTATAGAAGATGGCGTGACGCACCAGTTCCAGCCCCTTCTGCGGATCGAGCCGGCCGATGAAGGCCACGATGGGTTTTTCATTGTCCGCCAGCATGAGCCGGTGACGCAGCGCCCGCTTGTTGTCGTACTTGCCCTCGATGGAGTCGACACCGTAGCGGACCGGGATTTGGCCATCGATCTCCGGGTTCCAGACGTCGTAATCGATGCCGTTGATGACCCCGCCATACTTGACGTGGTGAGTGTGCAGGGTGGGTTCCAGCCCGAATCCCTGACCCTGATTCTTGGTTTCGAAGGCATAGCGGGGCGAAACCGTGGTGACGAAATTGGAGTAGACGATGCCGGCCTTAAGCAGGTTGAGGGCAGTCTGATGATGGTTGTCGCGCATCCGGTTGTAATCGAAGAACCGTCCCGAATCGTGCAGACCCGTGGCTTTCAACAGTTCGCCGCCGGTCACGCCCTGATGCTGGTAATTGTGAATGGTGAGACAGACCCGCGGGTGAGTCATCCCCATGCGCTGGTAGAACTCGTATAGATAGACCGGCGCCAGGGCGGTCTGCCAGTCGTGGCAGTGAATGACATCCGGGTGCTTGTTGGCCTTCCACATGAACTCCATCGCCGCCCGGGTGAAGAAGGCGTAGCGCATCACATCGTCCTGAAAGCCGTAGATGCTGCCCCGGTTGAAGAAATTGTCGTTGGAATGCGGTTCGATGAAAAAGCAACGGCGGTCGTAGACGAAACCGAAGTGGACAGTGCAATGGATGGCCCCTTCGTACCAGGGCACCCACAAGTCCTGATAATCCACTTTCAGGCCATAGATGTGGTCGTAGCGCATGCAGTCATATTTCGGGAGGATGATCTCCACGTGGTTGCCGCGGATCGCCAGTTCCCGGGTCAGGCCGAACACCACGTCGGCGAGACCGCCCACCTTGGCCACGGGGGCCATCTCCGGCGCGATCTGGACGATGTAAAGATCGCGGGGATGATGGGACTGAAACACGGGAGGCGGTTCCTCGGCCGGCGCGGGCTCCTCGGCGGGCAGCGGTTCCTCCACGTGCACGGACCGGGGCTCGGCGGGGGCGGCCACCGAGGCCGGGGCGATGCGGGGCGCGACCGGCTCGGCGGGGCGGGAAGCCTCGGCGACGGGGGCGCGGGCGGGCGCCGCTTCCTTGGGTTTCTGGGTTTCCGCCGCGGGCACGGAAGGCGTCGGCGCCGCCGCAAGCGGCTCGGCGGGTTTCGCCACGGCCGGGGGAACCGGCGCGGCGCTCGGTGCGCTGACAGTCCTGGTCACCGAAGGGGCTAGAGTGCTTGCCATTGCCGGCGCCGGTGCGCCGGTGGATTGATCGCCGGTCGCCTTACCCTCGGCAGCCGGTTTCGTCTCGACCTGGAGCGGCTTGGCGGCGGACGCTTCGACAGGCTTCGCCGCTGCCGTCGACTCAGGCACTGGAGGCGCCTTGGCGGCTGTCGCCGAGGCGGCGCTCGGCGCCGCCTCGACCTGGCCCGGTGTTGCGGCTGGCGCCGGCGTTTCGACAGGCTTCGCCGCCGTCTTCGGCTCAGGCGCTGGAGTCGCCTTGGCGGCTGTCGTCGGGGTGGCGCTCGGCGTCGCCACGGTAACGGCCGGGATAGCGGTCTTTACCGGGGTCTCCTCGGTGTTCTTGCCTTCGGGAGTGGTGCTGGTGGGGTTATTCGCCATGGTTAATTATCCTGCAGTGAGGGAACATGTTGTTCAACGGCCGAGGTTCGTTCAACGGGGTCGCTTAGCGTATCCGCAACCCGCTGCGATCCTCCGAGCTCGGTCTCCGTGACTTTCGCCTGCTCCGGGCTGGCCATCGTCAGGGGTTCCGGCTTCAACTTGAGAACGATGCCGGCCAATGGCGGCAGGTTGACTTCCAGGGAATGGGGACGATTCATCCAGGCCAGATCGTCCGCCATCAGGATCCTGCCGCCGTTACCGACGCCGCTGCCGGCATAGACGGTGGCGTCGGAGTTCATGATTTCTTCGTAAGTTCCGGGCGCCGGCACGCCGATCCGGAAATTCTCCCGAGGCACCGGTGTGAAATTGATGGCCACCACCACGAAGGTCTCCTCGACCCTGCGCAGATAGATCAACACCGAATTCCGGTGATCGTTGCAATCGATCCACTCGAAGCCTTGCCAGTCGAAATCCAGCTTGTACAGCGCCGCCTCGCCAGTATAGAGGGCGTTCAGATCGCCGATCAGGCGCTCCACGCCCTGATGGAAGGGGTAGTCACGCACATACCAGTCCAGCGCCTCCGTGCTGTCCCATTCCTCCCCTTGAGCGAATTCGCTGCCCATGAACAGCAGCTTCTTGCCGGGATGGGTGAACATGTAGACGTACAGCAGGCGTAGATTGGCGAAGCGCTGCCACTCGTCGCCCGGCATCTTATAGAGCATGGAGTGCTTGCCGTGGGTGACCTCGTCGTGGGAGAACGGCAGCAGGAAATTCTCGGAGAAGGCATAAATGAGACTGAAGGTCAGCTCGCCGTGGTGATACTGGCGGTGAATCGGCTCCTTTTCCATGTAGCGCAGGGTGTCGTTCATCCAGCCCATGTTCCACTTGAGGTCGAAACCCAGGCCGCCCGCCGTGGTGGGTTTGGTCACCTGTGGCCAGGACGTGGACTCCTCGGCCATGACGAGGGCGCCCGGCACCGCCAGGTGGGTCACTTCATTCAACTGCCGCATGAAGTCTATGGCTTCCAGGTTCTCCCGCCCGCCATACTTGTTGGGCAGCCACTCGCCTTCCTTGCGGGAATAATCCAGGTAGAGCATGGAGGCCACCGCATCCACGCGGAGACCGTCGATGTGGTACTCCTCCAGCCAGAACAGGGCACTGGAAATGAGGAAGTTCTTCACCTCGAAGCGACCGAAATTGAAGATCAGGGTGGACCAGTCCTTGTGCTCGCCCAAGCGTGGATCCGCGTGTTCGAACAGCGCGGTGCCGTCGAACCAGGCCAGGCCGTGCGCGTCCTTCGGGAAGTGGGCCGGCACCCAGTCGAGGATGACGCCGATGTCATGCTGGTGGCAGTAATCCACGAACCAGCGGAAATCGTCGGGGCTGCCGAAGCGGCTGGTCGGCGCGTAATAGCCGGTCGTCTGATAGCCCCAGGATTTGTCGTAGGGGTGTTCGGTGACCGGCATCAGCTCGATGTGCGTGAAGCCCAGCCCCTTGGCGTGGGCGACCAGACGCGGCGCAATTTCGCGGTAGTTCAGCAATTCGCCTTCCGGCCCGCGTTGCCAGGAACCCAGATGAACCTCGTAGATCGACATGGGACTATGCTGCCAGTCGAACTCTGTCCGGGCTTTCAGCCAGGCCTGATCCTTCCATTGGAAGGCGCTACTCGGCTCGACGATGGAGGCAGTGGCGGGCCGGAGCTCGAAGCGACGGCCGAAGGGATCGGTCTTGAGAAAAACATCGCTGTTGCGCGCCCTGATCTCGAACTTGTAGACGATGCCGGGGCCAAGATCGGGGATGAACAGTTCCCAGACCCCGCTGCCATGGACGCGCATCATGTGCGCGCGTCCGTCCCAGCGATTGAAGTCGCCGACCACGCTGACCCGAGCCGCGTGCGGCGCCCAGACGGAGAACAATATGCCGGCCGCGCCCTCGGTCTCGTGTACCCGGGCACCCAGCAAACGATGGGCATGCCAGTGCTTGCCCTCGCCGAACAGGTGCAGGTCGAAGTCGGAGAGTTGCGGGGGGTAGCAATAGGGATCGTGAGCGATGTGTTCGCGATGCTCGTTGTCGCGCCAGATGAACCGATAGCGCTCCGGCACCTGATCGGCGCCGCCCCGCCATTCAAAAATATCCGTGCCCTCGACCCGGTGCATCGCATGGCCGCCTTCGACGATCGACACCGATTCCGCGCGGGGAATCAGCGCCCTGATCCGAAGTCCGCCACCTTCGAAGTGCCTGCCAAGAACGCTGAACGGGTCACGATGAGCGGCATTGAGTAATTGTTGTAATTCGGGGGCTAGCATGGCTTGTTTCCTTCGGTTGGGTTCCTGAATTCTGGAGTGTATTGCAACATGACGGCGCACGCTATCCGAAAGCCCTGGGCCGACTCGGCGCGGGTCTCATTTTCAAGGGCATGTGGCGAATTCTGGGGCCATGCCGTGACGGTCGTGGCTTTGGTCCGTGTCGTCTCGTGCATCCCGACAATGATGCGCCCGACATCGATGTCCTTTCAAGACAAGACGAAGACCAGTTGGAACCTGCATCAACTGCGGCGGGTGTGGGCAAGGAATCTCGAGGCTTTCGGTCCGTCGGTCGGGGTATAACCCCGCATACGGAAGGATTGGTAACGAGGCTAGTGGCCAGTGGTCTCGATCAGCATCCGATCATTGCGTTCGCCCCGACGGCAGATTTTGAGGTTGGCCGGGTCGCCCTGGGCGGAGTGGAACCCCGTGTCCGAGAACAGCACCGTGCGGTCGTCGAACACGTCGAGCAAAGGGCGGAACCAGGTGTCATTGGCATTGGCGGGAGCCCAAACCCAGCCGATGATCTCCCCGAGATGGTTGACCGCCACGCACCATTTGGCCCCCGCAATCCAGCGGTGGTTGGAGATGGTGTTCGTCCTTCGATACCTCAGGACGAACGGTTTATTAGGATAGAGCGTCGGTTTTTCATCCGTTCGTGCTGAGGTATCGAAGCATGAACGGATGAAAAACGCCAATCCGGTCGATGTTATTC
>Ga0233420_10000161_pt1 | contig 30886 bp, 35 predicted proteins | sample Watercolumn_Mata_4_FD_183009 | JGI IMG/M metagenome (GOLD analysis project Ga0233420, IMG submission 183009) | Freshwater microbial communities from Lake Matano, South Sulawesi, Indonesia - Watercolumn_Matano_2014_102_MG | ecosystem: Environmental > Aquatic > Freshwater > Lake | place...
AGAACTACGGAAGATATTTTAAATATGCTGCAAAGAGCCCTCAATAAAGAATTAATTATTCCAGGAATAGATGGAGGTAATCTTTTAAAAACCCTTGATTCAGAGGAAACCCCTTCACTATTAATTTCAGATAAAAAAGGCAGGAAGATAGCATTATTGAGATATGATGCAGATTCTTCTTATAATTTTGGAGATGTAGGTCCTAAAAAACATTATTCTATTAACTTGACAATTTTTGGAGAAGAAATATCTCCCGAAAAATTTAATGATTTGCAAACAAGCGATAAACTTAAATTAGCCCCTTGGAGATGTAGGCACCCAAGAATATAATTTTATTAATTTAACCCCCCAAACAGCATCTCTTTTTCCATTATTATCTGAATATTCTGCAAATTATAAATATTTTTATTTAAGAAGTTCAAAGCTCTGCTAGAAGAAACTCTCCGGATTTTTATAAAATAAAAATCAGAATTATCCGAAGAGTGCGCTAAGTCCTTCTGCAGCAGCTTCGTGTTTCTCTTCCTTGGCTTTTTCTTCTTTCTTCTCTTCCTTGCCAGGATGTGCTCCGCTTGCAGGAGCAGCTGCCACGAGACTTGCACTTTCCAATTCCTTGTCAATGTCCACACCTTTCAGGCTTGCGATAAGGGACTTAATTTTTGATTCGTCCACATGCGCTCCAGAAGCTGTAATAATGCTCTTCACATTATGCTCGTTAATTTCTTTTCCGAGCTTATGCAGCAAAAGTGCAGCGTATACATATTCCATTTATTTTTCCTCCCCTGTGAATTTATTTTGAGTATTTTCAACTAAATCCTTCAGAGCTTTTTCATGCCTTCCTGCTTTTCCTATCAGGAATTTGATTGTTTCATTGGTTGAATATCCTATTTCAACTCCTAATGCAAGCGCTTTTGAGAACGCGAATTTCATTTCCTTTAATGTTTCTTCTCTGTTTATTTTTATCTCAGAATATATCTTGTTTTCTTTTGTGTCAAATGCGCAAAGAGGAATAAAGCCAACAGAAAATGGCTTTATATCTAATTTTGACATTACATCTGCCGCATTTGATGAAATCTTTTGTCCTTTCTTGACTATTACCTTAGGTTCTTTTATGTTAATTTTTCCCTTGTCAATTTGTATCTGTATGCCCAATGCTCCCAATTCAGATATTGCCGGCCCAGGAATCAAATCAGTTGGTCCTGCCTGAACCTCTATATCATCAACAGCTTCTTGTCCTGCTTTTGCCTTTGTTGGACTTTTATTTTTTATCAATTCAAGAGCAAGCTCAAATGAATCCATATCTGAAAATAATATAGCAACACTATCCTGAATTTTTTCTTTAAGTTGTTTTACAATTTCATTTCCTGATAAATCAATCGCTTTGAATATAAGATTTTTCTTTGGAATTTTTATCACTGCTTTTCCCCTTAGTTTTTTGCTTATTTCCTGAAGTTTTGCAGATGGAAGATTTTTTACAGAAGCTATCATAATTGTTCTGTTATTTTTTATCAGAATTTCAAGTTCTTTTACTGATTTTTTCTTTTCCTCTGAAACATTGACTTTTTTATTTTTTTCGTTTTTGGATTTCATTTTATCTTATGTGAATTTTTTGTGGTTTAGTCATTGTGAACTTGATTTCAATATTTTTTATGTTATCCTTGCCTTTTGGAAGATTTTTCATAAGAAAATTATAAACTGCGAGAATGTTTTCAATTATTTCATCATTCTTCATGCTTTGCTTTCCTATCGCGAGTTTCACACTTGATTCCTTTGTTTTTATCCGAATACTGTTATTTATTTTCTCTTTCAGAGACTTGATGCTCTTTTCATCCGCGCTCATCAATATTCCCATTTGCGGAGAAGGCATTTTTCCTGCAGGCCCAAGAATTCTTCCGAATATTGTTGCCACTTTTGGCATAAGATTAGCTTGTGCAATGAAAAAATCAAATTTTTTCGTCAGTTTTTTTAATTCTTTCTTGTTTTCGTAGTTCTTGAATTCAGAAGGAGTTATTGTTTCAACATCTTTGTTTTTAACTTCAAAAAATCCAGCAATTTTTTTATCTTTTATTTTGTAAGGCACAGTTAAAAATAAGTTAATGCTTTGTTTTTTTACATCAAACTTTTGTAAATTTACAATTAAGTCAACTGTCTGATTGAATTTTCTTTCTTCATTTTTCCTAAGCTCTTCAAGAGCCAGTAATAGTTCCTTCTTAAGTTCCATTTCATTTAATTAACTTCTACTTTATACGCTTCGGACATAGAATCTATTCCGCAACGAAGTAGTTCAGCGTTAATATATTTTTTAGAGATAAAATGCGTTTATAAAGCTTACTAAAAAATAACAATAATTCTTATAAACAAAGCTTTTGTGAATTGAAAATGGAATTGGTTGCATTATTATCATCTGGTAAGGGAAGCTGGGCGCAGGTCTCTGGATTAATGAAGCAGGGTGAATGGGACAGCATAATAATTCTTGGAGATGAATTTGCAAAAAAATTCACACATGAAAAAAAGTTTGAATTTATTAAAATCGATTTGGGAAAAAGAATCAAAGATTTACGTGATGAGTTTCTTGAAAAATTAAAAGGAAAAATAGATGGAACAGAGGTTGCTCTAAGCATCGCATCAGGAGATGGAAAAGAGCATATGGCTTTAATTTCTGCCCTAATAAATTTGCCAGTTGGAATAAGATTCGCTGCGCTGACGAAGGAAGGAGTTATAGACTTATAACTTCCAGAAATGATTTACACGTGAAATACATCTAAAGGAAGGGGTTATTGATTTGTAAATATTAATTCTGTTTAAATCAAATTAAAAAAAGGTCTGGAAAACCCAAAGAATTATCACTGCCAGAACAAGCAGAAGCAGAAGAGCACTGACAAAAGAAAATGCTCTCTTTGCTATCTTCTCGCTTTTAGTTATCGCAAGAACAGTAAGATAAAAGAATCTTCCACCGTCAAATATTCCCATTGGAAGCATGTTCACTAATGCAACGCTAAGACTTATTAAAATAAGCCACCATAATAAATGATATACAAATGAACTGAACTCTCCAAATTTTGGTTCATAATAAACATGCGGCTTTGCGAATGATGAAAATTCCGACATTATCTTTCCTGTGAAACTGGCAGGACTTCCTTCCATGAAGGCAATGCCAAGATATGGAAGGCTTTCATTCAATGGATTTGTTCCGAGAACAATTTCTCTTTCTTCCACTTGCTCTCCTTTGGTTGTTATAATAATCGTGTCACCTGGAGAATATTTTGCAATTTCGCTTCTGAATGACTCAAATTCATTAACTTTTTTTCCGTTTATTTCTAGAATTATTGCATCAAGTTTGGCATTTATTGCAGGAGCATCGTCATATAAAGCAGCCAATTGATTATCTTTTGAGAATTCCTTTACTCCGGCATAAGTCATGTTGTCTGCTATTATTTCATTTGGACCGTTCTCATTAATCAATGAAATTATTTTTTCAGAGTCAGGATTAGATAAGATTATGTTGTTAACCATTGATATACTTGCTGTCGAAACAATGCTGTATGAATAACTGTCATAGACAACTCCTGCCGGCGTGAATGCAGCAGAAAAAAATCCCCATAATATTAAAAAGAATAAAATTGCAGTAATTACATTTGCAAAAGTTCCAGCGGATAAGATAGTTAGCTGTTCGAATTTCTTTTTCTTTGCCATTTTCTTTTCATCTAACTCAACGAATGCTGCTAAGAAAATAGGAAGAAAATAAGGAAAGAATCCAAACCCGGTTGTCTTGATTTTTACTTTATTATAAACCGAAAATATTCCGTGACTGAATTCATGAGTTATTGCAATTATAGCAAGAATTATTATCCAATATATAAAATAAAACGGCGGAAGAAAATCTATCTTAAATATCTCTGGAAGATATGGTACGAGAGGAACGATAGGAGGAATCTTTACTGCTTGAACAATTTCCGAATTAAATGCATAAATCAAAACTATTTTTCCGAATAGATAAATCATACCTGCCATAAGAAAATAACCAAGCGTCACAGAAAAATAACTTAGAACTTTAAGAATTCCTGAATATTTAGTTCCTATTTTGTTTATTAAATTTATTCCCCACTTTGTTTTATAAAGAAACAAAAGTCCTTCTTTTCTCAAATTCTTTCTTTTCAAATATAAGAAAGAAGAGAGAAATATAATAAATATTATCAGCAAGATTAAATCATATAATAAAAAACTCATTTTATTTCTTTCTCAAAATCGGCTACGCTTGGACGATTTTTATTTCCTCCTCAAAGGCCGAAAAGCTCTTTTTTTACATTTTCTGCATTTTACTCTGCCCTTAAGAATCTTTTGTGCATCAGCCCTCATTTTAGTTTGACATGTTTTACAGACAAAAACATTTCTGTACAATCGATTTGTTGCTTCAAGTATTTTCGCCATTTTTTATTTTTTCTATAATTTTCTTTTTATAATTTTTCTTCCTTCTATATCCCAATATTCAACATTTGAATTTACTTCAATATCATTTCTTATTTCATCATCACATGGAACTTCAAAGTTCTCAAAGTTTTCCAAATCCATGACACTGATATTTTCTCCGGTTGAAAGCACCTGTGCCTTTCTCTTGTCAACCATTGGCACTTCAAATCTTTCATGTCCGGGAACAGCAATTATCTTTTTTGAATTGTTTATTATTCCAGATGCTTCTATTCTGCATTTTGCGGCACCATGTTTTCCTGTCTTACTGATATCGACTTTTTTGACAATGTATGGTTCACCGTCAATTAGAATGTTTGTTCCTGGCTTAGCTTCCGTCGCGCTTATTATTTTCAAAACCATAATCTATCAAAAAAAAGTAAATTTATAAAGGTTTTTAATCAACAAAAGAGATTAATAACACAAAATGACACTTCAAAAAGGAGATTTTATTGAAATTGAATTTACTGGAAGATTGAAAGATGGCAAAGTTTTTGATTCAAATGTAAAAGAAGAACTAGAAAAATTGCATTCTGGACACGGGCATGAAATTGAAGCTAAACCTTTCGTTCTTTGCCTTGGTGAACAAATGTTTCTTAAATCAATTGATGATTTTTTGACAGGAAAAGATATTGGAGAATATGAAATAGAATTGCCACCAGAAAAAGCTTTTGGAATTAGAAGTCAAAAATTAATAATAAAAATTCCAATGAAAATTTTCACAGAGAAAAAAATAAATCCAGTTTTAGGAGAAGTTTTTAATTTTGACGGCAGAATAGCAAAAATTATTAGCATTTCTGGAGGAAGAGTAATAGCTGATTTTAACAATCCTCTAGCAAGCAAAAGTGTCGTTTACAAACTAAAGGTAAAAAGAAAAATAGAAGATTTGAATGAGAAAGTTAAAGCAATGATAGATTTCTTGTTCAAAAGAGATTTGGATTTTGAAATAAAAAATGAAAAAATAATCCTCAGAATAGAATCTCCAATGAAACAATTCGCAGAATTGTTCAAAGACAAATTCAAAAAACTTTTTGACAGGGAACTGGAAGTTGAAGAGATAAAAGAAAAACCAGACGAAAAAACAATAAAAAACCACAATAATCCTTATAAACATTAATTAGCTATCTTTTTTATGGCAGATACTTATTATTTAAAACAAAATTCTTCAACATATGATATTTCTGATGAGGTAAAAGAGATTGACAAAGAGTTAGAAGAATTATTGAAGAAACAGACTGCAAAAATAAAGGTTATTGGCGTTGGAGGTGGCGGAGGCAACTCTCTGAGCAGAATGAGGGAGATAGGAATAAAAGGAGGTGAACTAATTGCAATAAACACAGATGCGCAGGATTTGCTTTATGCGAGTGCAGATCAAAAAATTTTGATAGGAAAAGAACTTACTCAAGGATTAGGAGCAGGAAGTAATCCAAAAGTAGGCGAAGAAGCAGCAAAAGAATCAGAATCAGAGATAAAGAAAAAGATTTCTGGAAGTGATATGATATTTATAACCTGCGGATTAGGCGGAGGAACAGGAACAGGAGCAGCACCGGTTGTTGCGAGCCTCGCTAAAAAACAGGGTTCGTTGACAATTGGAGTTGTAACTCTTCCATTTACAATTGAAGGAAAGAAAAGAATTGAAAATGCAATGAATGGCTTGGAAAAAATGGAGTCAATTGTAGATACATTGATAGTTATTCCAAATGATAAACTTCTTGAGCTTGCTCCAGATCTTCCTCTTCATACAGCATTTAAGATAGCAGATGAAATATTGACAAATGCAGTCAAAGGCGTTACAGAACTTGTCACAACTTCTGGGCTTGTAAATCTTGATTTTGCAGACATTAAAGCAGTAATGGTTGATGGAGGTGTTTCTCTAATAGGAATGGGAGAATCAGACAGTGCAAATCGTGCTGTTGAATCTGTTGAAAAAGCAATTCAAAATCCTTTGCTTGACGTCGATATTTCAAATGCAACAGGAGCATTGATAAATATTATTGGTGGTCCTGATATGAGCCTTGACGAATGCAAAATGATAATTGAGGATGTTGGAAACAAATTAAGTCCTGATGCAAAACTTATCTGGGGAGCACAAATTGCAGAAGACATGGAAAAATCAATACGTGTTTTGCTTATAGTAACAGGAGTAAGAAGCTCGCAAATATTAGGACATGGTGAATCAATAGAAAGCCTAAAACACAGAGAAATCGAGGAAGAACTTGGCATAGATTTTATTGAATAAAAATCATTAAATAAAATGAAACTGGAAGAAATTGATATAGGGAAGACAGATGAAGAAAGAAGAAAAGTAATATTGGATAACTTGGGAAAGCAAGTTATTCTGAGAGATGTTCATTTGGGATTATGTCATGCTAAGTTAATAAAAGAAAATGATATTGAAACTTATTTCGCTCAATTAGGAGATAGAAGAGGATTTCAAAGATTAACTTATAATGATTTGGAAACTTTAATTGTTTTATATCCTGTTGAATCATATCCTCTGCCAGAAATGTTCACACAACCTTAAACCTTAAAAACCTCATGACTCTTCTTTAAACATGACACAAATAATCGAATCATTGAAAACATTTGTTATAAAATCCAAGAGAGTATGGATGACAATGAGAAAACCGACGAGGCAGGAAATTGAAATGGTTTCCAAAATATCGGCCATTGGAATATTGGTTCTTGGTATTTTTGGATTTTTGATATCAATAATTATGTCTTACTTGGTTTAGAGAAGAAGCGGTGATTGATTCAATAATTAAATCCCTCCATAAACAAGATGCAGAAAAATCTTGAAAAAATCCTGTATGGGCTCAAAAAAGGAATTGTCACTGCCGGAATTGCAGCTTCTTTATTTTTGCCAGGTTGTTCAGAGGATAAAAAATCAAATCCGGTAACATCTCCCGCACCAACAAATCCGGTAAATCCAACTCCACCACAGCCAAATCGTGCTCCTGTTATCACTTCATCGCCGATAACAAGTATAAGTGAAAGAGAATATTATATTTATCAAATTCAGGCAACAGATGCCGATGGAGATGTTTTGAATTATTATTTAAATAAAAGTCCATCTTGGCTTATAGTAACTAATAATTGGGTATGTGGTTGGCCACCAGAAGTTCAAACTGATCAGACTTTTAATGTAGAACTTGTTGCTTCTGATAATAAATTAACTACTGTGCAGAATTATAATCTCACTGTAAAAAATGTTTCAAATTCATATCTGCTTTCATCAAGTCAGCTTTCAGGTTCAGCAGTAACAGATAATTCAGTCTCATTATCCCAGCCTGTAACTTTTGCAGTCGGAGACATTATTGGTGCAGGAATTACTCCGTCAACTCCAAACGGGCTTTTGAGACAGATTACTTCAATTTCTTCAGACAAAAAAATTCTGCAGACAACTCAGGCAACTTTAGAAGATGTGACAAGCACTTCTTTCTTTACATATAACGGAAGATTGTCTCCTTCTTCTGTGATATATTCATCTGTTCTGGATGGAGTAAAAATGTCACATTCTTCTTTTCTCTCTCCAACTGCTTTTAATTTTAACATAAATCTTAATAATGTTGTTTTATATGACAAAGATGGAAACAAAAATACAAAAGATGACCAGTTAATAGCAAACGGAAATATTTCTTTTGACAATGACATAATATTTAATGTAAATATATCTAATTATAAAATTAAGGATATAACTTTCAGAAATTCAACTTCCATCGAATCAGATATAACTGTTGGCGCAAATGTTTACGGGCTTGCGTCAACATACAGTGTGAAAATTGCAGAATATAAATTTAATCCGATTACAGTGGGATATTTTCCACCTCCAATTCCAATACCAATAATAGTTGTTCCTACCTTGGCGGTTTATGCAGAAATCAGTCCTGTAAATGTTAATCCTTTAAGTTTGAGAGTCAAGCAAACAGCAAATTTGGAAGCTTTATTGACTTACAACAATAACGGCGGATGGAATTCCAGCTCAAATTTCTCAAATAATTTTACTTTTTCAAATCCAACTATCAACGGAAATCTTGAGTTAAAAGCAAGCGCTGGTCCGCAATTGGAACTTATGCTTTATGGAGTATCAGGACCAACTGCAGAGGTGGAAGGCAAATTAAGATTTAAAGTTTCAAACAACGCAAAAAATTGGGAAATTTATGGAGGACTTGAAGCATCTATTGGAGCAAAATTACAGGTTTTAAAAAAAGGATTTTCCGCCCAAATTGCTAAAGTAATTGATTATGAAAAGCTTCTTGCATCTTATTCAGAACCGACTCCGCCACCAACACCTATTCCAACTCCCATAGGCGAAATCTTATTCACTTCTACCAGAGACGGAAATGCTGAAGTCTATTTAATGAACGCAGACGGTTCTAATTCCACAAATTTAACCAGAAATTCTTTTCATGATTATGATGCTTCCTGGTCTCCAGATAAAAGTCAATTTGTTTTTGTTTCTGAAAGAAACGGAAACGCAGAAATATATACTATGAAATTAGATGGAACAAATTATAAAAGATTAACCAATAACTCTGCTATTGAACGTTATCCTAATTGGTCACCAAACGGGCAAGAGATAGTTTTTTATTCTGAAAGAAACGGAAATAAAGAAATTTTCTTAATGAACGCAGACGGTTCAAATCAAAGAAAATTAAATATTCCTTTTGGAGTACATATTCAGCCTTCTTGGTCTCCCGACGGAAATAAGATAGTATTTGCATCTACCTTAGCAGGAGAAGGAAGTTTCGATATATATAAAATAAATAAAGATGGAACAGGATTAGAGAGATTAACGACTGATTCTTCTATCGAAATAGAACCTGTTTGGTCTCCAGATGGAACTAAAATTGCTTTCAGTTCTAATAAAACTTCTAATTATTTTGATATTTGGGTCATGAATTCAAATGGTTCAAATAAAAAAAATATATCCAATACAACTATTTTAACTTATGATATGTCCCCTTCTTGGTCCCCTGATGGAAAAAAGATTGCCTTTGCATTTGGAAATTATAACAAAGCAGAGATTTATGTTATGAATTCAGATGGAACAAATGGCGTTCCTGCAGGAAGAATTACTAATACGCCATCCTCTGATAACAGATATCCAAGATGGTCCAGATAAGTTTAAAAACCTCTAATTTTAAATAATATTACTACTCCTATTATTTTTAGGACGTAGCGGAGCTTTAAGTAAACAAAATAAATTAATCAAACAAGAAAATGATATTTATAATAAAAGTAACGACGAATAAAGAAGAAAAAGCAGTTGATATGATTGCTGATAGAGTTGAGAAGAAAAATATAAACATTTTTTCTGTTTCGCGTCCGCATGGATTAAGAGGATATGTTCTTCTTGAATCAGAAGACAGAGAATCTGCAGAAGAAGCTGTTTTTAATCTTCCTTATGTTAAGGGAATCGTCGGAAAAACAATAGGATATGATGAAATAAAAAATATGGTTGAACCGTCAGCAACGACTGTTTCAATTAAAGAGGGGGATATTGTAGAAATGATATCAGAACCTTTCAAGAAAGAAAAGGCAAAAGTTTTAAGAATAGACAAACAGAAAGAAGAAGTTGTTGTGAGTCTGCTTGGAGCAGTTGTTCCAATGCCACTGACAGTTAAAATTGACAACGTGAAAGTTGTGAGAAGAGATAAGGAGGAAGAAACAAATTCGTCTTAGCGAAGCCGAATTAAAGAAAAAATGCAAATTAAACTTTTGGTTGACGGAGGAAGCATGGCGCCAGGTCCTGTTCTTAGTCAGAAGCTAGGCCCGATAGGAATAAATGTAAATTCAGTTATTCAAAAGGTTAATGATTCAACAAAAAATTTCAAAGGATTGAAAGTGCCGGTTGAGCTTGATATAGATCCGGCTTCAAAAACATTTGAGATTAAAGTTTTTTCTCCGCCTGTTTCTGAATTATTAAAAAGAGAATTTGGCATAGCCAAAGGTTCAGGAATGCAGAAGAAAACAACTCCTTATAATGCTTCAATAGAACAGATTATTTCTGTTGCAAAAACCAAACTTCCAAACATGCTTGCAAGAAATCTTAAAGCGGCAGTAAAACTTGTTGTTGGAACATGCGGAAGTCTTGGAGTTATTGTAGAAAACAAAACTGCGGCAGAAGTTGAAAGAGAAATAGAAGCCGGCAAATATGATAAGGAAATAAAAGAAGAGAGAACAGAAACTCCGTCGGAAAAAAGAAAAAAGCTTGATGAATTCTTCTTTGAAGTAAAGGAGAAACAGGAGAAAGTTCTCAAGGCAGAACAGGCGGCCAAGGAAGCAGCACAAGCAGCTGAGACTGCAGCAGCAACAACCTCGGCAACAGGTGCAGCAGCAACGCCAGCAGCAGGAGAAAAAGCTCCAGAAGATGCAAAAGCAAAAGTTGAACCAGAGAAGAAAAAAGCAGAAAAGCCAGAAAAAAAGAAATAAGAAACAAAAAAGCAAAGAAATAGCTTTATAAATTATCTCAACCCTTTTTTATTGAGGGGTTGTAGTATAGCCTGGTTAGTATCTCAGGTTTGGGACCTGATGACCCCGGTTCAAATCCGGGCAACCCCATTTTCACAAACATGACATCAAAATCAAAAAAAACAAAATCAGCAGGAAGATTTGGAGCACGATATGGAAGACGCGTGAAAACCGAGCTTGTTGAGATAGAAAAAAAACAAAGAGTAAAACAGAAATGTCCTTTCTGCGACAAAAAAAGAATAAAAAGACTTTCAAAAGGAATCTGGCAATGTAAAAAATGCGGCAAAAAAGTTGCTTCACACACCTACTTTTTAGGAGAATAAAATGAATATTAAACAATTTTTTAATTTAACATGGGAAAAAATTATTTTGGTTATTATATTATTTGCAGTAATTTTTTTTATTCCTTACAGTAGTTTTACTGGTCCAGATGCATCATTTTCAGGCAAAGGATTTCCATTTCCTATTTATGGTTCAGCAAGTACCATCGCGGGCCCTCAACCAACGGAGATAATATTATGGGGAATTGTTTTAAATTTAATAATAATCTTTATAATTTCATGCTTTATTATATTCTTATACCATAAATTAAGAAAAAATAAAAAATGACAACATACAAGTGCTTTAAATGCGAGAAAAAAATTACTGCGGTTTCATTTAAAAAAAGATTTGCATGCCCTTACTGCGGAAGCAAAATCTTTTACAAACCTCGAACAAAAGTAAAAAAGATAAAAGCAAATTAATTTATTTGAAAAATGAAAGATAATTCAGATAAAAAAATTGAAGAAATAAATATCCTTGAGCAAAATCTTCAGAATCTTCTTTTTCAAAAACAAGCCTTTGAACTAGAATTAGATGAGACGAATTCGGCACTTCTTGAAATAGAAAAATCTGGCGACGAAATTTTCAAAATAATAGGACAATTAATGATAAAAACAGAAAAATCTAAAATAAAAAATGAACTTACTGAAAAAAAGAAAATTTTAAGCATGCGAATTCAGTCTTTTGAAAAGCAGGAATCTTATTTACGAGAAAAAATTGATAAAATTAGAGATGAAATTTCTAATTATTTAAAAAAATAATATGTGTGAAAAAACTGCGAAATATTTATAAATAATCCAAAAGTGATTTTAATATGGTATTAAACAAAATAAAGAAATTCCTTGGCGGTTCTGATGAAGGCGGAGAGGAATATCTTGAAATTGACCTTGGAAAAGAAGAAAAAGAGACAAAAGTAATGGTTAAATTATTCTCTTTGAAGCAATATGAGGATGTAAACGAGATTCTTAATGCATTGAGAGAGGGTTATACAATAGCAATAATTGATATCAAGCAGTTGAGGCAGAGAGACGCAATGGAAGTTAAGAGAGCTGTAGCAAAAATCAAGAAAACAATTGAAGCTCTTGAAGGAAATATACAGGGATTTGGTGAAAACATTGTAATTGCAACACCTTCATTTGCCCATATAAGCAAATATACTGAGCCACCAAAAAAAGAAAAGACAAGCAGATTTGACTGATTTTTCTGATTTTGCCTATTGATATGTTCTATTAGAATTTTTTTCTTTTAATATAGGATTCCTTGAAAATTTCTGCTTTATATTCTTTTTATATTAATAGTATTCATTATTTACTTTTTCAATTATCTCACACTTTTGCAATTGCAAAAACTGTCTTAAGAGCAACTATTATTGTTGCTGGAATAAATAAGAATAATAATGCTGTCAGGACAGAAGCCATTATTTTGCCCATTTCTGCACCGCTAACAGTGATACCTGTCAATGCAACATTTGATGCAAGTCCCTGTATCCCCGCAAAACTTGCAAGTACAGTTGCTACGGCAGCGAAAAGAAATGTCTGAACATCTTTTTCAGCAACAAAATATCCCACAATTAATCCGAGAACAACGATTATCACAAGGATTATAGGATCTGTTGAGCTTCTTGTAAATATTCCAGCTATAATTGCAAGAATTATTCCTCCAAGAAATGCCCATGCAGCAACAGAATTTTCCTTTGCTCGAATTGCCATTTTAATTAATTAAATTAATATGAATAAGAATAATTGAATTATTTAAATTTACCGAAATTTATAATTATCGTCGGAAATTTTTTTTGCAGAGAGCAAAATATGCAAAAAACAATTTATATTTTTGATAATAGAAATCTTTATAAACCATAGTAACTGCGAAATGATTACAGAAAAATGAATTCAAAATTATTGGGATTGTTTGCATTGAGTTTTTTGACATTGATATTCATTGCAGGAATGGCTAGTGCAGCAACACTTGCTAACTGGAATTTTGAGGATTCTAATTTAGTTATTGATTCTGGAACAGGAACATTAACTTTGAGTGATACAAGAACAGCAACTTATCCTGCAGGAAATGCTCCTTCAGCTGTTGCAGCAATGTCTTCAACAGCATGGAATGTTGCAGACAGATATATTGAGATATCTTTGAGTACAAGAGGTTATCAGGATATAACATTAAAAATGGATAGTAAGGCATCAGCAACAGGTCCAACATCTTTCAAAATACAATATAGTTCTGATGGAAAAACCTTTACTGATTTAACTGGAAGCACAACTTCAACAGTAGCAGCATTTACAGCAAATCCTATGAAAACTTTTGATTTTTCAGCTGTTACATCTATTGATAATAATGCAAATACAAAATTAAGGATAGTTGTTCCAACAACCGGTATTGGTTCAGATGCAGCAGGAACATTTGTCATTGATAATCTTTTAATTGAAGGAACAGTTCTTCCAACAACTCCTTCAGAAGTAACATCATGCACAACAGTAGGAAACCCGGGAGAACTTAAAATAAAGAAAATAGATTTCACAAACAATGGAATGCAGTATAATACTTTTGGTGAAGATGATGAATGGTTCCCATTTGAACAGATTGATGTCACAATTGATGTAAAGAATGACGGAGATTATGATGTTTCAGACATAGAAGTTTCATGGGGATTGTGGGATACAAAAACAAATCAATGGGTAATTGATTTTGATGACGAAGATACATTTGATATTGACAAAGGAGACGATGAAAGTCTTACTGTAAAATTCACAATTGATGATGATCTTGATGTGGATTTAGAAGATTTGAGTGACGGAAACAATTACCGCCTTTATGTTGTTGCTTCAGGTACAATAGATGACAATGATGCAGGAACATTGGATGGAAGAGATACCTGCGCTAGTGATTTTGAGCCGGCATCAATTATTGTTGAAAGGGATTTTGTTATTTTGAACAATTTCCAGGTGCCTGAAACACTTACATGTGGCTCTAATGTTGAAATTATAGCAGATGCATGGAATATTGGAGATAAAGACCAGGATGAAGTTTCTGTGCAGGTAACAAGCACTGATTTCAAATTAAATGAGAATATACCTGTTGGAGATTTAGATGCATTTGACAGCCAAAAAGTTTCATTTATTCTTAAAGTTCCAAGCGAGATGACAGAAAAAACATATGTATTGAAATTTGAAGTTTTGGATGAAGATGAAGATACTTATCAAAATGATTATGATGATGATTATTCCAAGTTTTCAGTTCCAGTAACAGTTAAAGGAGGATGCACAAAAACTCCTGTAGAAGCACCAGTTACAGTTACAGCAAGTCTTGCATCTGGAGGAAAATCCGGGCAAAGTCTTGTCGTTAAGGCGACACTTACAAACACTGGAAAAGAATCAGCATCATACTTAGTTGCTTCATCAGGACATGGACAATGGGCATCAACATATGAAGTTGTTCCATCAACATTGACTCTTGCAGCAGGACAGTCAGGAGATGCAACATTTAAATTCAATGTAAACAAAGACACTGTTGGAGAACAGACATTTTATATTGAAATCGTTTCAGGAAACAATGTAAAAAGACAACCTGTTTCTGTAGTGATAGAGAAATCAGGATTGTTCAGTTCAATAACAGGCGGAGCAATATCTGAAAACGCATGGGTATGGGGACTTGGAGCATTGAATGTGCTTCTTATTCTTGTAATAATAATTGTTGCGTTTAGAGTGATGAGGAAATAATTTTTTGTTTAAATAAAATGACATTAACATTAAAAGACATATTGCCAACAAGAAACATAGATGAATATATTAGTGATCCTACTGGTGTTTCTTTAATGGATTATTATTTGGTTGGCGTTCAAACTATAGCGGAAAGTACGGAAGAAGTACTTAAAGCATTTAATGAGCAAGCGCCTGATGCTGAAAAAGTTGTCAATTATCGTATTACCGCTCTTCCTTCGTATTCAGCAAATTATTGTAATTTTCTTGCATGCGGAATTGCATTAATACCTGCTAAAAAATAAAAAGAAAATGACATTTAAATACAGGACAAAATGAAAAACATTATTTCAAAAATAGCAAAGACAATTGGTGCAGGATTAATAATAGGGGCTATTCCATTATTGATTGACGGATGCGATCCAATAAAAAAATCAGAAAAAGAATTAAGAGGAAAGATAATCAATTGTTCTTTTTATGAAGCAAAAACTGGATTTTTGAGTGATTTGCCCCCAAGATATGATGCTCTTATTGAAATATCAAATCCAACAAAGAAAGAGATTTTATTGCATCTTGAGAGAGATGAAGCAATAAAAGCAAATTTAAGATATAAAGAGGGAGATAGTATTACAGTTAAACAAATAAAATATGTGATGGGCACTGCATCAAACACAGATCCAGAGTATATCTTAGGCGATTCAACAAAAACTGATTTAGCATATAGGGAGTTATACAGAGATTTAAAAAAATTATTTGCTTTAAATCCATTTTTAAGAAAATGAAAAACATTATTTCAAAAATAGCAAAGACAATTGGTGCGGGATTATTGATATCTATGATTCCATTTGGGATTTATCAACGATTGAGTGTGGAAATAATCACAGAAGAATTTCATGGAAAAGTTAAAGATGAAAAGTTTGTAGCTGGTGAGGGATTTCTTATGGCAGATAAGTATACTGCATTAGTTAAGCTCTCTAATGGAAGAGAAATCGTTATAAACTCTTATGAAAATAAAGCCAGAGAAAATGATTTAAGATATAATCTTGAAAGTGATATTAAAATTAAAGAAGTTTTCGTCAGAAAGTTATATTTAACTTTTTCAAGGGGATTTTATTATCAAAAAGACCATGCACGTTATGAAATAATGGACTAACTTTTTCTTTTCTAAATTTTTATCTCACAAACCTGTTGTAAATTCTGTTATATAAATTCTCCCAGAAGAAATTTTCCTTTTCAGCTTTTATTATCAGTGCTCCAATAAGATATCCTATTCCAGCTCCTGCAATAACATCGCTCAGGAAATGGAAGCCGAAATATATTCTTGAAAAACCTATAAGGCATGCGATAAATATCCACAGATATTTTAATTTTGGAAATTCCTTTGATATGAAAGGCAATATGCAAAAGGCAAGCATTGCATGATTTGACGGAAATGAAAAATCCCATAAAGAATAACTGTTCTTGACCAAAGATGATGATATCTCAATCAATCCTGCTTGAAAAGGACGGGCTCTCTGAATGACTGCCTTTATCAAAAAACTTGCAAACGCTGACAAGCCAAGGCTGAACCACATTGGCATAATCCATTTTCTTTTGTTTAATTTCCAGAGAAAGATTCCGGTAATTAAAATCAAAATAATTATTTCAAAGATTAGAGTAGTAAGAGGCATTAAAAGAGAATCCAAACGATTGTTTTTTATATATGAAATTAAATTAAAAATAGAATTATCAAAATAAAGAGAGATAAGAAACAGAATAACAATTAACAGAAAAAATAATGTGTTTTTTTTGTGTTTCATTTAATAATCCTTAATTCAATTTTTTTGCTAATTTATAATTTAAATAATTGATATAGAGAATACCCTCAAATTATTTAAATACATTTCTCTTTCGCTTATAATGAATAAGAAAGATAATTTAAAAAGCATTTTTATTCGGTATTTTCTTCTGCTGATTTTATCAATTAACGGATTATTTGTTTTTTATTTTATTTTTACTCCGATTACAATTTTTCCTCTTTATTTTATATTTTCAGCTTTCTTTGATACTCTTCTTGATTTTGCAAATTCAATAATTTATGTCCAAAGCATTCCTATAGAAATAATAGATGCATGTGTTGCAGGTTCTGCATATTATCTTCTGCTAATCTTTAATTTGTCGACGCCACAGATAAAAATTTCCACAAGATTGAAAATGATTTCGTTTTCATTTCTGATATTTTTGATAACTAACATAATCAGAATATTTGTTCTTACAGTAATGTATATCTATCAATCTCCATTTTTTGAAATTGCGCATAAGGTAAGTTGGTATGCAGGAAGCGTCATTGTTGTAATATTAATCTGGTTTTATCAGGTTAAAGCATACAAAATATTAGAAATTCCATTTTATTCTGATTTAAAGTTTTTATATAAAAAATCTTTCTTAAAATAAAATGATAACAAAATTTATAATAGATATATTTAATTTTCTTGTTTTGATAATAGATGATTTAGGATATTTTGGAATATTTATAGGAATGATGATAGAAAGCACAATTTTTCCGATTCCGAGCGAAATTATTTTGATACCTGCTGGAGCTTTGATAGCAAAAGGAGAAATGAGCTTATCAATTGTTTTTGCAATGGCTATTCTGGGCACAATTGCTGGAGCATTGGCTAGTTTTCTTTTTGCATCATTCTTTGGAAGAATTGTTGTAAATAGATTAGTAAGAAGATACGGAAAATTTCTTTTTCTGACTCCAAAAAGACTTGAAAAAATTGATGATTACTTCATAAAACATGGAGAAATAACAACTTTTGTTGGAAGATTAATTCCAATAGCAAGACATTTAATATCTCTTCCAGCCGGCTTTGCACGAATGAATGTTTTTAAATTTTTGATTTATACAATCCTGGGAGCAGGAATATGGTCTGCTCTTCTTATTTATTTGGGATATCTTTTCTGGGATAGACTTGAATGGATAAATGTGCAGTTGAATTCATTTTATGTGCCAATATTAATTCTAATATTTATAGTTATAATAATCTATATTCTTCTTGTTCAAAAATATTCCAATTCTAAAAAATAATTTTTATTTTTTATTGTATATCTCGTTGTATTTCACAATTGTTTCAAGAAGGAATTTATCAGCCATTGCAGCTATCTCACAATTGTTTATGTTGAATTCATAAGCATTCTCTTGAATTTGTTTTATTTCTGTTTTTTCTCCTTCATTTATGATTATAAACATAAAATCATCTGCAGGCAGATACTTTAAGCTGTTATTTTTAACCATTACATTTATATTAAATATCTCAATATTTGCCATCTGTAATTGGAAATAATTCCAATCTCCACCACAGAAAAGATTATCTGTTTTCACTTCCAACACCATATTCTTTCGAAAAATTATTTCATCTTTCATGGAAATTGCTTCGTCTAATTTTCTTGGATCCTCTCTCAAATAAAAATTATAATCCGCACTTTGATTATTATACAATACAGGAATAACAGTTCGATAGAGAGTAACGCCCTTTATTTCATTTTTGTCCATTTCAAAATCGACTTCTCGATATTCAAAATAATTCAGATAATTCATAATGCCTATAACTCCGGCAAATCCTACAAGAATTACTACGAGTACAATAAATATTTTCTTTAATATTTTGTCTTGTTCTTTTTTGTTCATTTTTGTGAATTAACCATAATTTATTAGAAAAATGCCTATTTAACTTTTTTTATATCCTCCAATATAATAAAAAATTATTTTTTAATTCCTATAATTTTCATCAAAAATCCGTCAGTGATTTTAACCAAATTTTCTGCAGAACCTTCAATATACCTGCATCCCTTATCAGAATAGACATTTGTTTCGCTTTTTTCCCTTATTATTATAAAATTATTATCACAACTTTTTGCAGGAATTTCATCACCGCAATTCTGTCCTTCAGGGCAGGCATAAATGATTCCTGATGAAATAATATATAAATTTCTCAAAATTTCTGATTCAGCTTCAGAATTTTCAGAATACAAATATAGAATTTTTCCGGAATAATCAGTTAAAATTCCTGTTTCTGAACTAATATTATAAACTTCGTTTGGATTACTGGCAAATCCAAAAGTATTCTCGCTGACATTTACTATCCAAAGCCCGTTAGAATAAATAAAATCATATCCGTTATAATTAAGAGTTGTTGCTGAATTTGAATTTTGTCCGAAATTTGTTCCAAAACCATATCCAACTGTACTGAGAACCATTATGGAAACTAGAATAATTCCAACTATTATTGAATTTCTTTTTCTTCTTTTTTCCTCGTCTTCTTTTGATATTATTTTTCTTATCATTTTCTTTAAAAATAAAGACAAGCTGATTTATAAATATAACCTAAAAATCACGATTTCTCGACGTTGTTTCAAAAGTTAAACTGCTTTCATTTCCACTAATTCAAAAATAGCTGAATTATTTTGAATTAAAGTAAACTTTTTCTTATATATTCTTATTTAGCTTTCGCTAAGCATTAAAAAAAGAAAGAAAAAGAAAAAAATAAAAATTTAGATTTAAGCAGTGGTAGTTACAAGTGTAGCCTCTGTTGATGAGGTACCTTTGTATTCCTTGCCTGTGTCAACGGCCTTTGTTCTAAGATATGTAGCAGCGTTTACAGTGTCTGCAGCTTCATAACCAGCAACCAAAAGTGCAAGTTTGCTTGTCAAACTTGATGTGGCATATCCCTTTATCAGGAATTGTCCAGCACCTACTCCTGTTGCAGTTGTCCATGCAGCTCCACATTTAGCTCCGCCAACTAATGTTGCAGCAGCTGAGTTTATACAGCTTCCTCCAACAACAACCAAGTTCTTGGTTGCGACAGAACTAACTTCACTGTCTTTAACAAGTACATTTCCAAGCTGTGTTGTACCGCTTGTTCCAGGTGTTGCGCTTACTGCAGCGCTTACTTCACCCATATATAACTGCGAGTATACTTGTGCCTTTGGATAGCTAAGCTCTGCTGTTTTTTGGTCAGCATCATTAGCGTCCTTTGTTCCAAGTGTTCCCCACCAGTCAATCTGCTTGCTTATATCACTATCGCTTGGCAATGATAGATCTCCAGAATGGTAGTATGTTGATGAGTACAATATATCATTGACTCCAACACCATCTGTGCTTGTTCCAGCAGGAGCTGTTTCAAGGTCAATCACTACTGCGTGATATGCGCTGTTATCATCCTTTCCTTCAAATATAACAACAGCAGGCTGATCAATTACAGCTGTGCTTTCTGGGTCTCTAAGGTATAACTTTGTTGAGTTATCATTAGTCGCGACATTTGAAAAGAAGCTGTATGTCAATGTACCAATTGTTATGTTTCCTGTCTTGTTTGCAGCATTAACACCTCCAGCACTATCTGTTGCATTTCCAGCGAATACATAAGCTGTTCCAGCACCTGTTATTGTCCAGTTGGTCATGTTAAGATCCTGTCCTGCAATTTCTGTCAATACAGCATCTGTATAACCATCTCCATCAGGGAATTTCAATGTTATATCCCCAACGTGAGTACCGCTCTTATTGAAGTTGCTCATGTTAATAAGCAATGGTTCATACAAGAACATCTTTGCTCCATTCTTGGTCTTGATTGTTGGATATACTACAAATGTTTTACTATTTCCAGAATCACTTGTTGGATATTTAAGTTGTACCCATCCATCATCACCTGAATTAAGGAATTGCACTCCATATGCTTTTCCATCAATGGTTACAGTACCGCATGAACCTCCAGTAGCAACAGTTACACATTCAGATGTGAATACAGTTGAATAAGTTTCACCTGTGAATACATCCTTGAACTTTACTGCGTCTTTGGTGTAGTCTGTTCCAGTATAGTTGTATATTTGTGTAACCTGCAATAGATGTCCGTAATCCTCGTTTCCGATAACTACATATTTATCTTCTGAAAGGTTAGCCATTTCATATACATATATGGAATCATTGCTATCATCTGCCAATGTCCAGTGTGCAGGCTTGTAGTTTATTGAGCCTCTTGTTGTATTGTGTGCAAAGTCAAATGTTTTTGTGTTTCCATCACTGTCTGTCATTGTCAATGTCATACTATCATCAGCAGCATTTTCTACTACGATAGTTTCTCTGTTAACATCGTCCAATGGTGAACTCAAACCAGCAAATTCAAATTTAAAGCTTCCAAACAATGGATCTACAAAGCTTGAACCTTCAAGCAATGCGTCACTGCTTGTATCAGGAGCAAAAACAGCAACAGCTAATTCAGTAACTGCGCCTGTTCCACCCTTGATGTAAACATATGTTCCATCAATAGGGTCTGCTTCATCTCCAAGTGTTGCCTGAGCACCATTTGTAAGAGTAAGCTTATCTGCACCTGCAATTATACTAGCAGATAATTTCGATGTTGTTTCATCTGCTGTTTGTACGGCAATTGTTATACCATTAACTTTTTTTGAAGCAGCTTCACTTATTTCTTTTGAATCACTTCCGCCAGTACTATCTGTAACTTTTATTGTTGCAGCTGTATCTGATGCAGAAATAAGTTCAATTGTATAAGCTTCTCCATCAACAGTAACAGTTGCATTTGCAGCATCGCTTGTCAAGCTGACTTTTTCAGCTTCTTTCAACAATACTATACTAGTAGTGTCTGTTGCAGATGCTATTGTAAATGTTTGTCCAAAGAGAGTAATATCTTGTCCCTCTGAATCTGCATGAGTGAAGTTTATTGCACTCATTGTTGCAGAAGCGTTATATAATGGATAAGCTGCTTGGCTTGTTCCCATGCTTATTCCAATAATAGGGTCATCACTACTTTTTGGCTGTTTCAAGAAAAGAACAGTACCTGTGTGCTCATCGCTTACAATAGCTGTAGTTGTTTCTCCAGTTATAAGCTTTATTGTAGAGGTAAGCTTTGAATCAACATTTCATGAGAAAGTGTAATCTGCAAGAACTGTTGGAAGGTCTGTTTTGGTCAAGGTTGACTTTACACTGTTCAATGAAGTGTTAAGCCATACTCTGTCTGCACTTGAATCCAAAGAAACCAATTCTCCGCTTGTACTTACTGATGCTGAACTTGTACCTGTCATAAATGACTGCAAGTTTGTCTGAATGTTTCCTGCTTCAATTAAGTCAAGCTGTGAAAAACCAGAGCCAGTACCATATACTATAGCTACATCAGCTGTTGATCCAGACACAAAAGGTGCAGGATAATTTGCAGCTGCAGCAACACCCATGGTCATTCCAACCATCAATGCGCTTGTAGCCAAAGCCGTTATCTTTTTGAAATTAATTTTCATTTTTCAACCTCCTTTCAACTCTATGACAAGTTGTCTATGACAACTTCTCGTTCAATAGTCATAGGGTCAAACTATTGATGAGTATGATCTAATCCCCTATTAGATTCCCTTTCGGGATTAATATAGGAAATGCGAATTTTCTTTAAAAACCTTGTTCTATAATTTTCACTTTGCCTTTCAAAAGCATCTAATTTTAATGGTTTTATTTATAAATCTTATGCTGTCACTATCCTATTAATACACCTTTTGAAGTTCCCTTTTCTGTCGTTCTTTTACCCCCTACTTTTTACTAAAAAAGAAAGATTTATTAACATAAGGTATATAATTATAATATATATTAAATAAATATCCATATATGAAGAAGATAGATTAATATTTCAAAATAAAAAAATAAGGCATTTTATCGAATATAAATGGTAAAAACAAAAACAAGAGAAATAACACTATCAGAATCACAGGGAGCTTTTGCTTTACTGAAGAAGACAGGAATTTTAAAATCAGACTTGAAGCAGGATTATGATTTTGATAGTTTATTGGCTTTAAGACAGCTTTTAAGCAATGAAAAAGCTCGGATTTTGCATGTTATAAAAGCAGAAGAACCTAAGTCAATCTATGAACTTGCCAAAAAACTAGGCAGAAATTTCAAGGCAGTCAATGATGACATAAAGCTTCTTGAAAGATTTGGTTTTGTTGAAATGACAAAAGAAAAGACAAAAAATCGCGTTCGCCATAAGCCAGAAGTTGTAATAGATTCAATAACAATACATCTTAAGATATAGAATTTAACGATTTTTTACATAATTCTCAAGTTCTTTTTTTACTTCAGTCATTACAAATGTCCAATTCCCAGCTTCCCTTTGCCTAAAAAGCCTCATATTAGGATACCAGGGATTATCTGTTCTATCATTTAACCACCTCCAATCTGGAAAATACGTAAGCAATGTCCAAACTCTTTTTCCCATTGCCCCTGCAAGATGGGCAACAGAAGTATCCACACTTATTATTAAATCCAGATTTTCAATAAGAACAGCTGTATCTGAAAAATTCTTTATTTTATTTGACAGGTTTATTACCCTATTGCTTTTCAGCTCTTTCTCTGCTTCGCCTTTTTGTAAAGAAAATAAGCATATTCCAGGAATCTGTTCAAGCAGTTCAAAGTCTTTAAATTGAGCTGAACGATTCTTATCATTATCTTGATTCGGATTTCCCGCCCAAACTATTCCAACTTTTAACTTATTTGTCTTCAAAATTTCTCTTAACTCTTCAGAAATTTCAGAATTTGCTTTAATATAAGGAATCTTAGAAGCCATGTTTTCTAAAGTTGTTTTAAATATTCCTGGCAATTCCATTAAATGCACATAGCAGTCAAAATTGTTACTTAAATTATTCTCCTTATTCTTTATTGATATCTCATCCACTCCCTCAATATTCCTAAATAATCCTTCAATTTCTCTTCTGCATTCTAAAATAATATATCCTCCCTTTTCTTTTTTTATAAGAGGAATATATCTTACAAATTGAATATTGTCTCCAAAGCCTTGTTCACATATCACTAATATTCTTTTTTTCGCCAAGATTTCTCCATTCCATTTTGGTTTGTTAAATATTCTTGAATCTGTTGAATCCTTTTTTTTAAAACGATAAGAATATTCTTTCCATCCTTCTTCAAATTTCCCGTCTCTTAACAGAATAAAACTTCTGTTCCAATGAGCTTCTGCAAAATCCGGATTTAATTCAAGAGATTTATTATAATGTTTTAAGGCTTCTTGAAATTTGCCCCTGCTGCTTTGAAAAACGCCAATATTATAATGTGCAACATATGCTTTTTCATATTTTGGATTAATTTTCAGCGCTTCTTCAAAAAATTGCGCTGACTTTTCATCTTCTCCCATATCTCCATAAACTGTTGCAATATTCCCGTAATATTCAGCCTCTTTTTTTATTGTAATTGCTCTTTTAATTAATTCTATTGCTTTTTCATAATTTTTTCTTTCATATTCAATTAATCCAAGAAGATTAAGCGCATCAGAATTTTTCGGATTTTTTTCAAGAACCTTCTTATATATGAATTCTGCTTCTTTCAATTGTCCATTTTTATGCTTTTTCACAGCAATATCCAGAGCTTCTTGCAGACTTATCTCTTCCATTAAAATTCTATAAGTTAAAAATTTATAAATTTTAGTAATACGCCCTAAAATCTAAATTATAGCTGCTTCCCTTTTTGACTAAGACAGAAATGCTTCCTTTATAGTTTACTGTTTGATTTCCAGCACTTAATGTTAATATCTCAATATTATTCTGGGTTATATTTAGATAATATCCTTTTATCGGCCTGTCTTGCCCTATTTTCCATGAATTTTCCATTATGTTTTTCGCAGTTGAATCTAATATATCACATGCAGGAATATCCTGTTCTTTTGATGCCTCGTTCCAGCAAAACAACTCCCTGTCACATTCAGAAACAAGGCTGGCAAAATCATTATAAGAATAACCATAATCAGTGCTACAGGTTGTTGTATGTTGCAATAAAGCCTGGACAAAACTGTCTGTTTCATAGCTTTCAATTCCAGATGAAACCTCTGGCTTGTTCAATGAAATGCCCAATAAAATAAGAATTATTACAGCAACAATTATGATTATCAGTGCAAATCCAACCATTTCTTCCTGTGCCTTTTTATTCTGTTTTGTTATCATATTTTCTCCCTTAAATTGGCCAAGCCTGGACGATTTTGTTATCATATTTTCTCCCTTAAATTGGCCACGCATGGACGATTTTGTTATCATATTTTCTCCCTGTATCTTACAGTAATCTTGCCAATCTCACATTTATCATATAACATCTGCCCTGTTCCTGTTTTTTTCTGTTCTTTCCAGCATAAAGATACAAAATTTGAATAATCATAGCCAGATGATGTGCTTTCAATAAGCTTCAGTGTATTGCAATCAGGATAATTTGATGAAGTGCAGGTTTTCTCTCTTCCAAAATCATAAATCTTTCTTATTTCTATATTTGAAACTCCCCAAAAATTCTTGTATTTTGATATTTCCTGTTTTAATATCATCACCTTGTCAAAATCAATGCAGTTTGCTCTTGTTTCTCCGAAGCTGTTTCCGCATGAAAATTCAGGAGAATCTGCAAGTTTTGCAACAAGCAGCAACGCATTTTCTTCCTGCAATACAGTTGCTTTTTCTTTCATTGATGAAAACTGGAATGCAAGAACAAATATTGCAACAAGGGCAAAAAAGAGAATCACAGCTATCAGCATGAAAGCCATTTGCTGAACCTTAAACTGTCCTTTTTTGTTTCTTATCTTTATCATCCTACCACATCCTGCAAGTAGCTGCTTCGTTTGCATTTTTTATTTCATTTGATTTGATAAATAATCCTGATAAATCTCTGCTGGTTTTGTAATTGCCGAGCAGAATTCCAAAAATTCCCAGATCAAGATTTGAATTGCAGTTCTTTTGCTCAAGAGAAGCTGCTTTTTTGTTGTATATGTTTGCCAGTTCTTTTGTTCTCATCATAAGTCTTTTTGCCTGGCATTCATAAACATCTTTCTCAGAAAATATTGCTCCGTACATAAGAGCATCTGTCTCAAAATATACTCTAGTGTGATTTTTTTCAACATAACCCTGATTATAAGACACAGTGATGTTGCATCCTGTATCTGAATCAAAGCATACTTTTATTGCATCTGCAGAATTAAAGCAATTTTCAGTCAAAAGATTGCTTGAATTAAGGTTTTTCAGCTCTTGTTTTATATTTCCCGGCATTTTGACAAAACAATATTTCTTATCAACAGAAATAAGATAAATCAAATCAGTTGTCTTGAAAGGAAAATCAAAAGGCTTGGAAAAAACACTGAATTTCTTTCCTTCTTCATAATTGCCGGAAAAGATATATTTGTTTGGAAATTTAACTTCAAAGCTTGGCTCTGAAAATTTTCCGAATGTTTTCTGACTTGTCTGTATTATCTGATTTCCGAAAGTGCCGGTATTGTCGCATTTATTGTATATTCTTGTTTCTGTAACAATAGATATTGATGATATTTTGCCGCTTTCAAAATTTATCTCAAGAGGATTAAGCAATATTCCAATTTCCTTTGAGGCAATTGTTCCGGTTTCTGTTCCACCTGTTGATATCATTTTTGTGACAGCATATACGGCAAGAACAAGAATCACAACACCAAGAATTACTGCAAACAGCCAATTAAATGAAAATTCGACCGCCCTTTTATTATTATAAATTTTCATTTTTTTAATTTCCGTTATTCATCTAATTATCTTAACAAGAGATTCATCAACATTCTTTTTTAGAGTTAATTTTATTTTATCATTTATGCTTTTGATGCAATATGGATTTTCCTTGGAAGTTATTTCTGAAAGATATATGTTTTCAATTTTCACAGCATCAATTCCGCCTGCAGAGCCGACAGGATAAAAGAACATATTATTCTTGTCAAAATATACTCTCTTCAATTCATCATAAAACTTTGAGTTCTCCCCTCTTTTTCCGCTTCCTGAAGAAAAATCAGTGAAGCACAAGTAATCCACAGAGCTCGGCACAGAGTAATTAATCTGCTGTGAACCCTGCGAACTCTTCCACATTCGGTTTACATCTGTTTCAAATGCGTCTATAAATTGGGCTGTTTTCGCAGCTTTTTGTATGTTCAAAAATTTTCCTATTGCGTAAAATGCAAACGCAATAAAGACAATTATCAATATTATCGTGAATATCATTCCAAAAGAAAGATTCATTTGTCCTGCTTTGCTCTTTTTTCTAACCATAAATAAAATAGACGATTAATACTTATAAAGTTTTATAAAAAAGCGGATTTTTCACATTAACTTTTTCCTGCTTATTTAATCTGGCAAATCTAATCTTAAGCAAGATTAAACGGCCTTACTTCAATGCTGCAGATGTCAAGTGCAGGACGGTTCCCGTATTTGTCCATGCATTTTATGTGGAAGTCATTGTATGTATCCCAAGCTACAACATGTTCTTTCTCATCATCTGTCATCTTTATTCCATCTTCAAAATAATATTTGCAGCTTGAAATATCATATACACATTCTGCTTCTTCATTTGTTATTATCTTCAAATCATTTCCGTCGTGGAATGCTCTTACAACAGCAGGAGGTGTTTTATCTATCTCAACTTTGAAGTTTGTAAATTTCGTGTCTGCATTCCCTCCTGCATCAACACATCTTATTGAATAATTATAATCTCCACCATAAACATTTAATTCCTGTGAGTGAGTATATGAATTTGTGTTGTAAAATGCGTCATAATCTTCTTCACTTCCAACCTTCATATACGAGCATATGGATTTTCCATTATCAGCACCTGAAGCTGTTTCAGCTGTCAATGTAACTTTGATAGGTTCTGTTGAATCTTTAATTGTTTCATTTGGTCCGACTTTTGTTATTACCAAAGGCTCTGTTCCTTTTAATCTAAATAAGTAAGATGAAGGATTTGCTATTCCGTTATATGTTCCGTTGCATCTGAAGTAGAAATCATTGTTCACTCTGTCTTTTATTCCAGTAAGACTTGTCTTGCAGTCATAAAGCATCTTTGCACTAAATTTCGTTGCATCTGTGGCGCAAGTCATTGTATTTTCCATATCACCATATGTCCTGTCCAATGTGCTCCATTTGCATTGTCCTGGCTTGTCAATAGATACTGTCAAATCAACAGAACTTGTTCCAAAGCTTACAGGAGAATTATTTGCTATGCTTGTCTCAACTATTTGCGGTGGACTTAAGTCAGGTCCTTTTTGTATGCAATAACTGAATTCAAGATCAGCCTTGCTTTCAACTCCATTTGTGCTTAGGCATTTTACAAACAGCTTATGTGAATTACCAATGCTTCCGATAGGAATTACTCCTTCTTTCTCCAAATCTTCTGTGCTAGGCATTCTTAGTTCAATAGAGTGTTCTTTAAGATATTGTCCGCTAGATAATGAATATAACATTGATGAAAAGTTTTTCTTTCTAAATAAATCTACAGAACATTTTGCATTTTTATCAACTTTTACTCCGAAGTTTAATGGTGTATAAGCAGGAATGCATCCGTCTTTTGATTCTAGATAGGTTACATTAAATCCTCTGTTTGGAGGAAAAGCTAAATTGTTATTATTATAACGATAATTTGGCTTTAATGCTTCTTCCCATGGGCTAATTATAGGAGGAACAGTATCCATTCTGTTATACCATACACATTTCTGTTCCTTTGTCCCTTTGTTTTCAATTTTGCATGATGCTCCAAGACTTTTACATTGATATTCTGTGCAAGGAATCAATCCTGTATTGCATTTTTCGCAGTTTTTTCCACCTGCTTGCGGTTGCCACAGATCACATGTGAACACAACTGTTTCTTTTTTCTCATCTTTCCATGAAAAAGCTGTGATTAATAATCCTAATACCCCCCCAATAATCCATCCTAATGGTCCACTTACTGCTCCCAATCCCAATATTTTAGAGATTCCTGCAGCACCTCCTGCTCCAAGAAATACAGTTGTTGCAGCTCCTGCAGCCACAGCTTTTGCTTGTCCAGAACTTGCTCCAAATTGTTGGGCAGCCCATTTTGCAGCAAAATAAGCAGCACTTGCCCAACCAACTGCTCCTAGAATAGAAGCAATACCAGACGAAACTCCCGGACTAAAAACATAATTTAAATATCTTTCAACAGCCCCAATAGGAGTTGTTGAAGGTTGGGAAGCAATACCTTCTCCTATACCTGGAACTTCAATTATTTTATCAGATGCAGGAAGGAATGGGATTTCGGAAAACGGATCCTGCGCTCCCACGATAGGAATGCTGCTTCCAAGCATATATGAAAATGCAAAAATGCTTGCTATCAAAAGAATAACTTCTGTTAATGCAATTTTCTTGCTATTTTTCCTTTTTTTCATTTTATTTTGTTCTTATTATTTTGATGTCCTTATCTCAAATCCCCAAGTTGTTGTTAATTGTTTTTTCTCGTCTCCTTCATCTCCAATGTAATTTATACTTGCACCGCAATCTCCGAGAGAGACGCATATATTCTTCATTGATTCATACCATAACCAATCTCCATTAGGAGTAGGTTCACATTCTGAATTCGCATTAGATGTCCATGTTCCGCCAATAGATTTCTCTTTTTGAATAACACATGTCGCGCTTGCCAGCGAACATATGTTAGCAGCTTCTTTTGTTGTGTTTATTCCGTTAGGAATAGTCATATTTGTAAATGCAAATCACGGATCATATTTTGGAACACATACTCCATTTTGATAATTTGATTTTATTTCATCACCATTTATAACATTTCCAAAAGGATGATAACCGTTGCTGTTTATATTAACATTTACGTAATTTGTTCCTTTTAATATAAAAACAGTTTTTATTATATTTATAATTCTATCTTCAGCATTTTTCATTTCAAATCCTATCCCAACCGGTAAATCCGAATCTGTCTTTACTAAAGGAGCAGAATCTCCTTCCTGATTTGGCTTCCAAGTCGTCAATCTGTTATCATCTGTTCTTGATAAAGTAGGAATCCACTTACAATCTCTTTTTTCGGCATCTTCACATTCATCTTTTGTTGAAACAGATATACAATCTCTCCATAAATTCAAGCTGCATTTTGCACTTCTGAATGGTTTATTTCCTTCTAAATAAATTGTATTCTCAATGCATACCTCTGTTCTAAAATCTTCACACTCTGTGTAATCAACTTCTCCATCTCTGCATGATAACATAGCATATTTGCTTCCAGGTAGATTTTCTTGAAATGAATTTGTTATCTTTTTTTCATTCTCGCTTATCTTGCTTACTCCAGGAACAATTGCACACCAATCTTCTCCATGTGAATATTTCTCTTTTTTCCCGTCGCCATTTGTATCATATTCACATCCTAAATCCCTGCATATGTAATTTCCGTATTTCCGTGTTGCTGTTTCTCCTCTTTTTATTTCGCTACAAGTGCTTCCAAGATAATAATTGCATGTCCCGCATGTTTGCGAATTTGCATTGCTTTTTCCGATTCCGCAGCTGTCTTCTAGCTTAACAATTTTTGTCCAATATGCAACATCTGTTATTTTTGATGCATCATAAATATTAGCAAGATTTCCGCACGTGTCTGTAAAATAAACCATCTCATCTTTGCAGGTGGTTTTCTGTGTTTTTGCGCAGTTTGTATTTAGCTCGTCTGCTGTGCATAAATAATCCTTGAAGAATTCTGCGTTGGAGTCAGAATTATCTGTTTTCATTTTCCTGCACTCTTTCTCTGTTGTAAATCTGCAAGTATTTCCAAATTCATCACCAGTTTGATAAACACAAGCCCCTTTATCTTCAGATAATCCGCTTGCAGCGCACTCAAGAGAATTTGTTATGCTGGAATCAAAAATCATTTCAACACCAAAAAATCCAGCTGTTGTTTTACATTGCGTTTTTGTAACAAATGTTGTTTCTTCACCAATAAAACAGCATCCTAATTTGCATTGCGGGATTTCTTCACTTTTTCTTTGATCCCAAAATCCTTGAATATCATCACATGCTTTTTTTGGCGTATTAGGCTTGCATTCACCAGCTTTATTATCTATGCATGTTCCCATCTTGCAGAAAGATGTTTGTTCACATGATGTATCTGCCTTTCTTGCTCC
>Ga0233420_10000162_pt1 | contig 30500 bp, 32 predicted proteins | sample Watercolumn_Mata_4_FD_183009 | JGI IMG/M metagenome (GOLD analysis project Ga0233420, IMG submission 183009) | Freshwater microbial communities from Lake Matano, South Sulawesi, Indonesia - Watercolumn_Matano_2014_102_MG | ecosystem: Environmental > Aquatic > Freshwater > Lake | place...
ATGATCGCTGCTGTACTCATGGAGCATCGCCTGCTGATCGATATTTTATCACTCAAAGAACAGTCTCTCAGAAAGGTGAGGGATCCGGTCGCCCAACTGGCCTTATTTTAACCGGACACTACTGATCAATAAAACGCAACTGAGAATATCCCATCAGTTCAGTTGTGCCATTTTCTCAAGCTTCCGCCTGAAGTCGGACTCGGCATCGAGAGAGGAGATCATGGTATCGCTTACGTTTGTAAGCCGGGCAAGATCAGCGCGGGGCAAGGAACTCTGATCCGAAAACACGAGGATGCTTTCAAATGCGGCATTGGCTCTCAGCAGATGCTCAAGAATAATCGTAACCGTCTTGGCCTTGTCACGATTGGGTATACCGAAAAGAAAAACCGGAGCCTCCCTCCCTTCGATCCTGTAGTCGATCGGGTAATCCGAAGCATTGTCCATACTTTCGTAGAGATAATCTTTTCTGACCTTTTCAGCCGGAACAACCCTGAAAAGTGACTCCCTGAGATCATCGTAAAAGGTGGATTCCACCCGTGACCGTTTCAAAAAACCGAGATCGCTGATGCTCGTGATTGCCTGCCCCAGGCGAAATATATCGATAGCGAGATGGTCGGGTGAAGAATCAATGCATAAAGCTCCTTCACGTTCATCAACAGATGTTTCCGACTTGATCTTGTCGAAAAGCATGCTCCTCGTTCCTTCACGAAACCTGTCGATATCGTGCTCGTAACTCAGATGCATCAGAGTATGGCCCATATCGGTTAGCCGCAGAATACCTCCCGGCAGGACTTTTATGTACAGCTGATACTGATCGCCGTCAGGAAACGTAAATGGGGTATCGACAGCCAGTATTTCCGGCGTTTTTTCCCTGACACGCACCTCGCCACACATCGCATCGCAAAGCGTTTTCTGTAGTATGTCAACATCGATATTCATCATGTAAACAAATCAATCTGGTTCGTCTCAACAGTATCGGTCAGCAATCCATCTATACGGCAATCTCTCACAAGACAAAGCACGGCTTCTTGCAGTGACTGGTAGTTATCGGTTTCATATGCAAAGCCATCCGGCTTCTGATTAGCTGTTATATACCTCTCCGTAGCCCTATGAATATGACAAATCAGACCCAGCGCCTGATTTTCGATCTTGTTCCTGTGGGGATGGCTCGACCCATTATAGCGGCAAAGGATCAGGCTTTCTCCATTCGAAGCCAACCACCGCAATCCACAGGAAAAATCATCCTCCATTCCCTCTGCCAGATTCTGACGGGTAAACAGTTCGAATTTATGGCCGGAATCATCAAGCGCTTTTACTATATAGTTGACCTGCTTGTGGCCAGGCTTGTTGACATCCCGAGTTTTCGGGTTGATCACCATTTTGCGGCAACCGATCAACTCTTCGATAAATTCGTCTGTAATACTCTCAAAGGCCATGAGCTTGGGCGTGCTTTTGATGTCATGGACATCTTCCGGAATGACATTGTCTTGAACAGACAATCACGGATTGAAAAAAGATAGTGAAACCGTATTTTTAATATACATCATATGCTTGACAGGATCAACGCAGGAACCCGGCAGATGCCGCAGGATTGTCTTTTACATCCGAACAGATCATTATGATCACCTATAAGACTGGAAACATACTCGACGCCAGGGTTGCCGCACTGGTCAATACCGTCAATACTGTCGGCGTGATGGGCAAGGGGATCGCCCTGCAGTTCAAACATGCTTTTCCTGAGAATTTCAAAGCTTATGCCGATGCGGTGAATCGCAAGCAGATCAGAACAGGCGAGGTTCAGGTTGTCCCGGTTTCATCACTGAACGGGGTACGGTACATCATCAACTTTCCCACCAAGAACCACTGGCGTTACCCCTCGAAACCGGAATGGATAACAGTCGGGTTGCGAGACCTGCGAAAAAAAATAGAGGACTACCAGATCGAGTCGATAGCGATTCCGCCTCTCGGATGCGGCAATGGCGGGTTGGACTGGAGCGTGGTCAAAGCTGAAATCGAAAGCGCTTTACAAGTTCTGCCCGTCGAGATACAGGTCTACGAGCCATCCTCCGCCATCAGGGATCTGCTGGCAAATGAGGACAAGCCTGCAGCTGCACGCCTCACGCCTGTCAGAGCCATGCTCCTGCTTCTGCTCTATCGTTACCGGGCCATGGGAGAACACGCCAGTGAATTCGCAGCCGAAAAACTCAGCTATTTCCTGCAGCGAGCCGGAGAAACGCAATTGAAACTCGAATTCACCAAAGGGTATTACGGCCCTTATTCCGGTAAGGTGCGTCACGTGCTGTACGCCCTGAACGGATATTTCCTGAAGGGTTTCGAACAGAAAGATGCGAAACCTTTCGAGCCACTTGAAATCATTGTCGAGCGGAGTAACGAAGTACTTGATTACATCCAGAACAAACTGAATCCGGTCGAGAAAACCCATCTCGACAAAGTCCTGAAACTGATCAAGGGTTTTGAATCGCCTTATGGACTCGAACTGCTTGCTACGGTTGATTATCTCATTAACGAAACCGGAAACAGTGACCCGCAGGTTCTGTCCGGCGCAATCAGGCGGTGGTCAGCAAGAAAAGCCGATATGTTTCCTCCTGAACATGTGCGCCTTGCGGCAGAACATCTGCATCTGCTGCGAAATTAATCCCTGGCAACCGCTTCGCATTTCGGCATCGGTAAACGGAATAATCAATTAAAAAATATAACGATATCCCCTATCAGGAAGCCTGTTTTCAGCTCCATCTGAAAAAGTGCCGCCAGTGTCGGCACAATTGCAACAATACAGTCGATTGCGGCAAAGCGCATTTCGAGGCCATCGGCTTTAACTTCCGGGATGCCTCAACGATCCATGAGGTGCTGAAAGCTTAGACACCCGCTGAATACTCTATCATCACTCTGGAATGTGAGAACTCATCCAAGCTGTATCCTGGCATGACGTAGCATCTCGAAGGTATTTGTCCATGGCACACCAAATGCATCACAGATAATCGGTATCGGTATTTTTTTCTTCGTGGCCGGGTTGGCGCTCTCAAGCGTGACAACTACACAGCGATTGACAAGCGCATAGGCAACAAGCCATGGATCAGCATGCTCGTAACGCGCAAAATCCTGTTTCACTGCTGAGGTATAGCCGTTCTGCTCCTGAGACCAGGTTATGATTTCGATATACTTCTCTAAAACCTCGGGAGTCCCGGTTTCGAAAAAATAATGTGCAAAAGTATGATTGACCCATGAAACCAGTTCATCGTTACCCCTGTTGATTTCGGCATGCACTCTGTCAATACTTCTGAGGTCGCCATCGCCTGCTTTTCGGTCTAAAGCCGACCAGAAGCCGGGGGGGCAATATCAAAGGCGTAATACTGGCGAGCGGCGGTCATCAGGACGTTCGAATCGAGAAGAAAAGGTTGACCGAAGTTCATACGCTTCTCCCGAATATCTTTTGTGCGTATTCCTGGAAAGTATTCTTCTTCAGGCCTGTCAACCGCCATGCATCAGTATACAGGGTCGTTCCAGCCTGGACCGATCGGGTCAGCAAATCGCCGAACCTGTTGCCTATACGGATGTTCTGACTGGCATAAAAATTACCTCCAGATTCATCTTCAGCTTTTTTATGAGCAATCCTGAGTTCATTTTGCTGCCATTCATTGTAGAATCTGAAAAATTCTGCTCGAGCAATAAACCCCATATCGAGCAGTCGCCGTGCCGCCACGATTTCACTGACCTTGAAGCGTTTAGCAAGTAACTGAAAAGCATTATCGCTCCCACGAACCTGCGGCCAAACTTCTGCAAGAACGACCGAAGAGACAAGAAATTCTGCCGCTATGAGGTTGCAGGCCCGTTCGTTATCATTGTCTGCAGGCTGCAAATCACGCAAATCGAAGGCTGCGCTGACGCCAATCCAGATGTGGGCAAGCTCATGCGCAAGAGTGAACATTCGCGCAGCTTTTCCATCCGCACCATTGAGGAACACAAGCGGAGCATAATCGTCAACAAGCACAAAACCGCGGAATTCCTGCGGATCGAGTTTCCGATGCGTGTTGTTCTCGACGATCCCGTTTGACATGACCAGGATACCGGCATTTTCGACTTTTTCAATCAACGCTCTCAAAGCCTCACCCCAGTTTGGCTGATTCGCTGCCCAGCTTTCGTCGATACCAAGAACACCCCTTATATTTTGGGCAACCGCAGCAGGATCAGTCTCAATCCGGTGAGAACCCACGAATGGCAGGCGATCATGTCCTTCAGCTATCAGATACTCTCTCATCCAGACCTGCCTGCGTTGCATTGCCTGAATGGTGTCGATCAGTTCGGGACTGAACCCGGATCCGGATTCGTCCGACACTGTTCGAAAATTGGCTATTGGTAATTGCTCGACAGGCGGTTTCTGCAACAGGAGATAACCAAAGGGTACGGCAGCCGCTTTCGCAAAATCCTGCAATTGCCGGAAAGTCGGCAATGCATCCCCGTCCCGCCAGCCGGAAAGCTTCGGAAATTTCCGTTCGAGACTTTCTCTCTGCAGAGAACGGTCTAACGCCCACTCAAGGACTTGTGCGTTGACAGCGACTTTCATTGTTCAATAAAATGTAGTCGTATCTGGATTATCCCTATCAATAACCAAATGTATGCATCAATGATCAGATGCGGGAATAAGAAATTCATTTTTGCACAGATTACCGTATAAATACAAAACATCAAACAGAAAAGTCAATTGCGGCAACGCGGTCATTACTGAATGCCATTTTGTGGCAGGTGGCGGATTCCAGGGACATTTCCGGTTTATTCCCCTGGGGGAACAAACTAAGCCGCCAAATGCTTTAGAAACACAGACGCGGGTTACAGGCATATGACAATAATCCGAAAAACAGCGACTATGGAAAAGAATATGGGACAGGTTGACCGGGCCATCAGGGCGGTCCTTGGTGTTATTGTGATCGTGCTCGGTGTGGTTTATCAGAACTGGCTGGGAGCGATCGGACTTATCCCCCTGCTGACGGCAGGCGTTGGATTCTGCCCGCTTTACAAGCTGCTTGGCATCAAGACATGCCGCGAGTGTTGAGAGACGGATTTTCCCTTTCCGGATCGGTCATGAAAAAAGCCGGAGATGCTGGGCATTCCGGCTTGAGCGTTCTCTGCAACATGCTTGAAGCTGCTACTTCTTCATCACGGCGGCATCATCCATGAACTTCTTCAGCCCCGCGTCGGTAAGCGGGTGGTTGGCGAGCAGCCTGATGACGCCGTAAGGTATGGTTGCGATGTCGGCGCCCATCATGGCGGCACTCACCACGTGCTGCGGATGACGGACGCTGGCCACGATCACTTCGGTCATGAAGCCGTAGTTGTCGTACATGGTGACGATCTGCTCCACGAGCCCCATACCGTCGGTACTGATGTCGTCAAGGCGACCCACGAAGGGACTGACGTAGTCCGCACCGGCCTTGGCCGCCAGCAGCGCCTGGTTCGGCGAGAACACCAGCGTGGCGTTGGTGCGGATGCCGCTTGCTGAAAAATGTTTGATGGCTTTCAGGCCGTCGATGGTGAGCGGGCATTTGACCACCACGTTTTCGTGGATCGAGGCGAGGTCTTCGCCTTCTGCAATCATTTCCTCGGCCTTGAGGCAGGTCACCTCGGCGCTGACCGGGCCGTCGACGATCTCGCAAATGCGCCGGATGTGCGCCTTGAAGTCGTTGTAGGTGAAGTTCGACGGGTCACCGACAATTTTCGCGATAAGCGATGGGTTGGTGGTGACGCCGTCCAGCACGCCGAGTTCGGCGGCTGAACGGATTTCGTCGAGGTTGGCGGTATCAATGAAGAATTTCATGCTCCCCCCTTATACTGCGTTATGAGGCGTTATGCGCCGACGCTCTGTTTGTCAAGCATGGCATTGAAGTTCTTCGCTTCACGCCCTTCCCAGTTGCGCCTGTGGTATGCGTAGCCGGCGATGAGCGGCATAGCCACGGTGGCTTCGGCGAACACCATCTGCTCGTACACGGTATCGACCTTGCCCCAGGAGCTGGCCTCCTTGAGGGTGGAGCCCGAAAGCGCGCCGTCGCGCTCGTCGGCAACGGTGATCTGCACGGCGTAGGTGTGCATGGAGACCTCCTCGTAGCCGAGCACCTCTGCAGCAACCACGATGTCCTGCGTGAAGTTCTTGGGAACGCCGCCGCCGATCATGAAGATGCCGGTCTTGTCGTTCTCGATCTTGATTTTCGTGAGTTCGCGAAAATCCTTCACCGAGTCGATGGCAACATGGTTTTCCGGGTTGTGCCACTGGTGGTGCACCAGACCGAAGCCTGCGGAGCAGTCGCTGAATGCCGGGCAGAAGATCGGCACGCCTTTCTCGTACGCCTTGTAGACGATGGAGTTTTTGTCGAGGTTGTTCTGCTCGATGTATTTTGCCATCTCGATGATGAACTCGCGCGAGGAGTATGCGCCGGGCTGCATGGAGTCGGCGATCTTGCCCATGGTTTCGTCGCAGACGCGAAGGTCGTCCTCGTCGATATAGGTGTCGTAGATGCGGTCAACGTGCATGTCGCGCAGGATGGCGTCGTCGATGAACGGAGTGCCCTTGTAGTGTTTGAAACCGAGCGCCTCGAAGAAGTCCTGGTCCACAATGTTCGCTCCGGTGGAGACGATGGCGTCAACCATGTGGTTGTCGATCATGTCGATGATCACCTGCTTCAGACCCGCGCTGATGAGCGAACCGGCGAGCGTGAGAATCACGGCGCACGCCTTGTCCTGCTGCATGAGATCCACAATGGAGGCGGCGCGTGCGAGGTTGCGTGCCTGGAATGCCGTATCGGCCATCTGGTCGATGAGCGGGACAATGTTAAGCTGTTTGATATCAATGTGCCTGACCGGCGCGCTGAGCAGTTCTTCTTTTCTGATGCCTTGTTCCATGTTTGTCTTCCGTGCAGTTGACGTTAATCGGGTTTTCACAAAAAAAAAGAGAGTAAGCTGACTATATCACACATTCGAATTGCCGGATGCTGCTTCCTTCCGGACCTGACATGGTTGGGCAACCGAACGTTGTATAGGACTTACTCTCAAAATATAGCTGTTTCGGAAATCTTTTTGTGTGAAGAAATCGAAACAAGTTGCACAATATAGCGCAGCGGAGACAAAAAACAAACAAAAGCTTTTTTCTTTCTCGCCGGTGTTATAACTTCGTAATCTTTTATCATTGTAACCACTGCCACCGAGCCACCCGGAAGTTCTTTTTTTACCGTGTTTCAGGCATAACCGGCGGCGCTCTACTGTATCTATGGGCACTCTTCGCATACTGAGCGGAATGCGGCCGACCGGCAAGCTGCACCTCGGCCACTACACCGGAGCACTCGAAAACTGGGTCCATCTGCAGAACCAGCTTGCTGCAGACGGCTCAAAGGTGTACGAAACCTGTTTTCTTATCGCGGACTACCACATTCTCACCACATCACTGGAGACCGCGGACGCTTACCAGCACACCATGGAGATGCTCGTCGACTGGCTTGCAGCCGGCATCGACCCTGAAAAAAGTCCCGTCTTCCGCCAGTCGCAGGTAAAGGAGCACGCAGAGCTGTTCCTGCTCTTTTCGATGCTCATCACCTCGGCGCGGCTCGAACGCAACCCGACCCTGAAGGAACAGGTGCGCGACCTGCAGATGGAGTCGCTCACCTACGGCCACCTCGGCTACCCGGTGCTGCAGGCGGCGGACATCCTGCTTTACAAGGGCAACGTTGTCCCGGTCGGCGAGGACCAGATCCCGCATGTCGAGATCACGCGCGAGATCGCACGCAAGTTCAACTTCCACTATCCGCATCAGGCGATCGGGGATGTGTTCCCCGAACCGGAACCCAAGATCACGAAGTTCTCGCGCCTCGTGGGTCTCGACGGCAAGGCGAAGATGTCGAAGTCGCTCGGCAACACCGTGCTGCTTTCCGAGACGCCGGAAGAGGTGTACGGGAAAGTGCGCAACGCCGTAACCGATACACAGAAGCTGCGAAGGAACGATCCCGGACGCCCGGAGGTGTGCACGGTGTTCAGTTACCACAAGCGGTTCAGCGATCCCGAAGAGGTTGCCTCGATCGAAGCGGACTGCCGCTCCGGCGCTCTCGGATGCGTGGAGTGCAAGAAGCGGTGCGCTGCAGCCATCTCCTGCGAGCTGGAACCGCTGATCGAGAGACGCCGCTATTACGAGTCACGCATGGAACTGGTGCGGGAAATCCTGCTTGAAGGAGAGCTGAAGGCTCACGAGATAGCCAGGACCACCATGCAGGAAGTACGCGAGGCCATGAAGCTTGGATGAAACAGGAAACCGATTCGAACCATTACAGCATGAAACGATGACCAGACCGGAAGAACGATATGCATTCATTTTCGACATGGACGGCGTGCTCACCGACAACATGCAGTTCCACGCCCGTTCGTGGGTGGAGCTGTTCAGGGACTTCGGGCTCGAAGGGCTCGACCCCGACCGCTACCTCGTCGAGACCGCCGGCATGAAGGGGCACGATGTGCTGCGTTACTTTCTCGACCCCGGTATCAGCAGCAAGGAGGCCGAGCGCCTCACCGACCTGAAGGACTTCCTGTACCGTGTTAACTCGCGCGGGCTCATCAAACCCATGCCGGGGCTGCACGATTTTCTCCGGAATGCCGCTGAAGCCGGAATCCGGCTCGGTGTCGGCACCGGCTCGGGCGCAAAAAATACCGCCTACGTGCTCGGCCTGCTCGAAGCGGAGCATTACTTCGGGGCCGTGGTTGGCTCGCACCAGGTCCGTGAGGGCAAACCGGCTCCCGATATTTTCCTGAGAGCCGCCGAACTGCTCGAAACGGATCCGGCGCACTGCATCGTGTTCGAGGATGCCCTGCCTGGCGTTGAAGCCGCTGCCCGGGCTGGCATGAGCTGCGTAGCCGTCACCACCACCAACAACCGCGAGGCGTTCGCGCCTTTCGGCAACGTGATAGGCTTTATCGGCGATTTTCTTTCCACGGAACCCCTCGTTCTCATTCGCAGGATGATGGAAACCCGTGCCGAAATCCAATAATACTTTCTCATGCAAGAGTTTCTTCTTCCCGTCATCAGAAAAGCCCTTCAGGCGGCAGCCATTACCACCGACAAACAGGTGCAGCTGGAAAAGCCGGCAGACACGAAAAACGGCGACTACTCCACAAACATCGCGCTTGTGCTGTCGAAAGAGTGCCGGAGGAACCCGAGGGAGCTTGCCCTGGAACTGATCGGGTACATGGAGTTTCCTGCAGGAAGTATCGAGAAGATGGAAGTTGCCGGTCCCGGGTTTATCAATTTCTTCCTCGCTCCGTCCTTCATCATGCAGTCGGTTGAACATATTCTCGCAGAAGCCCGTGGCTACGGATCCTCATGCTCGGGAAAAGGCAAGCGCGCCATTGTGGAGTATGTGAGCGCCAACCCTACCGGACCGCTCACGATCGGCAGGGGCCGTGGAGGCGTGCTCGGCGACTGCATCGCAAACCTGCTCGAAACCCAGGGATACCAGGTCACGCGCGAGTACTATTTCAACGATGCCGGAAGGCAGATGCAGATTCTCGGCGAATCGGTTCGGTTCCGCTATCTCGAGCTGTGCGGCCGCGAGGTGGCGTTTCCCGAGACGCACTACCAGGGTGACTATATCCGCGAGATCGCCGATGTGCTCTTCATCGAACACGGCGACGCACTTGCCGGAAGTGCGGAGCGCAACATCTTCAAGGATACCGCGGAAACCGTCATTTTCGACTCCATCCGCAGGACCCTTGAGCGCATCGGCATCCACCACGACTCTTTCTTCAACGAGCATACGCTCTATGCTGATGGGGACGGCGGCCTGTCGGCAAACGACCGGGTGCTGGAACTGCTCGATGAGCAGGGGTACATCGGCAGGTATGAGGGCGCCACATGGTTCCTTACCACGAAACTCGGCCAGGAGAAGGACAAGGTACTCGTAAAATCGTCAGGCGAGCCCAGCTACAGGCTCCCGGACATCGCATACCACCTTGACAAGTACCGCCGGGGCTACGATCTTATCGTGAACGTCTTCGGCGCCGACCACATCGATGAGTATCCGGATGTTCAGGAGGCGCTCCGTATCCTGGGTTACGACACCTCGCGCATCCGCGTGGCCATCAACCAGTTCGTGACCACAACGGTGAATGGTGAAACCGTGAAGATGTCAACCCGCAAGGGCAATGCAGACCTGCTTGACGACCTGATCGACGACGTCGGTCCTGACGCCACGCGCCTCTTCTTCATCATGCGCGGCAAGGATTCACACCTGAATTTCGATGTCGAACTGGCCAAAAAGCAGTCGAAGGACAACCCGGTTTTCTACCTGCAATACGCTCATGCAAGAATATGCAGCCTGCTCCGCCTTGCTGCCGAAGAAGTCGGCTTCAACCCTGAAGGTTCGGGAAGCCATCTCATGCCGTACCTCTCGCTCGAATCAGAAGTCCGGCTGGGGTTCGCCCTGCTTGACTACCCGGAAGTCATCAGAACAACCGTCCGCTTGCTCGAACCGCAGAAAATGGTGGAGTACCTGCACGAAGTAGCTGAACTGTACCACCGGTTCTACCAGGAGTGCCCTATCCTGAAGGCCGATCCCGAAACCCGGACCGCAAGGCTGTTCCTCTCTGTTGCAACACGCCAGGTACTGCAGAACGGCTTCCGCATTATTGGCATTGCAACACCCGAGTCCATGTAGGTTCTTCAAAAAAAGGTGGAGACCGGTTCATCCCCTGCTGGACGCGCCTGGATACTCCCGCTGCTGGTGAGGCATTTTCCCTTCACCCGGCCAGGATAGCGGGACAATCAAGAAATTTCAGGAAACACTGCGCCGGGCGCAGTACAGCCCTTGCTCGGCAATGTAGTGCCAGATTGAGGAAGGAAGAAGCCCGGTTACCGGCTGCCCCGAGACAATGGCCTCGCGGACACCTGTTGAGGAAAGCGGATAATCGAAATCGACGAAGCGGACTGCGGAACCAGCAAAGGGCTCCTTCGGCGGCTCAGAAACGCACGCCTCAGCGGTTCTCCTGAAAACAGCAATCCTGCAGAGCGACGGGAGGGTTTCCCACGACTTCCAGCTGGCTATCTCGCGAAAGCTGTCCCCGCCTATAATCAGGGTCAGTTGCTCGTTCGGGTAAACCGATATGACGTATCTGATGAGATCGACCGTGAAGGAAGGCTGTTTTCTCTCCAGTTCCCAGCCGCTTACCTCAACGGCAAGCCCCACACCGCGCAGTTCTTCGGCAAGAAGCCCTGCCATCTGTTTCCTCTGGACGTCGGAAGCGTGGTAGCGTCCCTTGAAGGGGTTGTTTGAAACTGAAATAACAAGCCTGTCGATGCCGAGCAGCTCGGCAGCAAAAAGGCAGAGCGCCAGATGCGCATTGTGCGGCGGATCGAATGACCCGCCGTAGAGGGCCAGATGCACACGAACAATTCAGGAGTTGCCGAAGTTTTTCATGATCTTGTCGCGGGTATCCTGCATTTCAGTGCCTTTATCAGGATAAAGCTGGAGATAGCGCTCGAGTACCTGACCTGCCTCATACCACTTCTCGCGCTTGATCAGCGCATCGATTTTGCCTTTCCAGGCAGGATCGAGAAAGCTGGTATCCGCAAACCGCCTGATAACCTCATCATAATAGATACCAGCCGCCTTGTACTTTTTCAGCTGGATATACTGGCATGCAATGAAAAAGGAGTTCTTCCCGAGTTTTTCACGCAACCGTACGATCGCCTTCTCGGCATAAGACTGGGACTGTCCGCTCTCCTGCTCTGCCTGAGCAAGCGCGAAGCGGGTGCGGTACTCTTCATTGGATGGGTTGACTTTCAGAAGTTCCCGGTACATCTCGACATCGGCAGCAACCTGCACAACATCCCTTGCCGGGTAAAGATCGATGAATGCAGCAAACTGCTGGATTGCCAGCAGGGTATGCTCATGATCGAGTTCGAAATGGGTTGAGAGCTGCTCATGCGAGCGGGCGAGCTGAAACTGCGACTGTCTTGCATAGGGTGACGAAGGAACCTGCTGCAGCAGGCGGGTATACATGTCAATGGCAAGAAGATACTGCTTCGACTTGTAGTACGACTGCCCGAGAAGAAACAGCACGTCATCCTCGAGCGCGGTAGCCCGGGATGTGAACAACGCCGGCTCGAGTTCCAGGGCGGCATCTTCGTAGTCCTTCTTGTTATAATGGGCAAGTGCTTTCTGATAGCGGCCTTCGACCGCACCGGAAGCGTCTAGCGAAACTTTCGAAGAGGAACAGGCAGAAAAAAGCAGTACAACAGAGATCGGAAGCAACATCAGGGCTGAACGAAAGGACAATCTGGTACGCGGCATAGTAACTCCGTTAGGCCATTGGGTTTGAATTAAACAGCATAATACGAAACTTAATAAAGAACACGAACTGTGCAGCGTATTTCCCTGCGGGAAACGGGTCGGATCAACAGCGAGCGTCAGGGGCACGCGGATACCCGGTATCATACTGAAGCAGTAAATTTACGATCTGCATGCATGAATTTCAATCTGCAGCAGCATTTTTGCTGTTGGTACGGGAAGGAGGAAACCTGCCTGGTTGCCGCCTTTTCGGTCTGCCTGAAAAGGAACGGAGCTGCCGTGCGGGGAAACGGGGAACCGGAATGAGCTATTGTCGTGGAGCTTAGGGGAGTCGAACCCCTGACCTTCTCATTGCGAACGAGACGCTCTACCAACTGAGCTAAAGCCCCTTGAGACACAGGTCTTTGACTTTCAGGCCTGTACGGGAAAAGAATATCAAAAAATATCGGACAAAAAAAATAGCCTGCAGAACATACAGGCTATTCAGTAAGGTAACGGTATCACAGGGGCGATCAGATTTTACCTGCGGTCAATGATTTTTTCATCATCTGAAGCTGATGGCGCACACTGCCGTCAAGGATCGTATCATCGATCTTGATGGTGACGCCTCCGAGAAGATCTTCGCAAAGTGACATCTTCGCCCGGATTTTCTTGCCGGTATACCCCGCGAGCTGGTTGACCAGCTCCTTTGCCTGCTCGTCACTGAGCTTGACGGCACTCTGTACATCGACGTTGATAACCCCGTTCTTTTCGTCAAGCAGCTTGTGAAACTCGGTGATGATCTCCGGAAGCTGGCCTGCCCTTTTCTTGTGTGCAAGCAGCTTGAGAAAAACCATCACTTTCTGACCGGCGAGATCCTTGAAAATAGCTTCGAGAATGTGCGTTTTCTGGTCACCGTTGATCAGAGGACTCTTCAGGGCATGAACAAGTTCCCGGGAATGGTCCAGCGTGTCCTTGATTTTGTTCAGCACCTCCGTGGCCTGCTCAAGGAAGTTCCCTTCCTCCGCTGCGCTCATGAGGGCCGAGGCGTACCGCCTGCTTGCAATAATACTTGACATGGACTGTGCGGTATTTCAGTTGCGTTTAGTGGAAAGCTCCTGGATCATGCTCTCGACAATTTTTTTCTGCTTGTCGGCATCGAGATTTGCCTTGATGATCTTTTCAGCGCCCATGACCGCAAGATCAGCAACCTCGTTGCGCAGCACATCGAGCGCACGGCGCTTTTCCTGCTCGATCTCCTCCTTGGCGGCAGCAATCATCTTGCTGGATTCTGCCTGCGCTTTTTCAGTCATCTCGGCACGAAGCTTGTCGCCGAACTCCTTTCCTTCACGAACAATACGCTCAGCCTCCGCATCGGCCTTGGCCAGTACGTCGCGGTTTTTGCGAAGAATCGCTTCCGCTTCGTCTTTTGCATTGTGGGCACGATCGATTGCCGACTGGATACCTTTTTCACGCTCTTCGAGGGCTGAAATGATCGGTCCCCATGCAAGCTTTTTCAGAATGAGCAAAACAATGACGAATGTGACCGCAGTCCAGAAGATGAGCCCGGGATTTGGGCTGAGAAGACCGCCGCTGAGAAGGATGACTCCCGACGTAAGCATGAACACAGTTCCTTTAACGGGTTGATTTTAAAATCCGTATGCGGCATGGCCGAAAATGGCCTGCCGCACACGGGATACAGTTCTGATTTGAGCGTTGTGACGGCGTCGACTTACTTGAGGGCAAGAAGAACGCAGATAACCTCACCGAACAGAGCCACACCTTCGATAAGCGCTGCAGCGATAATCATGGTGGTACGGATATCGGCAGTAGCCTCGGGCTGACGGGCAACACCTTCCGCAGCAGAAGCTGCTACGTTACCAATACCAAGACCAGCACCGATTACAGCCAGACCGGCACCAATACCTGCTCCTAAAAAACCAAAACCTTCCATATTGAAATTACCTCCGTTTATTTGTTTGTATGTTTTCTGCTGTCTATAATTAACGGCATTAAAACTGTCTGATAAAAAACCTAAAAGTACGACTTATTCCTTAATTATCCTGACACTAAATTAATGAGCGGCAACTTCTGAATCATGCCCTTCGTGCCCTTCGTGTGCAGAAGCAAGACCGATAAAGAGTGCAGAAAGCATGGTAAAAATAAATGCCTGAAGAAATGCCACAAAAAGCTCAAGAAGATAGATGAAAATCGAAAACGGCACCGACATCACAACCGCAACGATATAGCTTTTCAGGATGAAGCTGATAAAGATAAGGCTGAGAATAACGATATGACCAGCCGTCATGTTTGCAAACAACCGGATTGTGAGCGCAACGGGTTTGGTAAACAGGCCGATAAACTCAATGGGTATCATGATGATCCAGAGCGCCGGATGCGTACCGCCGGTAAGATGGGCAAGATAGCCTTTGATGCCGTGAGCCTTGAGTGCCGCGACCTGGGTAATGAAAAACGTGAAGGTCGCGAGGGTAAGCGTGACATTGATGTTTCCGGTTGCTGTCGCGCCGTATGGGACAAGGCCGAGCAGGTTGCAGAGCAGAATGAAGAAAAACACCGTGAGAAGATACGGCAGATATTTTTCGTAACCGGGACCGATGTTCGCCTTGGCAACATCGAGGCGAATAAAGTCGACCAGCGCCTCCATCGCATTGGCCAGACCTTTGGGCGCCTGACGGTCCGTCAGGTTCTTGTACCTGGCTGCGACAAGGGAAAAAATCACAAGAAGAATAGCGGAAACAACCCAGAGCATCACAACATGCTTGGTAATTGAAATATCAAAGCCGCCCACCACGATCTTGGGAAGCTCGACCTCTCCGAACGGCTCGAAAGCAAAAACGTTACTGTCAAGAATATGGTGCATGATCACGTCACCGGGCTTGTCACCGTGACCGGCCCCTGCGCCTTCGGCTGCAGCTCCTGCATGTTCATCCGCGGATTCGGCCACAACGGCTGCTGCCGTATCATGAGCGACTGCACCGGCCTCAGCCGGCGAAGCAGAAGCAGAAATACCGGTATTCATGAGCAGCGGCACGGCAAGTGCAAGAACTTTCAAAAACGCTTGAGCCTGTTTAACGATTACCGGTTTCATGCAACGTTCTTTTTCTGTTTGTTTTTTTTCTGGTAGCCGAGAATTTCAACAATCACGTAAATACAGTAAAACGCAAAAAACGACAGGACGAAATCATAAACTGCCACAAGCTTCAGCGCCATAACCACCGCAACCAGAATCATCAGCAGCAGAAGGCGTGCGGCAAGACCTCCGAAAACAACCTTGGTGAAGACCGAGGACTCCCTGTCAAATGCGTACTCGAAAAGCAGGTATCCGCCAAGGGCATTCGCGACAACCATGGCCCATGCAAAAAAAACCGCATGAAGATCAACACTGCCCGGCGCAAGCCCCCACAAGATAACCGCCCATAAAACGACGGACAAGATACATAACTTAATCAGAAAATCAAATATTGGTTTCATGACCACTCACGATTCATGTTAGATGAAAGAAAAACACCCTATTCCTCCTTTTTGCGGTTGGCGATCTTCAGGGTTTTCATGAGAACCAGCACCATGCCTGCCGTCCCCATGAATACCCCGGCAATGAGCAAAAGGGGAGAAGTGCCAAGTTTCCCGTCAGCCCAGTAACCGGCAAAAACAAAAAAAACAAAGCCGGCAACTATCTGGACACCAAGACCGAGGTAATCGGAAAGCGCCCTGAGAGAACGTCCGAACTGGTCCTGATACCGCTCTTCACCCTGTTGTTTTTTCATGGCATCCCCCTGTTAATATGCATTCCTGATCTCCAGCGCCGGCCCTCATGTGCAGGAAACACGAAATAAATGCCTGGCAACGGAACCGCATCTTCATGAAAAACGCTATTTTTCATGTACCGTACCCCTGCCCGCAATTCATTAAAGGTAACGCTTTATCGCTACTCTATGAAACAAGAGTCCTGCGCGCCATGCAACGAGTTCATTGTTCCGGAACTGTTCAGCAATGTCGGGAACCTCGTAGCCCTGCAGACAACAAGAGCTGGCGGTATCAGCCCGGCGCCTTTCGCAAGCCTCAATCTCGGCAGAAACACACCGGATAGGCCGGAACATGTCGCGGAGAACACCAGAAGGCTCTGCAGGCTTCTCCGGATAGAGCCTGACCGGCTTGCAGGCTCCGATCAGGTTCATGGAACCCGGATATGCAACGTCCTCTCTCCCGGATTTTTCGAAGGCTATGATGCCCTTGTCACAAACACAAGAAACATCTATCTGTGCATTTTCACCGCGGACTGCTTTCCCGTGCTCCTGTTCGACCCTGAAACCATGGCTGTCGCAGCAATTCACGCAGGATGGAAAGGCACTGCCGGGGGCATTGCCGCAAAAACCGTGGGCATGATGCAGGAACTGTTTGGCTCGTCTCCGGAAAACCTGCTGGCATGGATCGGCACCGGCATCTCGCAGGCCGCCTACGAAATCGATTCGCCTGTCGCAAAGTCATTCAGCAACGAGCATCTCATCCCGTCACCTGGAAAAGCCGGAAAGTTCATGCTCGACCTGGCCGGCGCAAACCGTTCGCAACTGCTCGGGTCAGGACTTCTGCCCTCGCGGATCGAATGCTCCGTTCACTGTTCCGCCCGTGATGAAGCTCTTTTCTATTCATACCGCAGGGACGAAGGCAGAACCGGAAGAATGGCGAGCATAATCGGTATTACGGGCGACCCGATGCCGGGGCAACCGCAATAAGAACGGTCCCGATTTTCTTTTCAAGCTCGCGGACACGCTCGAGCTCCAGAGGGGAAAGCCCCCCTGCAATAACGTCGTAGCTGGAATACGAAAGCAGCGTTTTTCCCAGTTCTTCCTCGAGCTTGCGGATTTCTCCCAACTGTTCCAGAGTAAGTTTCGAAAGACTTGAAAGCATGGTGCCTCCTTTTCGTTTGGGGTTCAGACCTGCATTTTCCCTCAGTATAACACAATGGGATGATTCCTTTCATGTTGTTTCGTAACCCTATTTGGGCTAAATTGAAGTTTAGGTAAAATCACCAGCGGCATGACCGTACCGTTCAATTTCTTAAACTCTTTAGCCTCATCCGTACCATGAACGACAACGAGTTACTGAAACAAAACCACAGGGCGAACGACATTATTTTCAAAGGACTTGTGGAATTCGGCTGTTTCAAGGCAGCTCTTGAACTTGACCTCTTTACGCAACTGGGTGATGGGGCAAAAGATACCGCAACCCTGGCTGCATCGACAGGCTCGGTTCCGCCAAGACTCGGCATGCTGCTCGAGGCGCTCCGGCAGATGGGGGTCACCAGCGAAGAAAACGGAACATGGAGCCTTACGCCGTTCGCAAAAGCGATGTTCGTGCCCGACGCCACGCAGCCGAACCTCTATATGATTCCGGTGGCAAAAGCCATGGCGCACCTTTCCGACACCTTCTACTTCAAACTTTCTGACGCAGTAAAAGGCCAGCTCGATTTCAAGGGCGAAGTGCCTTATCCCCCCGTGACCCGTGAGGACAACTGGTATTTCGAAGAGATACACCGCAGCAATGCGCATTTTGCCATCAAGCTCCTTCTCGAGGAAGCTGATCTCTCCGGAGCAAAAACCCTTGTCGACGTCGGCGGCGGCATCGGCGACATCTCCGCAGCACTGCTCGGAAAGTTCCCCCAGCTGCAGTCAACGATCCTCAACCTGCCCGGAGCCATTGAGCTCGTCAATGAGAATGCATCTGAAAAAGGTGTCGGCGGGCGTCTCAGGGGCACCGCTGTGGACATCTACAGGGACCCCTATCCCCAGGCCGACGCGGTCATGTTCTGCAGGATCCTTTATTCGGCAAACGAGCAGCTGACAGACATGATGTGCAGAAAAGCCTTCGATGCCCTCCCCGGTGGGGGCAAGCTCCTGATCCTCGACATGATCATCGACGATCAGGAAAACCCGAACTTCGATTACCTGAGCCACTACATTCTCGGTGCCGGCATGCCCTTCTCTGTACTTGGGTTCAAGCCACAGGATACCTACAGGGAAATCCTTGAAAAGATCGGGTTCAGCAACGTGAGAATAGTGAGAAAATACGACCACCTGCTCTGTGAGGCGGTAAAACCTGCATAAGAGCAGGACGGCTCCGGTAACGGGTGCTTCCTGCTGTACCGTGAACAGAAACGGCTGCCTCGAAGGCAGCCGTTTCTGTTTCCTGAAGTTTCAGCATGAGCTTTTCGTTCCATACAGCTCATGTGCCTTCCGGCATATCTCTTCCCGAAAATCCGGATGGGCAATGCTTGCAAGCGCTTCGGCACGCTGCCGCAGGTTCTTGCCGTGAAGGTTGACAATACCATATTCAGTGACCACATAATGTACATGAGCCCTTGTGGTAACCACACCCGCACCGGGCCTGAGCTGGGGCACGATGCGCGAGCTGCCGTTCCTTGTTGTGGAAGGAAGCGCGATGATGGGTTTTCCGCCTTCAGAAAGCGCAGCTCCACGGATGAAATCCATCTGTCCGCCGACTCCGGAAAAAAACTTCTGTCCGATAGAATCGGCGCACACCTGTCCGCTCATGTCGATCTCGATTGCGCTGTTGATCGCGGTCACCCTGGGGTTCTTGCGAATCTCCCTGGTGTCGTTGACATAATCCGAAGGCAGCATTTCCACAAGCGGATTGTCATCGACGAAATCGTAAAGCCTGCGGGTGCCGACAAGAAAACTCGCGACGACGATCTCCTTGTGCGATCTTTTTTTCCTTCCCGTGATCACCCCCTTCTCAATGAGATCGACAACGCCGTCGGAAAACATCTCGGTATGAATCCCGAGATCACGGTGAGCAGTCAGCGCGGCGAGCGTCGCATCCGGAATTGCACCGATACCCATCTGCAGGGTAGCCCCATCCTCGACAATCGAGGCGACATTGCGGCCAATGCTCTGCTCGACCGCGCTCAGTTCATGCCGGGGCGTTTCGGGAAGCGGATCATCGACCGCAACCATGGCGTGGATCTTGCTGATATGCAGCAGCCCTTCACCGTGGGTCCGGGGCATCGCGGGATTGACCTGTGCAATGACATGGCGTGCATTATGCACGGCGGCAAGCGATGCATCGACGGAAACACCGAGCGAGCAGTAACCATGCCGGTCAGGCGGAGAAACATGAACGAGCGCCACATCGAGCGGGAGCACCCGGTTGTTGAACATCGAGGGAACATCGCTGAGGAAAATCGGCATGGCATCCGCACCACCTTCCTGAACGGCCTGCCGGACATTTCTTCCGACAAAAAAAGCATTGAGCCTGAAGCTCTGCCGATACTCGGGCCTCACATAGGGAGCGTCCCCTTCGGTATGCAGACTGACGATCTCAACATTTCTCAGCTCTGCAGCCCTGCCCACCATGGCCTCGATGAGGCGCTGGGGCGTTGCCGCAGCCGTGTGCAGGAAAACCCTGTCTCCCGAACGTATAAGCGAAACAGCGTCTTCAGCTGAAAGCATCCGGCAACCCATTGATCATTTCAAGATTTAATATGAACAAAACTTCCTTCAGGCTCCGTTGTTTTTCCTGCGAAGATAGGCTGGAAGACCCGGATGTCCTTTTTCTATCTGGTCCTGCGGCTCATCTGCACCACCCTTGGCATGACCGCTGCTTTCGGCATCCGTCACTGTTCTGGTTTTCAGTCCCACCTCGAGAGGATCGTGAATGGAAATCTGGCGCCGGATATAGGTGGGTATTCGCAGGTCTTCCTCCTGACGCTCGGGAATACCGGTAACAACCGAACGCAATGCCGGAGAGAGAGAGCCCTGACGATGGTCGCTGGTGCGTGCATGCTGCTGGCGTTCAGGCTCATGGTCATCCGGGATCGAGGAGTCCTTGCGCTTGAATCCGGTGACGATGACGGTTACCCGTATCTCGCCTGAAATCTGGGGTTCATCGACATAACCGTTGATGATTTTCGCTTCACTGCCGACCTGTTCCTCGATATAGTTCATGGCGTCGGTCATGTCGCGCATGGTGACTTCGCCGGTGATATTGACCAGAACGCCTTTTGCTCCCCTGACGGAAACCCCGTCGAGAAGCGGGCTGTTGAGCGCATCCGAGGCGGCTTTCAATGCCCTTCTTTCCCCGGCGGCCGCAGCGGAACCCATGACGGCATCCCCGGCTCCGGACATGATGCTTTTGACGTCGGCAAAATCCACATTGACATGCCCGTGCCGGGTGATGATGTCGGCAATACCCTTTGCTGCACGGTAAAGCACGTCGTTGGCCATATTGAAAGCTTCCGTGGCACTCACGCCGTCCTCGGCGATGCTGAGGATGGTTTCATTCTCGACCACGATCAGGGTATCGATGAACTTGCGGAGCTCGTTGATTCCTCCATCGGCTATGCGTGCCTTGACCTGCCCCTCAAAATTGAACGGCCTGGTGACCACCCCGATGGTAAGAATACCCATGTTACGGGCTATCGAAGCGATAACCGGGGCCGCACCCGTTCCTGTCCCCTTGCCCATGCCTGCAGCAATGAACACCAGGTCTGCACCTTTCAGCTGGGCAGCAATAATGTCCCGGTCGTCTTCGGCGGCCTGTCGTCCCTTCGAGGGATCGGCACCTGCCCCAAGACCGTTTGTTGCCTTCTTGCCGATCTGCACCCGTATCGGCGCCTTGGAGTTCAGAAGCGCCTGGCGATCGGTGTTGAACACGATGTACTCGGCCCCGCTGATCTTGCGGTCGATCATGTTGTTCACGGCGTTGCCTCCGCAACCACCCACACCGACGATCCTGATGATAACCCCTTTTCCCTGGTCGCTGTCGAACAGTCCAGGATCAAGCTCAAATGCCATTATTGTCTTCCCAGAGTTTTGCCCGGTGCATGAAACCGCACCCGTTAGAGTTGTTCCCAGAATTTCTTCACACGGTCGAATATCTTGCTGCCGTCCGGAAGCGTCACGCCACCCTTTTTTTCCTGCGACTTTTCCTTGATTTCCGGCGGAGTCGGCTCATCGACAGCGGGGGACACGTCGACAATCCTCGTGAGCGGCTGATCCTCGAACATGCTGTTCTGCAGCGAATGCGCAACAAGTCCCATGACCGTGGCATACATAGGATTGTTCACCGATCCTTTGATGCCGCCTGAAACGCCCTCGGGATATCCGATGCGGACATCAAGGCCAAGAACCTCCTTGGCAAGCTCTTCGGTGCCGGGCATCAGCGCCCCGCCTCCCGTTATGACGGCCCCGGCGTTGAGGTACTCGTAATATCCGGAACGCTTGATGGAATCCCTGACCAGTTCCAGAATCTCCATCATCCTGGCCTCGATGATCATGGAAAGAGAGCTTTTCGGAAAGGACTTCTGCGGACGGCCCTCGATTCCGGGAATGAGAATGGTTTCGTCCTCACCAAGCATCTTGCTGTAGGCGTAACCGTGTTTAATCTTCAGATCCTCGGCAACTTCGTGCAGGGCCTTCACCCCGTGCGCAACATCATGCGTCACGTCGTTTGCAGCAACCTTGATCACCTCCGAATAGCGTATAGCTCCCTCGATGTAGATTGCAACCTCGGTTGTGCCTCCGCCGATGTCGATGACGACCACGCCGCTTTTCCGCTCACTTTCCTTCATGACGGCAATACCGGAAGCAACCGGCTCGAAGGTGAGCGAACTCGCCTCGAGGCCGGCTTTCTCGATACACTGCTTGATGTTCCTGATCTTGGTCTTCAGGCCGACCACGATATAGGCGCTTCCGCGCATGGTCGTTCCCGCCATTCCTATCGGATCAAGCACGCCTTCCTGGTCATCGACGATGAACTCCTGTGGAATCACATGGATGATTTCGTGATCGATATCCAGATACTTGATATTGGTTTTGGCTTTTTCAAGAAACCGCCGGACATCCGATTCATTGACAATGCCCGTCTGGTTCACGCTGATTTCGGAGTTGCTGTGAATGCAGTTCACATGCGCACCCGAAATGCCTACATTGACCCCCCTGATGCGGATGGAAGACTCTCTCTCGGCATCGGCGACAGCGGCCTTGATGGCATCGACCGTTTTATTGATATTGACCACCGTGGCGCGCTGCAGCCCGTCGGAATTGGATCGGCCTTTGCCAAGAACGTTGAGTTTTCCGACTTCGTCCTTTTCGGCAACCACGACGCAGACTTTGGTTGTGCCAATATCGAGCCCTACGGCTATGTTCCTGTTATGCATTGTCGACTAACTTGCATGATTATCGCAGGGGAAGTTGCTGCTGAATCTCCGGAGCTACAGAATCCCTGGTGAATATCCTGTCCCTGAACCTCAGATCAACAGTATGGAAATTGTCAAGCCCTTTCTTTGAAACAACCTTTTGCCAGAATATCTCGAATTTTTTCAACTTTTCCTTGAAGTTCCCGTCACTCCCGACGATAAACCGGGTCGTCGAACCGGTAGCCTTGCAGAAGGTCATGCCTCCACGATCGACGTGTATTTCTCGTATGAGCAGACCGGCGTAATCCGACTGTCGCAACGCTGCTGCAAGATCCATCACCAGCGAACTGTCCGCCGGGGAAAGTTTCTTCAGCCCGTAACCGGCATCGGCGGTCCGAGTAATGCCGGAAAGCCAGATCAAGCCCGGAAACCGGGTTGCAACCGCGGGTGTTTCCGGCAAGAGAACACCCTCGCTGTCGATAACCATTCGCCTGTTGTGAAATAAAGTCAGCGCACGCGGTTCGCGCTCGACAACCCTGACACGCAAGATGCCGTTGAGCTCGCGGTTCAGCTCGATTGACTTCACGTACGGGATACGCAACAGCTTCCTGCTCAGCGCACCGGCATCGATATCCTGAAGATTTTTTCCGATATAGCCGTCAAGGGACAAAGAAAGCGCTTTCCTGGAAACGATCCGGGCGCCTTCGATGACAACCTCGCGCACCACGACCTCCCTTTTCCATCTGGAAGCATGGAAGGCAAGGCCGGCAAGACCAATGAACACGGCAAGCAGGACAACCAGCACGGCCTTCCAGTTTCCGCGACCTTGAGGCGAGGCCGGAAAACCTTCATGAGCTTCGCCGGAGCCGGCACCGGGTGAAACCGGAACGTCATGCATGTGTTCTGAATCGGACATCAGTATGTTTTTTTTCTGTAACCCGGCACCTGCCGGACCCGTCAGCAGAAAATCGATGCCACCCGGTCCCGGCACTGCCCGAAAGAGTGCTTTTCAGCCGACACCAAGCTCTGCGGCAAGTCCGGACGCCATCTGTGTGATATCTCCGGCACCCATGAAGAGCAGCATGGTGCTGTCCATGCAGAACTCCCTGAGAGCCGCCAGCAACTCGCTCCTGCCGGGAATGAACACCGCATGTTTTCCCCCGGCTTTCCGCACAGCCTCGGCGACAAGTTCGCCGCTTACGCCCGGAAAGTCCCCTGCCTTTTCACGTGATGGATAGATATCTGCCACAAAAATGGTATCGGCGTGAGAAAGCGCCCAGCCGTACTCGTCCGCAAACTCCTGCGTTCTTGAAAACAGGTGCGGCTGAAATACCGCGATGACCCGGGAGTCCTGCCATCCGCTCCTTGCCGCCTTTACCGCAGCTTTCACTTCAGATGGATGGTGAGCATAGTCGTCGACAATCATCAGTCCGCGACCGTTATCGTACCGGATCTGGAACCGCCTTCTCATCCCGCTGTACCTGCCGAGCCCGGCAATGAGTTTATCGGGCCTGATTTCGAGTTCAAGACCTGTCGAAAACGCGGCAAGGGAGTTGAGCACGTTGTGCCGACCCGGCACATGCAGTTCGACGCCCTCGTACCGGCTGCCGAAGGCCGTGATGGTAAACACGGTATGATTCCGTTCCATAACGATATCGGTAGCCATGACATCGGCGGGTTCCTCGATACCGAATGTGGTATGACGGCGGTTCAGACGCGGAATGATCCTCCTGATTTCAGGCCAGTCCGCACAACAGATGACGCTGCCGTAAAAAGGCACCTTGTCGGCAAAGGCAACAAATGCGTTTTTCAGTTCATCGAGCGATCCGTAGGTGTCCATGTGCTCCGACTCGAGACTGTTGACAACCGCAATGGTGGGCGTGAGCTTCAGAAAAGCCCTGTCGTACTCGTCAGCCTCGATAACCATGAATTTTCCGTCTCCGACGACCGTACTGCCCCTGAGATAGTCTGAAACGCCGCCGATCATGACGGTAGGCGATTCTCCTGACTCGATCAGCATGGTTGCGATCATGGCGGTCGTGGTGGTTTTTCCATGAGTGCCGGATATACAGACGCCGTACTTGTAACGCATCAGCTCCCCGAGCATCTCGTCACGCTTGATCACCGGAATCCCGGTTTTTTCTGCAGCGGCGATCTCGACATTCTCGTTTTTCATGACGGCCGAGGAGTACACCACGACATCGCACGCGGTCACATTCTCCGCACGGTGTCCCCGGTGAATGATCGCCCCGTGTTCGGCAAGCTTGTCCGTCACTTCGCCGGTCTGCAGGTCAGAGCCACTGACCCCGTAACCCGACTTCAGGAGAAGCTCCGCAATGGCGCTCATTCCCGCACCGCCGATACCGACGATGTGCACTCTCTTTGTTTTTCCAAGCTCCATGCTCATAAGGCTTCCTACCTTTTTGCAAGTTGAATGATACGCCGTGCAAGCTCGTGAGCGGCATCGGGGTGAGCCATCCGGCGGCAGGCTTCACCCATGGATGAAAGCCGCCCTGGATCATGGAGCAGATCGAGCACGATCTGGCGGGCCTCCGGTGCATCAAGATGGCTGTCGTCGATCAGCATTGCAGCCCCCGCACCCACCAGTGCCTGCGCATTGTAGCGCTGATGGTCCCCTGTTGCGTAAGGGTAAGGAACGAGCACTGACGGTTTCCCCATATTGGACAGCTCCGCAATGGTCGATGCCCCTGCACGGCACAGGACGAGGTCTGCAGCAGCGTAGGCATCACCCATGGACTCGATGTACGGGCCGACCCACAGCCGACCTGAAGGCCTGACCTGAGCGCGTATGCGCTCATAGTCGAGTGCACCGGTCTGCCAGACGAGATTTGCCCGTTCGGTGATTTGATCAATCCATTGCAGCAAGGCATTGTTGATGGAACGGGCGCCACGGCTTCCTCCGAAAACCAGCAGTGTCGGCAGCGGATCCTGAAGACCGAATCGCCCGCATGCGGCTTCCCTGCCGGCTGAAGAGAAGGAGCGCGCTGGATTGCCCGAGACATAAACCCCTTTCCTGCGCCGGAGATATGCTGTCGCCTCGCTGAACGAAAGATGCACTTCACTTGCCAGAAGCGAAAGCAGTTTGGTCGTCACGCCGGGAAACGCGTTCTGCTCCTGGATAAGCGTCGGGCATCCGGAGAGCTGCGCGGCAAGCAGCACGGGAGCGCTCACAAACCCGCCGGTGCCGACAACCACATCCGGCTTTTGCTTTCTGACGAGCGACAATGCCCTGAAAAGGGCAGACGCAAAATCGGCAAGCACGCCGATATTGCTGAAAATCGCCTGCAGGGAACCGCCCCGCTTCAGCCCCCTGACCGGAAACAGGTGCAGACGGTAGCCGAGCCTCGGAATTTCAGTTGCCTCGATACCGTTTTTCGTACCGGCAAACGACACGGTTGCGCCAGGATCCATCCCGAGCAGTTCTCCGGCCATGGCAACCGCAGGGTAGAGATGTCCTCCCGTCCCTCCTCCGGCAAACAGAACGTTCATGGCTGCTCTCCTTCAGGGACATCCGGAACTGATGGCGCCGGAATCCTTTTTCTGTATCTCGATATGCTGATCAATATTCCAACCCCGAGCGAATTGAAAATCAGGGCAGTCCCGCCATAACTGATGAACGGTAACGCCACACCGGTTGTGGGCAGCAGATGGGAGGCAACGGCAATGTTGATGAACGCGAACAGGACAATGGCTATGGTAATGCCGCTTGCCACGAATTTCCCGAAGTTGTCCGGAGCGTGCTTGGCGATGACAAGACCACAGACCAGAAATGCGGAAAAGAGGAACAGCACCACAAGCGCCCCGACAAACCCGTACTCCTCGCCGATCACAACAAAGACGAAGTCATTGTAGGAAAGCGGCAGGTAAAGCTCCCGCTGCTTGCTTACCCCGATTCCGAGACCGAATAACCCGCCGTTGCCCAGCCCGATAAGCGCCTGCAGCACCTGGTAGCTCAGATGCTTTTCATCCCCGCTGAAAAACGAGAAAAGCCTGGCGACACGGTACGGGGCAAGAATGGCAAAAACCGATCCGATCGGCACGAGAAGCGCCGCCGAGGCCAGCAGGTATTTGATATTGACGCCGCCAATGAACATCAGGACAAAACCGATGATCGCAATGAGCGAAGCCGTACTGAAGTTGGGTTCGAGGGCGATCAGAGCGACAACCGTCATCAGAATGGTGACAAGAGGAAGAAAGGAATCATGCAGGTCCTTGATATAGGGCTGCTTGTCGCTGATCAGCCGGGAAAAATGGAAAATCAGCGCATATTTGGCGAAATCGGATACCTGGAACTTCAATGGCCCGTAGCCAATCCATCGGGCCGCGCCGGAAATGACCCCCACAAGTTTCAGGACAAGCAGAAGTGCGAGCAGGGCGATACTGGCAAACAGAAACAGCTTGCTGACCCTGTAAAAAATGTGGTAATCAAGCCGTGCGAAAAACACGATGGTCAGGATACCGATAAAGGAGAAGAAAAGCTGCCTCCAGAGAAAATATTCGGAACTCGAATACTTGTTCTCCGCCCAGCCTGCTCCACTGCTGTAAACCACGACAACGCCGATGCAGATGAGCAGTGCGACGATAAGCAGCAGCAGTTTCCCGGCAATGACCTCTCCCCTTGACGGCTCCTCGACTGACGGGAGACCATCGGCCCTGTGGATATCGGCCATCATGATACCAGACTCCTGGTGTAGTGCTTGAAAAGTCTGCCACGCTCCTCGAAATTTTCGAACATGTCGAAACTTGCGCAACCCGGCGAGAACAGAACCGTATCGCCCGCATGCGCCGCCTGCCTTGCGAGGGATACCGCTTCCTCGAGACTCTCTGCCCGAAAGGTGGCGGTTATGCTCTCGAATGCGCGGCAGACGTTCTCTGTCGCCTCTCCGATGGCGATGACGGCGGAAACCTTCCTGCGTACAGCCTGGGCGAGAACCGAATAATCGTTCCCTTTGTCCCTGCCGCCCGCGATCAGGACGATCCTTCCGGGAACGGCGTTGAGCGCCTGCAGCAGCGCGTTGACGTTTGTCGCCTTGGAGTCATTGATCCAGTCAACGCCATCAATGCATCGCACGAACTCCTGCCGGTGCTCGACACCGCAAAAACCGGCCAGCGCACTGCGGACAGAATCGCGGCTGATGCCAAGCGCATCTGCAGCAGCTACTGCGGCAAGTGCGTTGTAGATGTTATGCCGGCCACGAAAACTGCTTTTCAGGAACTCCGCTCCGGCCATGACCGGTTCCGACAGATCCGGTTTCCAGTGCACAATTTCCTCACCCTCAAAAACGAAAGCTTCGGAAAAGCCGCTGCGAATAACCCCGTCTCCAATGCCGAACGGCACGACGCGGAAAGGAAACGCCCGCTCGCCGCCGGAGAAATGCTCCCGCAGAATGGGATCATCATGGTTGTAGATCAGCGTGTCGGCATTCCGCTGGGAGGCGTAGATCCTGAACTTGGCAGCCGCATAAGCCTGCATGTCGCCCCCGTAGCGATCGAGGTGATCGGGAGTGATATTGGTGATGACAGCAACCTCAGGCCTGAAACTCACGCACCCTTCAAGCTGGTAACTGCTCAGTTCGACGACAGCCAGATCACCGGAAGTCATTTGGCGAACCAGTGAAGAGAACGGAATACCGATATTTCCTGCGCTGAACGCCCGGTAGCCATGCCGCACTCCGTCATCTTCCGCGACCCGGTGCAGCAGCGTTGCGGTGGTGGTCTTGCCGTCAGTACCGGTTATGCCTGCGATCCTTGCCCTGCAGAACCAGCTTGCCACCTCGATTTCGCTGAAAAGCGGAATGCCCCTTTCGAGCACCATCCGGACAACCGCCGCTGAACGGGGGATGCCCGGGCTCACGACACAGAAATCCGCATCGCACACCCTGCCGGAATGGCCTTCCTGCTCCCAGACAACGCCAAGTTCCGTCAGGCGGGCCTTTTCTTCCGGAGTGAGCGAACCCAGCTCGCTCACGAAAACGGAGGCACCGCTTCCTGCAAGCAATTCCGCTGCGGCAATACCGCTGCGCTTCGCACCGATAACCGATGCCCTTTTGCCTTGTACATCCATACGGCGAGCTGTCTACCTGAGTTTCAGGGTCATGAGGCTTGCAAGAAAAAACAGTATGGTGATGATCCAGAACCTGATGACGATTTTCTGCTCCGGCCACCCCTTGAGCTGGAAGTGGTGATGCAGGGGAGCCATGAGAAATATCCTGCGTCCCTGGCCGAAACGCAGCTTGGTGTACTTGAACCAGAGCACCTGCAGGGAAACCGAAAGCGTTTCCAGAAAGAAGATACCGGCAAGCACCGGAAGCAGCAGTTCCTGCTTGATAAGCAACGCGATAACCGCGATGGCGCTGCCGAGGGCAAGTGACCCCGTATCGCCCATGAACACTTCCGCCGGATTCGAGTTGAACCAGAGGAAGCCGACGCAGGCCATCACGATCGCCATCGATACCACGGCGATCTCACCGCCGCCGGGGATGAAGGGAATGCTGAGATATGCAGCATAGACCGCGTTACCCGCAAGATAGGCGAACCCGCCGAGCGCGAACACCACAATGGCTGAGCTGCCGGAGGCAAGGCCGTCGAGACCGTCGGTCAGGTTCACGGCATTCGAGACCGCTGTAATGATAAATATGACGACCGGAATGTAGAATATTCCGTAATCGATGGTGAGGTGCTTGAAAAAGGGCACCGTTGTCGTTGAACGAAGAACCGAAAATGCAGGATCGAACCACGTGTAGAGGCCGATGAAAAGGCCGAGAGAAACCTGCCCGAGCAGCTTGTAACGCGGGGGAAGACCTCCCTTGACCTTCAGCACCACCTTCATGTAGTCGTCCAGGAAACCGATTGCTCCCATCCATAAGACCGCGAGCATGATGAGCCATACGTGAGGATCATCGAACCGTGCCCAGAGAAAAACAGAAATCTCGATTGAGGCGATGATAAGCAGCCCTCCCATGGTGGGAAGATCCTTCTTCTTGCGGTGCTCGGGGGGCGCCTCCTCCTTCACCGGCTCGACGATGCGTCCCTTGAGGTAACGGATGAAACCGGGGCCGGCAACAAGACAGATCAGCAGCGCGGTTACTGCTGCCGCGCTTGCCCTGAAGGTCAGATACTCGACCACGCCGAGCCCCGGGGGGTCGAACCTGTCGTTCAGGTATTTCAGGATGTAATACAGCATTCTTTTATAAACTACGGTTTTGTTCTCTCTTGAATAAGCGCATCAGCCGCTTCTTCAAGCTTCATTCCCCTGGAACCCTTGAAAAGCACCACATCTCCCGGAACGGCAAGGCCGGCCAGTGCACTGGAAAGTGCCTGCCGGCTCTCGAAATGACCGTACAGACGGGACTGGTTTCCGGCAGCATACAACCTGGAAAGATCACCGAAGGTGAACAGCAGATCAATCATGCTCTGCTGAATATACCTGCCGATCTTTTCATGTTCAAGCTCTGCCGATGAACCAAGCTCGAGCATATCGCCGAGAACGGCGATTTTTCTTCCCGCACAGGGCAGTTCGTCCAGCAGGTCGAGGGCAAGACGTACCGAATCGGGATTGGCGTTATAGGTGTCATTGATGATGACAACCCCTCCGGCATCCTGGAATTCCATGCGTTTCCAGCCTGAGACCGGCTGCAGCTTTTCGAGCCCTTCCCTTATCTTTTCGAGGGAAAGACCGAAATAATGGCCCACGGCGGCGGCAGCAAGGGCATTGATGACGTTGTGACGTCCGGTCAGCCTGAGTGAGACCTGTTCGCATGCCTCTCCGGAGCAAAGCCGGAACGAAGGCCGTCCCAGGGAGTCGAGGGTTATGGCTTCGGCATGTGGAATGGCGTCTCCGTAATCATGGAGCCCGTACAGCACGGTTCGGACAAGCGATGCTGCGGCTTTTTTCAGCCAGGGGTCGCTGCTGTTGACGAAACAGACTCCTCCGTTCCGGTCGAGGTACTCGTAGAGCTTCGTCTCCGCCTCGGCGACACCATGGAGGTCGTGCA
>Ga0233420_10000164_pt1 | contig 30334 bp, 34 predicted proteins | sample Watercolumn_Mata_4_FD_183009 | JGI IMG/M metagenome (GOLD analysis project Ga0233420, IMG submission 183009) | Freshwater microbial communities from Lake Matano, South Sulawesi, Indonesia - Watercolumn_Matano_2014_102_MG | ecosystem: Environmental > Aquatic > Freshwater > Lake | place...
ATGCCCCGCAGATCGAACTCAATCCCGTGGTGCCCCTGCTGCAGAAGCTGACCGTGCAGAAGTGGCAGGAGTACCTGGATCGCGAGCCGCCGACGCCCCTCTGCATGGCGAGCCAACCGGCGGCCTGAATCGCGCGGCTGTCGTCCGGACGATCTAATTCCTGCCGGTTGGTTCCGGCCAGGCAAAATCGACGATGGCGTCCAGCAATTCCGGAAAATGCCTAAGACCATGGTCGCCGCCCTCGATCACGGTCTGCCGGGCGCCGGCATAGCGAGACACCGCTTCGCGGTAATCCAGCACCTCATCGCCCGTTTCCACCACCAGCCAGAAGCGTTCCGGTTTGGACAGCACAGGCACCCAGAGCGCCGCCAGTTCCTCGAGGTACGCCGGGGTAAAGTCGAAGACCACACCCGTGTAAGGATTGGTTTGTCTGCCCACCTCCGCCGCCAGGGCGCGCGCGGCATGGGTGGCGGGGTTGATCAACAGGGCCCGCAAGTCATGGCGCTCCGCCAGATACGTGGCGTAATAACCCCCCAGCGAACTGCCGATGAGTACCGGCGGCGTGGGGGCTGACCGAATGGCCCGCTCGACCTGTTCGATGGCGAGGCGCGGACTCGCCGGCAGGGATTCGCACCAGAATTGGTCCGCGCGTCCCCATCCGGTCAGATGGTCCGACAATAAGCGCGCCTTGAGCGAGGCCGGCGAGGAACGGAAGCCATGGAGATAGATGATCCTAGAAACGGCGGTTGACTGCTTCATCCGATACTTAAGCGCCTGCGATGACTAGTAGTGCCTGGTAGATTGGGCTCACTGGATGGGTGAGGCCGCTCCCTATTTCGGCGTGACCATTGCCGAACCCTTGCGCTGGGGTTAGTCTGTCCCCCGGCAACAATCCCGGATCACCCCCCATCTTCAGGAGGACTTATTCATGAAAGGCGACAAGAAGGTCATCAAGCACCTGAACAAGGTGCTGTATAACGAGTTGACGGCCATCAACCAGTATTTCCTGCATGCCCGCATGTTCAGGAACTGGGGTCTCCACAAGCTTAACGAAAAGGAATATCACGAGTCCATCGACGAGATGAAGCATGCGGACAAGCTGATCGAGCGCATCCTGTTTCTGGAGGGGCTGCCTAATTTGCAGGACCTGGGCAAACTGAAAATCGGCGAGAATGCCCGGGAGATTCTGGAGTGCGACCTGGCCCTGGAAATGGAGGCCTTGCCGGAGTTACGCGAAGCGGTGACTCATTGCGAGCAGGTGGGGGATTTTGTCAGTCGGGATTTGTTCCAGTCGATTCTGGAAAGCGAGGAAGAACATATCGATTGGCTGGAGACTCAACTCGAACTCATCGGGAAGATCGGCGAGCAAAACTACCAGCAATCGATGCTGTAGGGAACTCGCCCATTGAACTCGCATGGGGTGGAGCGCGCCTTCGGCCCCATGCCGGATGATCAGGCCGCGGACAGCAGTTCCCGGCGCCCACAGCGGGTTTCGCCCAGGCTTTCGCTGATGATTTGACGCGCTTCCGGCGCGCACTTGCCGCATTGATCGCAACCCCCCAGCTCGCGCCGCAACCCCCGGAGGTTGTGGATTCCTTTCTCCCTCACGCAGCGCTTGATCTGGCTGTCGGTTATGCTTTTGCAGATACAGATGTACATGGAGCCGTCACCTCGTGGAAAGTGAACAACATCCTAATACAAACGATAACAGTTATCAACCGTAAGCTGACACAAACGGTGACTTAGGTCTGAATCTGGCTCTGCAGATAGTTTTCCAGCCCGATCTTGCCGATCAGCCCCAACTGGGTTTCCAGCCAGAGGGTGTGATCCTCCTCGGTGTCCCGCAACAGGTCCAGCAGCACGTCGCGGGTGGTAAAGTCCAGGCTTTTCTCGCATAAGGCGATGCTTTCCCGGAGGTTGGCGATGACCCGATATTCCAGATTCAAATCGTTTTTCAGCATTTCCGGGATGTCGGCGCCGACGTGCAGCGGTTCCCGCTGGTCCATGACGGGGAGTCCTTCCAGGAAAAGAATGCGCGCGATCAGCCGGCCGGCGTGCATCTGCTCTTCCTGCATCTCATGGCCGAAGTGGTCGGCCAGCCGAGCCAGACCCCACTCTCGGCACATGCGGCCATGGATGAAATACTGATCGATGGCGGTCAATTCGCCGGCGAGCAGCCCGTTGAGTTTGGCGATGACTTCGGTGTTGCCCTGCATGGTTCTGTCTCCAGTAAACAAAGAAACGGGTACCTTGATCCGACCCACGCGCGGCCGGGGGTAATGACGAGGCGAATTGCGTATACTAACCGGTTTTCGAGCCAGGCTGATCCGGTTCGAACCACTCCCATATAATAAATAATAGCCCAGAGCGCCATGACCGAAATCCAGTACGAATTACGCGAAAGCGACCTCCTCGCCTTCAACGATCACCAGCTCAAAAGTACCGCAACCCTGCAGAAAAGCCTGCGTCGCCATCAGGCGAGCATACCGGGCTTCATGATCTTGATCGCCCTGTTCGTCTGGTTCTATTACCAGGACACGCTGACCGCCGCCTGGGTCGGCATTACCGGCGCCGTGTGGGGCGTGGTCGCGCCGTGGTATCTGCGCTGGAACACCCGGCGCAAGATTGCCCGACTGTACACCGAAGAAGACAAGGCGCGCATTCTCGGCGAGTATACCCTGCGCCTCGAACCCAAGGAGCTGGTCGAAATCAGCAAGGATGGGGAATCCCGCATCAAGTGGGCCGATGTCCTCCGCATCGAATCCAACAAGAACTATGCCTTCATCTTCGTCTCGCTGGATTCCGCCCTGATCATTCCGCGCAAGACCGTCAAGCAAGGGAACATCATCGAATTCTACAAGGAAGCCGAGGAACGCATCGAAAAGGCTTCCGCCTGATTGGCGAGTTGTCCATCGCCGGCGTCAAAGCCTACCGGAGTCCGCCGTGATCAACGCCAGTTCCGTCACCCTGCGCCGGGGAACCCGCGTTCTGTTCGAAGCAGCGACATTCACCCTCAACAAGGGCGACCGAATCGGCATTACCGGAGCCAATGGGGCGGGAAAGTCCAGCTTGTTCGAGCTGATCCTGGGGCGGCTGCACCCGGACGCGGGCGAACTGACCCTGCCGCCCGGGCTGGCCATTGCCCATGTCGCGCAGGAAACCCCTGCCGCCGACCGCACGGCCCTCGATTATGTCCTCGATGGCGATGCCGAGCTGCGCGCCGTGCAGACCGCTATCGAGGCGGCGGAGCGTTCGGGCGAGGGTCTGGCGTTGGCCCATCTGCATGCCCATCTGGAACAGATCGGCGGTTACGAGGCCCACGCCCGCGCCGCGCGGCTGTTGCATGGTCTCGGCTTCGCGCCCGGCCAGGAACAGCGCCGCGTCGCCGAGTTCTCCGGCGGCTGGCGGGTGCGCCTCAACGTCGCCCAGGCCCTGATGTGCCGCTCGGACCTCCTGTTGCTGGACGAGCCGACCAACCATCTCGATCTGGATGCCGTCATCTGGCTGCAGGACTGGCTGTCCAGCTACCCGGGCACCCTGTTGCTGATTTCCCATGACCGCGACTTCCTCGACGATCTGGCCACGCACATCCTCCACATCGAACAGGGTAAGGTCTCCCTGAGTACCGGCAACTACAGCGACTTCGAGACCCGCCGCGCCGAAATGCTCGCCCAGCAGCAATCCGCCCATCAGCGTCAGCAGCGGGAGCTCCAGCGCATCCAGGGTTTCGTCGACCGCTTTCGCGCCCAGGCCACCAAGGCTCGCCAGGTCCAGAGCCGCCTCAAGGCGCTGGATCGGATGACCCTGATCGCCCAGGCGCAGGCCGACTCCTCCCTGGAATTCCGGTTCAGCCCCCCGGAAAAATCCCCGGCGCCGCTGCTCAAGATGGATGGCGCCGCCGTCGGTTATGGCGAGACGCCCATCGTCGGCGGCATCGAGCTGACCATCAACCCCGGCGACCGGATCGGGCTGCTCGGTCCCAACGGCGCCGGCAAATCCACCTTCGTCAAGCTGCTGGCCGGCGTGCTGCCGACCCTGGCGGGCGAGCGGCTGGCGGCCCAGGACCTTCGGATCGGCTATTTCGCCCAGCACCAGCTCGAGCAACTCAACCCCGAGGAGAGCGCGCTGCGGCATCTGCAACGGCTGGATCCCAAAGCGACGGAGAAGGAACTGCGCGGCTACCTGGGCGGTTTCGGCTTTCGCGGCGAACAGGCGCTGGACCCCATCGCTCCCTTTTCCGGCGGCGAGAAATCCCGCCTGGTGCTGGCGCTGCTGATCCATCGGCGGCCGAACCTTTTGCTTCTGGACGAACCGACCAACCACCTCGATCTGCAAACCCGCGACGCCCTCAGCCTGGCCTTGCAGGACTACGAGGGCGCTTTGGTCGTCGTCTCCCATGATCGCTACCTGCTGCGCACCGTCGCCGACGACCTCTGGCTGGTCGCGAACGGCGCCGCCCGGCGCTTCGACGGCGATCTGGAGGATTACCGCCGCTGGCTGGGCGAACACCGGTCCGCGCAAATCGCCCAGAATGGCGGGGCCTCCCGGGAAGCCGGCGCGCAGAGACAACAGCGGCGTTCGGAAGCGGATCGGCGCAAACAGATCAAGCCGCTCAAGACGGCCGTCGAAAGGGCCGAGCAAGCCATGAGCCAGTCCATCTCGGCCCGTCAGGATCTGGAAGCCAAACTGGCGGAACCGGGCCTTTACGAGGCCGATGGACGGGAACGGTTGCGGAGCCTTTTGGCCGAGCGCGCCAGGATCGAGGCATCCATCCAGGCGGCGGAGTCCCGCTGGCTGGAAGCCGCCGCGGCCCTGGAAGCCGCCGAAACGGATTAACCCCGAGTCAACATATCCCGTCATGCCCCTCATCCAGCTTTTTCTCGACATCTGCCTGTTCCGCAAGGGTCCCCAGGATGTTCCAGCCTCCCAATTCCTGCTGGGGCTGATCCTGAGCCTGAACCTCCTCGTGTCGGCCGGGCTGCTCTTGATGGAGGCGGATCCGGGCCAGGCCATTGTGCAAGCGGCCTGCGCGATGGGTCTGATGTTCGCGTTTCTCTATGGGCTCCTCAAGATTACCCGGCTGGACTCGCGTTTTCTCCAGACCGCCAGCGCGGCCCTGGCCACCGACGCCGTGTTCACCCTGGCGGCGGCGCCCTTGATGGGGATGGGGCAGGTGCTGCCGGATTGGCAGGGTTTCTTATCCCTGCTGGTGACCGCTCTCATGCTGTGGGCCATCGCCGTGTTGGGCCACATCCTCCGCGAAGCCCTGAACCTTCCCTACCTGGCCGGGTTCCTGTTGGCCCTGGCCTACACCGCGGGCAGCCTCAGGATTATGATGGCCTGGTTTCCCTCATTGACATGAATCGGAGTTGAACATGACCTACCAGACCCTGTTGGTGGCCCAGGATTTTTCTGAGAGCGGAAGCCAGGCGCTCCAGAAGGCCGTCGAACTGGCGGACGGCAAGCCGGAGCGGCTGCATGTCCTGCATGTGGTCGACTATCTCCCCCCCGTTGACACCACGTTCGGGGCCGTGTCGCCGTTCGAGGTGGATCTGACCGACGAAATGGTCGAATCCGCCAAGACGCGGCTGTCGTCGTTGGCCGCGACCCACGGCATCCCGGAGGATCATTGCTGGGTCGAGGTCGGCAGCCCCAAGGTGGAAATCATCCGCGTGGCCGGCGAAATCCATGCCGATCTCATCGTCGTCGGCTCCCATGGCCGGCACGGGCTGGGTCTCCTGCTGGGCTCCACCGCGTCCAGCGTGATTCATCACGCGGCCTGCGATGTGCTCGCGGTGCGCGCGCGGGAAACCTGACGCGCGTCAGCCTTCCGCGACAGGAAGTTCCTGCCGAAGCACCCCGGCCCGGGCTGGGGAGCGCCGGTTGGCAAGCTTGCCCAATGGACGGCAGGGGAGATTTTGCCGTTTAATGCGGGCAGCAATCCCCCAGCGAGCCAAACGGCCTTGAACTCCCTCACCCTGCCACCGCCGGCCTTATCGGCCCACGAATTCCAGTTCGGCCGCGAGGACGCCGGACGTCTGCCCGCGTACCCAGGCTTCGCCTGGCGCGAGGCGCCGGCGGCCCCTTTCCAACAGGCCCAAGCGCTTTTCCGGAAGCCGGCGACGAGGCGAAGGCGCGCCGTCGGTGCACGCGCCCGGTTTCTCGGAAAGTGGAGCGGTGGCCCGCCACGGCTTGAATCCGGAATGCCGGCCGGTGCGTATAACCTTCTGCTAGTCGACACGACAGATGGCTGAAATCGTTGACGATGACGAGGGCTATTCCGAACCGGATCGGCCCGATGGGCTCGACGCGAAGGGCGGGGGTTCCGTTCATGAACGCCTATGGCAAGGCTGGATTGCCCGTATCGTGGAACAGGATCAGCAAGCCCTCGCGGAACTTTACGATGCCTTGGTGGGCCGGGTGTATGGCCTGGCCCTTAGGATCACCCGACAGGTTCAGCTCGCCGAGGAGGTGGTGGAGGACACTTTCTGGCAGGTGTGGCGCCAGGCGCCGCGCTTCGATCCGGAACGGGGCACGGCCATGGCGTGGATCATGGCCATCGCCCGCAGCCGCGCCCTGGACGCCCTGCGCGGCAAGGACCCGGCCGAATGCGATAGCGATCCCTGGAGCCTGGCCGGAATTCCGGTGGCCGTTCAGTCGGACCCGCTGGACCTGGCCGCCGCCGCGCAACGCGGGCAGCGCCTGGCCGCCGCGCTCGATGAGTTGGAGGAGTTGCCGCGCCGACTGGTCACGCTGGCCTTCTTCAAGGGCTTGACCCACGAGGAAATCGCGGTTCACACCCATTTGCCCCTGGGAACGGTCAAGTCGCAAATCCGCCGAGCGCTGCTTCGCCTCCGACAGGTTCTTCATGCGACCGACCGGTATGGATTTAACGAATGAACCTAGAAAAAGCAGTTGGACAGGAATCTACAGGATCAACCGGATGATGCGATTTATCGTAGGTGCGAATTCATTCGCACACAAAGTCCTGAATAGGCGAATGAATTCGCCCCTACATCAAGCCCGACTGCCGTTTCTAGGATGAACACCCAACCCGAAGTTGCCGAAGACGACGAGCAAACCGAATTGAACCGCCTGCTCGAGGAAGCGCTGGACCCGGTGGCGCCGCCGCTGGATCGCCGCAGGCATCTTAAGTCCAGGCTGCTGGCGCGCGCCGCCGAAAGCGTTGCCGAACAGGGTGGGCTGCTGACGATCCGGGCGAAATCCGGCGCCTGGAGGCGGATCGCGAAGGGCATTCGCGTCAAGCCGTTGTGGCGCGGGCCCGCGGGCAACTCGGTGCTGATCGAGCTTGCGGCCGGCGCGAGCCTGCCGGTTCACCGCCATCGCTGGACCGAGGAAGGTATCGTACTGCGCGGGCGTCTCCAAGAGGGCGATCTGGATCTGGGGCCGGGGGATTATCAGGTTTCTCCTCCCGGCAGCCGCCATGGTCGCATACGTTCGCGGGAGGGCGCCTTGGCCTATCTGCGAGGAACCGCGTTGGGGCACGGGCCGTCGGTCTTTTGGGAGCTTCTGGGCGGGTTGCCGCCTGTCGGCGGAGTCCAAGCCCGCATCGAGCGGGCCGGCGCAAAAGGCTGGGAGCCCATGGCTCCCGGCGCCTGGCGCAAGCCGCTGTGGACGGACGGCAAGCTGGCCTCGTACTTTTGCCGCCTGGACGCCGGTACTCGACTGGAAGGCCATCCTCATCCCGAGGACGAGGAGTGCATGATGCTGGAAGGCGATCTGTTTCTCGGCGATCTGCTGCTCCGGGCCGGCGATTTTCATCTGGCGCCCGCCGGCAGTCTCCACGGGCCGGTGTTCACCGATGTGGGCGCGCTGTTGTTTGTCCGGGGCGCGGCTGACGATGGCAAGCCCCCCGCCGCCCAGGCAACGCCCCCCTCTAAATCGTGTCAGCCGTCCGGGAAGGTGTTGCAATAGGCCATCTTCCGGCCGCTCCGCCTTGTGGCGGTGATGGCATCATGGAAATCGATCGCTCATAGTTTGCCGTTCCCTCACCCCAACCCTTCCCCGCTTGGGGGGAACAGGGCGGTTCATCGCCGCCCGGGCCAGCAAGGGAGCGTTCGATGCCGAAAATCTGAATCCGTTTTCCAAGTTTCTCCGTAATGTTTACGGCAAGTCGCCCTTCATTCGGAGAAACCCATGACTACCTTACCGTTTAGCAAACCCGTCCGCCTGCTCGCCGCGGTGATCGCCAGCCTTGCCTTCACGGCGCCGGAGGCGGCCAACCACAGGGAAGCGCCGCTGACGGCCTTGGACACCAAGGCCGACATCACCGACTTCTTCGCCTTCACCAGCTACGACGATCCCAGCAAGGTGACGCTGATCCTCAATGTCGACCCGCTGCTGGAACCCGCCAACGGACCCAATTATTTCCCCTTCGATCCGGAGATTCTTTACGCCATCCGGGTGGATAACGATCACGACGCCGTGGAGGACGTGGTCTTCGAATTCCGCTTCAAGACGGAAATCCGAGCCCCCAACCTGTTCACCGGCTTCGTGGGCGCCGGCAACGGAATATCCACGCCCGACAATTCGCCGCCGCCCATCCCCCCGAATACGCCGCTGGTGCCGCCGGCCATCACCGCCCTGGATGGCGTCGGCTCGGAAGGCCTTAGCCTCAGGCAGAGCTACACCGTCACCATCAGCAAGCGCATCGGCGGCAAGCTCACGCAGGTTTACAGCAACGCCGGGAGCGGCGACCGCGGAGCCCTGATCGCCGTGCCGTCCAACGTCGGCCCAAGGACCATGCCCGACTACGCCAAACTGGCCGCGCAGGGGGTGTACCGACTCGGGAATGGCGTCCAGGTGTTCGCGGGCACCGTCGACGATCCCTTCTGGATCGACCTGGGCGCGGCTTTCGACACGCTGAATTTCCGAACCACGGTCGGACCGGGCGTCCTCTCGGCCGCCCAGGATGCCTCGGCGACCAATGTGGCCGCCGACGACGTGGCCGGCTACAACGTCAACGCCATCGCCATCGAGGTGCCGAAAACCCTGCTCACCAGCGATGGCAAAATCCATAAGGCCGGCGATCCCAAGGCGGTCATCGGCGCCTTCGGCACCACGTCGAGGCCGCGCTTCAAGGCTTTTTCGACTCAGCCCGGGGAGGCGGCGCGGGTTGTCGGGCAATTCACGCAGATTCAGCGCATGGGCAATCCGCTGTTCAACGAATTGCTGATCGGCACGGGCTTCAATGACCAATTCAGCATGAGTCAGCCCAAGGACGACGCTCAATTCGCCGCCTTTGCCCTGGACCCCTTGCTGGCCCGGGTACTGAACGCCTTGACCGCGGGCGCGCTGAGCATTCCCGCGCCGCCGCGCAATGACCTGCTGCCCCTGGTCCAGTACCGAGCGCCGATCTGTCCCGGCTGCGTCACGGTCAAGACCCGGGGACCGGTGGCCGACCTGCTGAGGCTCAACACCGGCGTGCCGCCAACGCCGGCGGCGCAACGGAGCCGGCTCGGCGCCTTGGCGGGCGATTTGGGCGGATTTCCCAACGGCCGGCGGGTGTCGGACGACGTGACCGATATCGCTGGGCGGGTGGTGGCCGGCGGCGTGCTGGCCGGCGAACCCTTTGCCAGTTCTCCGCTCAACAGCCGGATCGGCGACGGCGTCAACAGCAACGATGCGCCTTACCAGGAACGTTTCCCCTACCTGGGTTGGGCGCACAGCGGGCGGGACAGCCGCCACATCGACCCGGGCGAACCCGGCTGCACCGCCGGCGCCGGTCCGGATTGCCCGTTGTGATGCCGGGATCGGCGGCCTCGGTGGTCGCCGTCCTGGGCGGCAGGCCGGGCCGATGGTTGGGCCCGGCCTGCCGGGGCGCTGTCCTGCTCCTGGGCATGCTGGGCGGCGGGCCGGTCCACGCGGAAGCCCGCCGCCCCACGAACGACGCCGAGGTGTTGGAGTTCCTGCCGAATTCCGGACTGGAGCGGCGGGAACTTCGGGCTGGGCGCGAGGCCCTGAGGATCCATCCGGAGCGACGGGAACTCGCCCTGGCTTTGGCGCGGCGCTACATCGAACTGGGCCGCGCCGATGCCGACCCGCGTTATTACGGCCACGCCGAAGCCGTGCTGACCCCTTGGCTGGTTCCGCCGAGCACGGATCCGGAGGCGCTGGTGCTGCGGGCCACGGTGCTGCAAAACCGCCATGATTTCTCCTCCGCCCTGGCCGACCTAGACGCCGCGCTTCGGCGGAATCCCAGGCTCGGCCAGGCGTGGCTGACCCGTGCGGCGATCCTGGAAGCACAGGGCGATTACCCGGCAGCCTTGCGCGCCTGCCTGGCGTTGGACCGGTTCGCCACCGCGCTGGCTTCGGCGGTCTGTGTCAACTCCGCCATGAGCCTCTTGGGCCAGGCGCGCTCCGCCTATGAACGGCTCGGCCCACTGGTTGCCGAGGCCCAGGGCGATCCGGACGAACTGCTGTGGGCGCGGCTCGTCCTGGCGGAGTTGGCGGAGCGCCTGGGGCTCTGGGCGGAAGCCGAATCCTGGTACCGGGCGGCGCTGGCATCCGGCCGGCGCAACCTGTACCTGCTGGCGACGTACGCCGATTTCCTGCTGGACCGGGACCGTTCGTCCGAAGTGGTCGCGCTGCTGGAAAACGAAACCCGCGCCGACCCGCTGTTGTTGCGTCTGGCATTGGCGGAACAGCGGCTGCGCCATCCGCGCCATCCGCGCCATGCCGAACACGCGGCGGTTCTCGCGGCCCGCTTCGCCGCCAGTCGGGCGCGGGGCGATACCAGTCATCAAGGCGACGAATCCCGCTACGCCCTGCGCATCGCCGGCGATGCGCGGCACGCGCTCGAACTGGCGCAGGCCAACTGGGCCGCGCAGCGGGAGCCGCGGGACGCGCGCCTCCTGCTGGAAGCCGCGCGGGCTGCCGGACGGACGGACGCGGCACGACCGGTGCTGGAGTTCATCGCCCGGACCCGGCTGGAAGACGCGCGCTTGCAAGCGTTGTTGGTCCCACCGGGAGGGCAACGCTCATGAAAATCTGGCTCTGCCTGGTGGTCGGCCTGTGGTCGGCGGGCGTCCTGGCCCATAAACCCAGCGACAGCTACTTGACCATCGAAATCACGCCGAACGGCCCGACCGGGCGTTGGGACATCGCCCTCCGGGATTTGGATTACGCGCTCGGCCTGGATGCCGATGACGACGGCGCCATCACCTGGGGGGAATTGCGCCGGCGGGAATCCGACGTGGCGGCTTACGCCCTGGCCCGGCTGGCATTGCGCGCCGATGACCGCGATTGCCCGCTGGAGCCGATGGCGCTGCTGGCGGACGAACACAGCGACGGCGGGTACGCCGTGCTGCCCTTCGCGGCGCGTTGCGCCACGCCCAGCGCCAGCCTGGCGGTGAACTACCGGCTGTTCTTCGACCTGGATCCTCAGCATCGCGGCCTGTTCAAGCTGGTCGACGGCGGCGGCGCGCGCGCCGCGGTGCTCAGCCCCGCCGCCGCCCGCCGCGATTTTGGCCTGGCCGCCGCCCGGGAAGAGGGTTCGGGATTGCCGGATTTCATCCAGGAAGGCGTCCGGCATATCTGGATCGGTTACGACCACATCCTGTTCCTGCTCAGCCTGCTGCTTCCCGCCGTGCTGGAACGGGACCGCCACGGCTGGAAACGGGCGGAACATTTCCGGCAGGCGCTTTGGGATGCCGTCGGCGTGGTGACGGCGTTCACCCTGGCGCACTCCATCACCCTCGGCTTGGCCGCCTTGCATTACGTGGACCTCCCGTCGCGCTGGGTGGAATCGGCCATTGCCGCCTCGGTTATCGCGGCGGCGCTGAACAACCTGGCGCCGGTGCTTCATCGGCGCCGTCCGCTGCTGGCTTTCGGTTTCGGGCTGGTTCACGGGCTCGGCTTCGCCAGCGTCCTGTCCGATTTGGCCTTGCCGGCATCCGCCCGCTTGCTGGGATTGGTCGGCTTCAACTTGGGGGTGGAACTCGGGCAACTCGCCATAGTCGGGGTCTTCCTCCCAATCGCCTATCTTCTCAGCCGGCACGGCCTTTACCAGACCGCGATACTCAGAGCCGGCTCCCTCGCCATCCTAGTGTTGGCGGCGAACTGGCTCGCGGAGCGGGCTCTAAACCAGCCGCTGCTGGCCCTATTTGGATAGGGGCGCCCAAGTCCGCGTGGATCGAAACGGCCTTTAGGCGGCGCGGCGCGCGGGGTGTTCGACGGGACCTTGGGCCCGCGAACGCTGGACCGCGTGAACGCTGCGCTCCCAACCGCGCTGACCGGCAAGCTTGCCAAATCGCCCCTTCGCTGCTCCGGCGGCTAGGTCGCCCGCATGGTTGATCGCCATCCGGCTGGCCAGCGATGGCCAGTATCGAATCCCGCCATGACATGCATTCATTGGCTCGATAGTATTTAATACACGCTTTTTCATGCCGATATCGGCGATCGTCGCATTGCGGCGATTCCGTCCGAGCAACTCGGATCCTAAACCATTGGCCGTGTCATCAATCTCAATGAAAGCCGTGATCCTGGCCGGTGGGCTCGGTACCCGCATCAGCGAGGAAACCCAGTCCAAGCCGAAACCCATGGTCGAGATCGGGGGACGCCCCATCCTCTGGCACATCATGAAAATCTATTCCGCGCATGGCCTACACGACTTCATCATCTGTCTGGGCTACCGTGGCTATCTCATCAAGGAATATTTCGCCAATTACTTCCTGCACATGTCCGATGTCACCCTCGACATGGCCAGCAATCGCATGGAAATCCACGAGCGGCATGCCGAGCCCTGGCGGGTCACGCTGATCGATACGGGCGAGACCACCGCCACGGGCGGCCGACTGGGGCGGGTGCGCCGTTACCTGGCGGAGGAGGATGACTTTTGTTTCACCTACGGCGATGGCGTGGGCGATATCGACATCACGGCCAGCATCGCTTATCACCGCGAACAGGGGGTACCGGCCACGGTTACGGCCGTCACGCCGTCGGGGCGTTTTGGCGCCCTGCAACTCGAAGGCGGCAGGGTCGTCTCCTTCCAGGAGAAGCCGGAAGGGGAGGGTGGGCAGATCAATGGAGGATTTTTCGTGCTGAAGCCCAGGGTGCTGGATCTGATCGACGGGGATCGGTGCAGTTGGGAGGGTGGCCCGCTCGAGCAACTGTCCCGGCGGGGCGAACTGGCCGCCTGGCGGCATGGCGGATTCTGGCAGCCGATGGATACGCTGCGCGACAAGAATCATCTCGAAGAGCTCTGGGCCAGTGGCCGGGCGCCCTGGAAGGTCTGGGCATGAGGCCGGGTTTCTGGCGGGGACGGCGCGTCTTCGTCACCGGGCACACCGGCTTCAAGGGCGGCTGGCTATCCCTCTGGTTGCAGGAGCTGGGCGCCGAGGCGACCGGCTATGCCTTGCCGCCGCCGACCGAGCCCAGCTTTTACGACATGACGCGGATCGCGGAAGGCATGCATGGCCATCTGGCCGACATCCGTGATCTCGCCACCCTGGCCAGCGCCCTGCGGAAAGCCAGCCCGGAAATCGTGTTTCATCTCGCCGCCCAGTCGCAAGTCCGTGAATCCTACCGGAATCCGGTCGAGACTTACGCGACCAATGTGCTGGGCACCGTCAACCTGCTGGAAGCCGTGCGCCGGACGCCAGGAGTTCGGGCAGTGATCGTCGTGACCAGCGACAAGTGCTACGAGAACCGGGAATGGCTCTGGGGCTATCGGGAGACCGACCCCATGGGTGGGCGCGATCCCTACAGCAACAGCAAGGGCTGTGCCGAGCTGATCGCCAGCGCCTGGCGCTGCTCCTATTTCGCTCCCGAACGCCATGCCGAGCATGGCGTGGCGCTCGCCTCCGCCCGCGCCGGCAATGCCATTGGCGGAGGCGACTGGGCCACGGATCGGCTGATTCCCGACATGCTCCGGGCCTTCGGGCAAGGGCGCCCGGTATCCCTGCGTTACCCCGAGGCCACGCGTCCCTGGCAGCATGTCCTGGAGCCCCTGTCGGGCTATCTGCTGCTGGCGGAAAAACTGGTCGAGGAGGGACCCGCGTTCGCCGAGGCCTGGAATTTCGGGCCGGCCGAGGGCGCTTCCCGTCCGGTGCGCTGGATCGCCGACCGCCTGAGCCAGGCATGGGGCGCGGGCGCTGCCTGGGTCCCTGAGCCGGGCGACCATCCCCATGAGGCCCATGCGCTGAGTCTGGATTGCGCCAAGTCGCGGGCCCGGCTGCGCTGGCGCCCGCGCTGGTCGCTCGAAGAGGCCTTGCGGCGTATCGTGGAGTGGCATCGGCCCGCTCCCGGGGGTGTCGATTACAGAATGCTCAGCCTGGGGCAAATCCGGGATTATTCGAGCGATTCGGCAACAGGAGATTGATCGTGGCGGCAACAACGCGAATCGAAACCGTCGATCCGGAGGGTTTCCTGCGTTTCCGGGTGGACAGCCCCCCGGGCGCACGGCTGCGGGTGATCGTCGAGGAGATGGAAACCGGCCCGGCCGCCGAACACGGGGAGTTCTGCGGGTTCGTCCGGGATGTGCTGGGAGCGCCGGCGGAGGATGTCTGGAATGACCTTTGAGGTCAGGGGCGGCGGCATCTACAAGGTCGCCGTTCCCTTCGCCGGCCACGCCCGTCCCGGATTTCGGCCGGCGCTGGCGTTGAGCGAGGCCGATCCCCATGGGGATGTCCGCCTGCTGTTCATCACGGCTTCGCCGCCCAGCGCCGGGGAAGCTGGATTCAGGCTGGAAGCCGGCGATTTTGCCGGTGACGGGTTGCCGCTCGATGGTTACCTGCGTCTGGATCGGGCCTTCCGCCTGCATCGATCCCGCCTGATCAAGCCCTGGGCAAGCCTGACGGATGCCGCCATGGGACGGGTCTTGCGCGCCGTGATTGCGGAAGAGGTGGAGGGCTTTGCCCGCTTCGGCCATCCGGCGCGAGCTTTCCTGCCCGGCATCACGCCCATCCCCCCCTCCGGCAAGCTGATCGGCGCGCCCGAAATCAGGAACCTGGTGGACGCCTCGCTGGACGGCTGGCTGACGACCGGACGCTTCAACGCCGAGTTCGAACGCCGTCTGGCCGGCTATCTGGGGGTGAGGAAAGTATTGACGACCAACTCCGGCTCCTCGGCCAACCTGCTGGCGCTGGCCGCGCTGACCTCGCCGAAGCTGGGCGACCAGGCCATGAAGCCCGGCGATGAGGTCATCACCGTGGCGGCCGGTTTTCCGACCACGGTCAACCCGATCTTGTTATATGGGTTGACGCCGGTTTTCGTCGACATCCGGATACCCACCTACAACATCGAGCCGGATTCGATCGAGGCGGCGCTGAGCCCCAAGACCCGCGCCATCATGCTGGCCCACACGCTGGGCAATCCCTTCGATCTGGATGCCGTCATGCGCATCGCGCGGGAGCGTGATCTTTGGGTCATCGAGGATTGCTGCGATGCCCTCGGTTCCACCTATGAAAGCACCTCTTGCCCCTCCCCCCGGATGGGGGCAGGGGCGGGGTGGAATATACCCCCGCCACCCCGTCAGGTCGGAACCTTCGGCGACATCGGCACCTTGAGCTTCTATCCCGCCCATCACATCACCATGGGGGAGGGCGGCGCGGTATTCACCCGGAATCCCCGGCTGGCCGTGATTCTGGAATCGCTCCGCGACTGGGGCCGGGACTGCTTCTGCGAACCCGGCCACGACAATACCTGCGGCAAGCGCTTCGGCTGGCAGTTGGGCGATTTGCCGGCGGGCTACGATCACAAATACACCTACTCGCACCTCGGCTACAACCTCAAGATCACCGACCTGCAGGCCGCTTGCGGGCTGGCGCAGATGGACCGGCTGGAGGACTTCATCGCGGCGCGGAAACGGAACTTTGCCTTCCTGAGCGAACGGCTGGCGCATCTGCAAGACAGTCTGATCCTGCCGGAAGCCACGCCGAATGGCGATCCCTCCTGGTTCGGTTTTCCCATTACCCTTCGACCCGGGAATGGCATTCGGAGGGTCGATCTGCTGCGTCATCTCGACGCGCATCGAATCGGCACCCGCCTGCTGTTCGCCGGCAACCTGACCCGCCAGCCCTACATGCAGGGCCGGCAGTATCGGGTCGGCGGCGATCTCGCCAACACCGATATCGTGATGAACCACACTTTCTGGATCGGGGTGCAGCCGGCCTTGACGACGGAAATGCTGGATTTCAGTTGTATCCGTTTGGAGGAATTCCTGAGAGCTTGTGAATAAACCCCCCGTCTACTGCGGACACCCCTGGACGCGGTGGGCGGCGTTGCGGGGACCCCCAAAATCTCGTCGTTTAGCGCGGCTAGACTCCTCGATTTTGTGCACCCCCGCGCCTTGCCCACCACGCCCAGGGAGGCCCTCGCTACGGCCGGAGGTTTCTTCACAAGCTCTGAGTCGGGGTGGCGCCGGGTGAACCTTGCCGGGGCTTACACATGAAGGCCACAACGTTTGGGATGCAGATACTATGCGGCGTCTTGAGGGGCCAAGGTCACCTGGACTGAAACTGGATTTTCCAAGACCCTGTTTTAGCGAGGATCACGACGATGACCAACAAGACGCTGCGGACGAATGATACCCAGCCGGTCCGAGTCTTGGTGGCGCTGGAATTGAGTTTGAAGACCTGGCGCTTAGCCATGGCGATGGCGGGGGGTGATCATGTGGCGCTGGGCCAGGCGGTCGAAGACCGTAAGTAGAAAAATAGTTCATCCAGGGTCTTGACTCAAGACGGCTCATAGAAGCCCAAATGGAGCGAAGCGGAATCCTGGGCGGCGATGGCACGGAGTTTCCGCATTGCCCTCTCTCCGCCGTGACAGGAAACGAGATACCCCATGCGACTTGATCAGCAAACGCGCGATATCATCAAAAGCGAAGTGACCCGCTGCTTGGGACAAGAGGCGGTCGTACGCTTGTTCGGTAGTCGGGTCGACGATACCCAGCGTGGTGGCGACATCGATTTGCTGATCGATGTGACTGCCGTCATCCCCAATCGCATCGCGGCCGAATGCCGGCTGGCCGCAAGCTTGTTTATCAAATTGGGCGGACGCAAGGTCGATGTATTGATCCGGGAGCCAGGAAACCCCCCCCTACCCATTCATGAGCAGGCCCTCCGTCAAGGCATCATCCTATGAAAATCGGTGCGGAAACGTGGTTGGTGCTGACCCGACTGGCGCGGATCACGGAGCGAGAAAACCATCATTTGCAGCGGACCGCCGAAAGGCTCGAAGCGCAGGCGCCTGATCTCGCATGGGTGAGTTCCCTGGAGGGCAACGACGAGCGCGGGGAGATGCTGGATGCCTTTGTGTCACGGTTTGGACGCCTGCAAGACACCTTGGATGACAAACTACTGCCGGCCCTGCTGCGCGCCACCCTGGAGAAAACGGGCACCCAGCTTGATAACCTGTTACGGGCTGAAAAACTGGGTTGGATAGAATCGGTGCAAGCCTGGATGGAATTGCGCGAATTACGAAACCGGTTGATTCACGAGTATATGGAATCCTCCGATGATATCTTGGATGCCTTACTCGCCGCCTTGCGCGGCGTGGAGGTTTTATCCAAGGCACAGGCGCGGATGGCGGCTTACCTTCAAAGCCTTGAGGCGATGCACTGATGAAAATCTTTCACCCTCTTTTGAAAGAACGGCAACGGCTGCGAAACCGGATCGAATCGGCGTTGTTGGGCCAAGGCTACCGAGCGATGCCGAAGACGGCGAAGCGGCTGGCGGCGTGGTGGCGGGAACGATCCGATGGAGGGGAGTACCTGAAGTCTCGCCCGGACCGGGAGGTGGCACGCCTCGCCCGGGTCGAGGCGCACCTGCGGGAGGTGGACATCCGGCAGGCCCAAGCGATCCAGACCGAAGGGGGGAGTGCTGCGGCGGCCGGGGCGGTCCTCCGTATGGCCCAAGCCCTTTCCGGCAAGTATCCACCTTCTCCTGAAAAAAACCTCCATCAATACGAAGTGGCCAAATCAACAGGGGATCGAGTCTGGCTAGAGGAGTCGCGCCGGTGGTGATGGATCGAGTCGATAGACTGGACCACTGCCCGGGGAACGCGGGCGCCCCGCCCATGCGCGGACCGGAGGGCCGCGTCCCCGGCTTTTCAACCCAATCCACCGGCGTCCCCCCTGGTGATCAGGTCATGCCGGTTCGTAGCCACCAGGGTGACGGCAAGCGATGAATTCCGCCCCACCCCTGCCGGCCGAAGACTTGGCCCATATCCTGGAGCGGACCGGCGGAATCTGGGAGGATCTGCGGGGCGCTTCCTTGTTCATCACGGGGGCGTCGGGCTTCGTCGGCATCTGGTTGCTGGAGAGCCTGCTCCACGCCGACGATGTTCACGATCTGGGTGTCCGTATCGTCGCGCTGTCCCGCTCGCCGGAGAGGTTCAACCGGCGTTATCCCCACCTCATGGATCATCCATCGCTGGAGCTCCATACTGGCGACATGGCTGACTTTACCTCTCCCGACGGCGTATTCACCCATGTCATCCATGCCGCCACCACGCCGTATCCGTTGGCGTCTGGGGTCAGTCCGCGCGCGGTCTTTGAGCACGATTTGGCGGGTACATGCCGGGTTCTAGAATTGGCCAGGGAGAAGCGCATCCGGCGGTTGCTGTTCACCAGTTCGGGGGCTGTGTATGGCCGGCAGCCGCCCGAATTGAGCCATATCCCGGAAGAGTTTCCAGGTGCGCCCTCGACCCTGGATGTGGGCAGCGGGTACGGGCAGGCCAAGCGGGCATCGGAGTTTTTGTGCCTGACCTCGGGTCTGGAGTACGGTTTCGATGTCGTGATTGCCCGGCTTTTCGCTTTTACCGGTCCGCATCTGCCTCTGGACTCGATTTTCGCGGTCGGCAATTTCGTCCGCGACGCCCTGTGCGGCGGGCCGATCGTCATCCAGGGCGATGGCACCCCCTGTCGCTCCTATCTGTATGCAGCGGACATGGCGGTCTGGCTGTGGGGTCTGCTGTTGCGCGGGCGAGCCGGCGAAGCTTACAACGTCGGTTCCCACGACGCACTGAGCATTCTGGACCTGGCCCGAATGGTGGCCCACGCGGTGGGGGGTGGTTGCGCCGTCCGGCTGGCCGGACGGCCCGATGACCGTGCCCGGCCATTGCGCTATATCCCGAACGTCGGCAAGATCGGGCGTGAACTTGGTTACCATGCCCGCATCGACGTCCGCGACGGGATTAGCCGGTTCCTGGAATGGCAGGCCGACGCCCTTGCCTTCCGTAGGGTGGATAAGCGTAGCGCATCCACCGAACCGCTGAAATCAGTCTGAGCAACCCCCGCAAACCCGGGTTACGGGCCATCACGGTCAAGGCCCTGGCGGGCATACCGGCGCCTTGATGCCGTGCCTGCCGGAACATCTGGCCATACCGTTTGTAGGCTGGATAAGCCCGCCGCTCCAGCCCGGCTATGGCCTCTACCCCCGATGGCGGGCGCATCCGGCATTCCGGCTATAGTCTGGAGCTGGCCTGTCGATCACCTGCCGCTGTCGATTTAGGCCGGCCACGCCATGGCAGCCAAGCCCCCAGGTTAGAAAAGTCCGACAGGAACAGGATCATAACGCGCTCAATTGGCATAATATGCCATTCATTTACCCGGGAGAACGATATGCCCACACGCAACGTTGTACTGACGGACCACCAGGCTTCGCTGGTTGAGCGGCTGGTCAGCAGCGGTCGTTACCAAAACGTTAGCGAGGTCTTGCGCGAAGGACTCCGGCTTGTTGAACAGCGCGAGGCCGAGGACGCTTCCCGCCTGGAGGCGCTGCGTAGTGCTGTCAGGGTGGGCGTGGCCGACATTGAACAGGGACGATCCACAACCTTTGAATCATCCGACTCGCTCAGGAGCCACTTGTCTGCCTTGACGGTCAAGGCCATCGCGAGCGCATGAGTCACAGATGGAAGGTTCAGCTTGCCCGCCAAGCCGAGCACGATTTTGCCGAGATTCTGCAAGGGACCGTCAGGATGTTCGGTCCGGCTCAGGCTGAAATCTATGCCGAGACACTGGGTCTTGCGATCGAAGCGCTGAGCGAGGGACCGGATGTGCTGGGTAGCAAAGCCCGGGACGAGATCTTTCCAGGTATTCGAACGCTGCACGTCGCCCGCCAAGGGCGCAAAGGTGGGCACTTCGTCGTTTTTCGCACAGGGTCAGGGCAGATCATCGAGGTGTTGACGATGTGGGTGGATAAGCGTAGCGCATCCACCGAACCGCCAATGGACGCGGGGTGAAGGTGTTCCGCACGACCGTTGACCGGAGTTATCAAATCAACCAATCCTGGAATGCAATCATGGGTCATGTGCTCGCTGAAATCAGTCTGAGCAACCCCCGCAAACCCGAGTTGCGCGCCATCGCCGTCAAGGCCCTGGCGGATACCGGCGCCTTGATGCTGTGCCTGCCGGAACATCTGGCCATTCAATTGGAGCTGGAGACGGAATCGACCCGCGAAGTTACGGTCGCCGATGGCCGTTCGATGAAGGTTCCCTATGTGGGTCCGGTCAGGGTGACTTTCGAAAACCGCCTGTGCTTCGTGGGAGCGCTGGTCATGGGAGACGAGGTCTTGCTGGGCGCCGTGCCGATGGCGGATATGGACCTGGTGCTCGCTCCCGGCCTGCAAAGAGTCACGGTGAATCCGGCAAGCCCCAACATTCCCCAGGCGAGGGTCAAGTAAATGAACGCCGCCCGACAGATCGCCGACTGGCTGGTGGCTCAAGGTATCGAGCAGGTATTTTGCGTGACCGGCGGTGGAGCCATGTTCCTCAACCACGCGCTGGGGACCCACCCCAAGCTGCGCTGCGCGTTCATGCACCATGAGCAGGCCTGCGCCATGGCCGCCGAGGGCTATGCCCGAATAGCCGGCAAGCCGGCCGTAGTCAACGTGACTACCGGACCGGGCGGCATCAATGCGCTGAACGGCGTCTTTGGCGCCTGGACGGACTCGGTGCCGATGCTGGTCCTCTCGGGGCAGGTCAAGCGGGAAACCTGCCTGGATTTCGTACTGGCCCCGAGGCTGCGGCAATCTATATTCTTATTCAACAGGACTTACGCAAAATGCGTTTAAGAGCACAACATATAGCGCTCAATAAGCTGTAAACACGCTACCGATAGTATGACTGCGTAAGTCCTGTTCAAGAAATCATTTTTAGATAATAGAGTTGTTCCCAGAGCTAAGCTCAATGATTTCAATGCCTTCTAAGTTATTTTTAAGTTCCAAAGGCCTTCTGGAATCCAAAACAAGTATTCAATGATGGTGTCCAGATGATTTCTGATCCGATGTGTCAGGCAATGGAATGCCTTTATTCCGCCAATGGCATGCTCCACTGAAACGCGGGTTCTCGCATGTTTCCGATGATGGGTTACTTGGGCGGCGGTGAGTTTTGGTTTCGGGTTATTTTTAGACTTCCTCGGCCTTTTGTGTGGTAGGTTTATTTTAGATTTCGATCCATAATCAGTTGCCGCCCCTTGGAAGCCAAGATCGAGCCACACATTCACTCGCTGGAACCATTTCATGTGAGGGTCGAAGACCTTTTTCATGAGCGCATAGTCGTGGATACTTCCGGCGAAGAAACAGAAGATGAAGAGGATTTGCCGGTGCAGGGTCGTGACGGTGATGGCTTTGAGCGTGTGGCGTTTTTTTTTCCGCTGAAGCGGGCTTGTTGGAGTTCGTCATCCTGCGGTCTGACGCAGGCGCACTCCATCCCGTCTATGGCAATGTCGCCATATTGCTCAACGAGTTGCGCAAACTCCTCCGGGGTTCCGGGCCGCCGCGCCGGCAGCACGCCAAGGTCTGACAGGCTCCGCAACAGAATGGGCAGGAAGACCTCCAGATGGTCGTGGGCATGCCCGGAACTGAGGCCGAAGTGAAAGCAGCCCAGCACATCGAAGGTGGGGTATGTCTTGAGGTAATACAAGGTGAAGAAAAGCTTCTTTTCAAACGTATCGAGGTGGCCTTTGGGCCCGCCCGACGGGACCTGCTTAATTTCACCCCGCTGGAGCCGTTCCATTTGGATACTGTCATAGGCGACAGCGAAGGCTGCGGCGAGTCTGTCGAATTTCGAACGGCTCATGCCGATGAGGGATTTAATGATGCGGCCATGCTTCTCATCGTCCAGTTTGTTGAAGTTTTCGTAGATCATGGTTTGATGGTTTTTTATGACAGAGTAAATACCTTATTATAGGATGGTATTGAATACAGAAGAAGCATTGGGAACAAGTCTAATGAATAAAAAATCAATATTGATAACAGGTGGATCAGGTTCTTTTGGAAAGCAATTTGTCGAGACTATTGTCAAGCGTTACAACCCTTTTAGGGTGATTGTGTACTCTCGGGACGAGTTGAAACAGTTTGAAATGCAGTCACTTTATCAACAGGAATGCATGCGCTATTTCATTGGAGACGTTAGAGATCTAGCACGACTGAAATTGGCCATGCGTGATGTCGATTACGTTATTCATGCAGCCGCCCTTAAACAAGTACCGACTGCTGAATATAATCCAATTGAATGCATTAAAACCAACATTTACGGCACTGAAAATGTTATTACTGCCGCTATTGAGATGGGCGTGAAAAAAGTTATAGCACTATCGACCGACAAAGCAGCAAATCCAGTCAACCTGTATGGAGCCACAAAGCTTGCGTCAGACAAGTTGATTGTCGCTGCGAACAACATGGCGGGGCGAGGTGGTCCGAGGTTTTCCGTAGTTCGCTATGGAAATGTAGTTGGTTCGCGCGGTTCGGTTGTCCCTTTTTACAAAAAATTGCTAGGGGAGGGCGCGACCTCACTACCCGTGACGCATGATGGAATGACACGGTTCTGGATTACGTTGCAACACGGCGTAGACTTCGTACTCAAGAACTTTGAGAGAATGTACGGTGGTGAAATTTTTGTCCCTAAAATTCCATCGATCCGCATTATTGACTTAGTGAAATCCATGCTTCAAACTGGTCAATATCACGTTGTTGGCATTCGTCCAGGTGAAAAGCTCCACGAAGTGATGTGTCCATCCGACGATTCCCATCTGACGCTCGAATTTGATGACCACTTTGTTATCAAACCGACGATTCGCTTTCATCGTGAAGTTGTCGACTACGCCTACAATGCAATCAGTGAAAAGGGTGTACCTGTTCCCTTCGGCTTCGAATACAGTTCAGGGAGAAACAAACTCTTCTTAACTCCCGAACAAATCAGGGAATTCTGCTGAGGATGAGCAAGATTCTGCTCTTGGGCGCAGTAGGGCTGTTAGGAAGCACGCTTACCCGAACCCTCTGTGAACGACACACACTGATTCGGCAATCGCGTAGGCCATCGGACTTGATTGAAGCAATCTTTGACCCCAAGGATCCGGTGTCTGTGCGTCAAGTGCTAAACGAATACGCTCCGGATGTTGTGATTAATGCTGTGGCACTAACAGATGTCGACCAATGCGAAAAGACTCCTTCCATAGCCTACACCATAAATGCCCGTATTGTCGAAATCCTTGTCGATGAATTAGCTGACTCAGAAACCCATTTTGTACAGATTTCCACGGACCATTTTTATAACCGTGATTTTCCTCAAACGGAACACGACATTGACATCCTCAATCACTACGCTGCAAGCAAGCGTCTAGGCGAGCTGTATGCAGAGAAACACCCATACAGCACAATTCTGCGTACCAATTTTGCGGGCCGCTCTGAATCCCTTGTTCGCAATAGTTTCACCGACTGGGTGATAAATTCGCTGAAAAGCGGTTCACCGATCCAACTCGCTGACGACTTGATTTTCAATCCACTGTCGCTGGCATCGCTATCTTCCGCCATAGAGGCGACGATCATAACTAAGCGCTATGGACTCTACAATCTAGGTTCTGTAGGGCAAACGAGCAAGTACTCGCTAGGCATGGCTATAGCAACTAATCTAGCTTTGGATACAGAGCTAATTACCCGTGTACATGCCGATAATCTAAATTTCTCAACACCGAGACCGCGTAATATGACGATGGACGTATCAAGCTTTGAGAGGGCAATTGCCCCTCTCCCAGATACTGACTCTGAGATAAAAAAGATGGAGCTAAGCTATGCAACCCTCTAGACACGTTCAAATTGGCAAAAATCGCATTGGGTCTGGAGAACCAATTTATTTTATCGCCGACATTGCTGCTAATCACGATGGCGATTTACAACGTGCAAAAGATCTAATCTGGCTAGCAGCTGAATCAGGTGCACATGCAGCAAAATTCCAACATTTTTCGGCAGCCACCATCGTTTCAGATTATGGCTTCCGGAGTCTAGGCCAGCAGCAATCGCATCAGCAAACATGGAGCAAAAGCGTCTTCGAGGTCTATCAAGACGCCTCAGTAAATATCGAATGGAACCAAACCCTGGCTGACAACTGTAAAAAAGCAGGAATTGATTTTTTTACCAGTCCCTACTCACACGAATTGATAGAATGTATTGATTCACTTGTATCAGCATACAAAATTGGATCGGGAGATATCTCTTGGCTCGATATCGTGCGCCACATAGCGCGGAAAAACAAACCTGTGCTGATTGCAACTGGTGCCTCCAGCCTAGTGGATGTCCAGCAAGCTGTCTCGACAATAATCAAGATCAATCCGCAGATAGTCCTCATGCAATGTAACACTAATTACACTGGTGCACCGGAGAACTTTAAATATATTAATCTCAATGTACTCAAAACCTATCGGGAGCTTTATCCCGACATAATACTCGGACTCAGTGACCATTCGCCCGGCCATACTACGGTTCTCGGCGCGATCGCATTAGGAGCTTGCGTAGTCGAAAAGCACCTCACAGACGATAATGACCGTGTTGGTCCAGATCACAAATTTTCAATGAATGGAAAATCATGGCGCGAAATGGTCAACCGAACCCATGAGCTTGAACTTGCACTCGGCGACGGTATAAAGCGCGTAGAGGAAAACGAAGAAAAAACAGTAATTATTCAGCGCCGTGCTATGCGTGCTACACGTTCAATAAAAGTAGGGGAGACGATTAGGCCGACCGATTTTACTCCCTTGCGCCCATGCCCTAGAGATGCCCTGCCGCTTGGCGAGTTTATGTCGGTTCAAGGTTATCGACTGAAGAGAAACATTGAGCGAGGCGATTATCTTACAATGGACGATGTTCGTGGCTAAATTGCTATTTGCCATACCTGCCTTTAACGAGGCAGCGACGATCAGCGAGGTTATACGTAGTCTATTGCCCCATGGAGATGTCCTAGTTGTAGACGATGGATCATACGATGAAACAAACGATATCGCGCGATCCTCTGGTGCTAAAGTTGTCCGCCATCCTACAAATCTTGGCTACGATGCTGCTATTTACACAGGTCTTACAGAGGGACGGCTTTCCTCGTACGACTGGATTCTAACGTTAGATGCCGACGGCCAGCACTATATATCGGACCTAGTTAGCTTCAGCGCACACTTCGCGGATATGGACTTGATAATCGGCGTCCGTCCATCTGATTCACGGCGGTTTGGTGAACGTCTGCTGGCGCTTAATTATCGTATAAAGCATGGTTTGCACGATCCGTTATCCGGGTTTAAGGCTTACCGTACGCAATCCCTTCGCAAAATACAAGTCAGGATTGATCAGCTAAAGCCATCATATGGTCTTGATGTGCTCGACGCAATCCTATACACCAATCCCAGAATTGCCCAAGTCCCCATTTTGATTCGCAAGCGACAAGATACAGCACGTGTTGGAAATTCATGGAATGTTAATTGGCGTATGCTTTGCTGCCTTTGGGAGCGATTAATTTAGATGAATTATTCAGAGGTCATTTTCGATTCTCTCGCCAATTTAGGCTTTGCCTACTGCTGCTGTGTACCAGGCGGTGGAATCATGTATTTGGTGGACGCCGTGGGAACACATCCAAGATTTAAGACGCGATTTTTTCACCATGAACAAGCGGCCGGATTTGCTGCCGAGGCCTACGGACGGGCCGAGGGCAAACTGGCTGTATGCCTCGTTACCATCGGTCCCGGTGTCGCCAATGGGGTCGCTGCTGCTTTTAGTTGTTTTCTTAACTCGGTGCCCTGCCTGTTTATCTCTGGGGCTAAGCGATCAAATTTTGAAACGAACTATTCAGCGCAACGTTTCAGCTTTCCCCAAGATGGGGATACCAATGGTATGACAAAGCCGGTTGTGAAACAGTACCATTGCCTAGTACCCGAGCAAGACCCACATGACGTTGTTCGCTGGCTCACCGAGATTGCTAAAGTAGGCCGCCCCGGGCCAGTTTGGCTCGATATTCCGCTTGATGTTCAAGGCATGGTATATAATAAGACCGGTCAAAGCATACCCTTTCGTCTAAGAATACCAACAAGTGAGGAAAGAAATCCAACACAAGTAATTTTAGATTTTCTTCAGAAAGTCGAGAGGCCAGTCTTTCTGCTTGGGCGAGGTTGCGAGAAGGTCTTCAGAAATCAAGATTATCAATTCTTTCTTGGGAAGGCTGGAATACCCTTCATTACAACAATTGGATCAAATCATTTGCTAAAATCTGCCGGCTGTTTAAATTTGGGATTCTTTGGCCCTACAGGACGGCGGGCAGCTAATCGAGTGTTGACTGAAGCTGACGCTATCGTCGCATTGGGCTCAGGATTGGATATTGACAGCACGGGCTTTGATAGACGAGCTTTCTTCCAAAATAAAGCAGTACTTACCGTTAACAGTGATCCTGATCTAAATCTAGAAGAGCCCAGATATTGGCAGAAGGTCATTAGTTGCATTAGTGAGATTCGGTGGGATTCTCTCATTGACAAGTCACAGACTTGGGTAGAGCGTTTTGCTGGTTGGGCTACTTTTTGTCGGGAGGTTGAAAAGCTTTTATCAGTTGAACAAGAAATCAATCTTAACCTTACCGAGTACGACGTTGACCCTTACCTGTTTTGCTGGACTCTTATCACGTTCTCTCCCGACGCCACCGTGTTTGTAGGTGGTATATCTTTAGATGTGCACGCGTTTTCACATGTTGCGAAGCTAATTGGGAAACAGGAGTTTTATCTTTCCCCACACGCGGGTCAACTTGGCTGGGATCTTCCCGCTTCCATCGGGTTAGCAGATACACAGCGCTACCAGAATATAGTTTGCCTTACAGGTGACGGTTCGCTAATGTTTAATCTGCAGGAGTTGGCCACACTGGGGCGGGTTAATCAGGCGGTATCAATCTTCATTTTCGACAACGGAGGATATAACTCGATTCGAAGTACCCAAGACTCACATCTGGCCGGACGCCGAGTAGGCTCTGACTTACGGACACTCGCTTTTCCCGATTGGCAACCGTTAGCTCAAGCCTTCGGTTATCAGTATTTATCTATAGAACATAATGATGATATCCAACAGGTCCAAACTTGCTTGCAAGGCGGAAAGTGGCTGGTACGTGTAAAGATCAATCCAGAACGCTGCAGAACTCCTCGTCTAATATCTCGCGTAAATAATGGCAAGTTCGTCAGTCCGAAAATATTTAATCAGTATCCCGACTTGCCCGACTCGGTAGAGAGAGCCTATTGTTCGTTACGTGATTACCTATGGGTACACTAGCCATTTTATTCGGAAGTACTGGTCGCCTTGGCAGAATCTTAGCACAGACACTTTTCGAGTTAGAAATCGAAAGTCGGGTGATAACTCGGCAAGTACTCAAAACTTTTATCCATAGCGGGCATTTCGATAATATCCCATTATCCACTAGGCTTCTCATCGCAGACGCCTCGGTTGACTATGCCTCTATCGAAAGCCTGCGCCAACACGAGCAAGATAAGCAGCGCCTCATCCGCTATTTGGCCATTAATTATCCTCTGATGGGAGTTGCGTCATTTTCATCTGGGGTCATGGATTTTGATAACTCTTTGATCACAAATCCTTTCTATATCGCATATAAGGAAACCAAGTTAGCAAATCTCGCTTTCTTTAAATCTTTGGACATACCTCTTTTTTACCCTAAGATTTATACGCTCATAGGCCCCGAGAGTTACAGGGTTAAAAGTACTGGGTGGGTAGATGTATTCGAGCAAGCGAGTAGACTTTATCACATTGAGATTGGGACCCCTGAGGACCCTCGCTCATGGGTGTCAGAGGAAACGATAAGAGTAATATTTGAGCGGTTTTTAAGGGGAGTAATATCGAGCTACATTGACGCGCCGGTCAATGGCGTGTTCCGGCTTTCAGATATTGTTGAATTTTTTTCACAATTTAGGAGGCTTACACTCGAGATAGTTCCAAAGGTCATTCGTCCTTGGTTACTGACTCATTATATAGCGCCTCATCCTGATTGTTATTATGATGACGATTTGGAAGCGGTTTTGACGAGGCTCTTGGAGCACACTATAAATTATCCAATAGAGTAAATATGAAGATTTAAAATATTTTGCAGGAACTTATGCGTAGGGGTGGTGGGTTTAGTTTATTTATCAGTATTGTAAACAGTATCTGTTGATACAGATGCAAGAAGCAACAATTCCCCGACAGAGCTGGGGGATTGTTACTCAATTCTGGAATCTATATGCGCCGCCGCCATTGCCGGTAATCAAATGGCCAAGGGTTATCATGCGATGAAACTATCCCATCCATTCTTCAATATCCTCGAACACGATTATTCAAGTCCATGAAGTCCAAGGGAAATCAACTGATCAGCATTGTGACGCCGTGTTACAATGAGGAAGGTAACGTTGAGGAACTGGCCGTCCGCATCCACCGGACCATGGCTCACTTTCCTGATTATGACTACGAGCATATCTTCATCGACAATGCCTCCACGGATGCCACGGTGGCCAAGATCAAAGCCTTGGCGCAACAAGATCATCGCATCAAACTCATCGTCAATACCCGGAACTTCGGTCATATACGCTCACCTGTCCATGCTATCCTACAGGCGCGTGGCAAAGCGGTGATTGTCATGGCGTCCGATCTTCAGGACCCACCGGAGCTTATCGAAGATTTCCTTCGGGAATGGCAGGCGGGCAATACGATCGTCGTGGCCGTGAAACCCAAATCGCTGGAAACATGGCCCATGACCTCCATTCGTCGAGCCTATTACCGACTCATTGGCCATATTTCCGATGTTAACTTGATTCCTGATTTCACGGGGTTTGGTCTTTATGATCGCGAGGTTATTGAGGTTATCCGCAGTATCGGAGATCCCTACCCGTATTTCCGTGGTCTGATATCCGAGCTGGGCTATGACTATGCCTCAATACCTTTTGAGAAACCCCGCCGAAAAAAGGGGGTTACTAAAAATAATTTTTATACGCTGTACGATATGGCCATGCTGGGCATTACTAGCCACTCCAAGGTGCCCATTAGGATTGCCACCATGCTGGGGTTTATGCTGGGCGCCTTGAGCTTGGCCGTCTCGGTCGCTTATTTGATACTCAAGCTACTTTTTTGGGATTATTTTACAGTCGGAACCGCTCCTATTCTAATCAGTTTGTTTTTCTTCGCGTCGGTGCAGTTGTTTTTTATTGGCATCATTGGTGAGTATGTTGGATCAATTCACACCCATGTTAGGCATCGTCCTCTGGTCGTGGAAAAGGAGCGAGTAAACTTTGATTTTGACTGAGGCTGAGGCTGTCCTGCCGGGAAATCCTCAATGGGCAACAGCTTCAAGCGGCCGTGGAAAAAGATAAACCGCTCATGATCGATGACGTGGACAGCCCATACTCGCGAAATGCGGCGTTGCGGGAACAAATTTATCAGCGGGGCATTTGACCTATGTTTGTCGACTGAGGAGATAGAGCCATAGCGCATCATTCGAGATATTGGTTTGCCTGAATGTTGAAATCCCCGGAATATCCCCAATTTGCGGGATAAATCCCCAACCGGACAAACCGGTGAAAACTCGAATGCGGCCCATCGGCAACCTGATGTACCCACCCATGTTTGACGGGATTCCAGTGAATGTCATCGAAATGGGCATCAAAGTCTGCTTGGCGGGTGAGCAAATGCGCCCAGAACCGGCGTTGCCATATCCCTCGCTCCCGGCGTTTCATACGGCTCCACGAAATTCGCTCAGCGGTGGGGAGTCCACGGGAAAACCGGGCTTTGAGCAAGCTCCAGCGAGTAGAATGATCCGAATCTTCCGGCGGCAGCGTCCAGATACAATGCAGGTGATCGGGCATGATGACGACGGCCTCCATCCTGAATGGCTTTCGAACTTTGACGTAGCGAAAGGCCTAAGTGCCTGTCCAAAAATAAGTAGAACAAGTTGCAGGGATAAGCGCTGATTCCAGCCTGGGTACTGAGGAAATCATTGAAGCCCTCCGTAAGAAATTCGAGCGTGTTTCCGGGGTTCTGGATGAGCGGGGTCGCCGGGTGTGGGCGGCTGCGGAAGCGGAAGCCTTGGGGTTCGGAGGGCAAAG
>Ga0233420_10000171_pt1 | contig 29901 bp, 28 predicted proteins | sample Watercolumn_Mata_4_FD_183009 | JGI IMG/M metagenome (GOLD analysis project Ga0233420, IMG submission 183009) | Freshwater microbial communities from Lake Matano, South Sulawesi, Indonesia - Watercolumn_Matano_2014_102_MG | ecosystem: Environmental > Aquatic > Freshwater > Lake | place...
TAGGTCTTGAAGACCACCCTGCTATGTGAATTATTTTCCATAGCTTAAGATACCAAGAAGAACGCAAAAGAGCCACCTTTTCAGGTCGCTCTTTTGCGTTTGAGGTCTGCCCTTTTGAGACAGCCTCTCTCTGTGTTTATGATCGATACTCCTTCTCATTCCCCGATAATTTTCACCAGCACGCGTTTTCTGCGCCTGCCGTCGAACTCTCCGTAGAAAATCTGTTCCCAGGCGCCGAAATGCAGTTTTCCGTTTGTAACGGCAACAACAACTTCGCGTCCCATGATCTGTCGCTTGTGGTGAGCATCGCCGTTGTCTTCACCGGTCATGTTATGGCGGTAACGGCTGATGGGTTCGTGGGGGGCGAGATCCTCAAGCCACCGCTTGTAGTCGTTGTGCAATCCCGGTTCATCGTCGTTGATGAACACCGAAGCGGTGATATGCATGGCATTGACCAGGCACAATCCTTCCTGTATGCCGCTTTCGGCAAGCGCTTTTTCCACTTCACCGGTAATGTTGACGAAGTCCATTCTGGCCGGCACCTGCATCCAGAGTTCCTTGTGGTATGATTTCATTCCTGCTGTTTTATTCATTGTTTCCTGTGAAAATTTTTTCTTGTAATCGTAAAGTTAAGCCTTATTTTTAACATCCTGTTAACCGTATCGTAAAAACCACGAACAAGCTATGCCAGAGGTTTTTCATTATCCAGCACTCTATCCGGGATGGTTTATCGATTACTTCGACTATCTGACCTGGTGTCTGATCGTGGTGTTTCTGTCTGTTGTATGGGTCGTGTTTTTCAGGTTCGGAAAATTTTCCTACGGTGTCGATCTTGGTTGCCTCTGGAAAAGCGCTGTGATGATCATCATCACCACAGCTGCAATCGGTACACAACGGTTTATCAGTGTGAAGTTTGCAGCAGAACATGAGCAGGATGGCGATTCCCTCAGGATTACTGCAGGAGAATTGCTCTATAAAGACCGGAACGGACTTGAACGAAAGCTGCCGCTTAACGAGATAACCGCAATCTATCAGGAAACGGTTACCTACAATCCTCCTCCGAAGATATACATTGTAACCGGTAAAGGGCCTGCAAGGGATTCTCTTTTCGTGACGGAAAACCTTCAGGGACTTGAATCCTTCCTTTCTTTGCTCTCGTCGAAGACCGGCATTTCCGTCAAACGTCCCTGATTTAGCCTGATCCGGTTATGCAGTCTTCCGCTCAAGCATTGCCTCTCCTTGTTGTCGAAACAGGAAATACCACAACAGGTTTTACGGTTATCAGGGAGCGTGTCGTTGTTCGAACCTCAAGAATCTCGACGGAATCCCTCGCCCTGACCGAAAGGCCGGAGCTTCTGCTGCAGCCTCTCGTCGCGGAGTATCCCGACATGCGGGATGCAGTACTTTGCAGCGTCGTGCCAACGGTTTCGGCAATGCTCCAGGAAGTGCTTTCGCAATTGCTTCAGGGAACCGTGCTGCATATTTCATCCTCCCTGCGCCTGCCTTTTGTATTGCAATACGAGTCTCCCGAAGCATTCGGTGCTGACCGGATTGCGCTTTGCGCTGCAGGAAGGAAGCTCTTTCCGGACAGGCCGCTGATCGCACTTGATGTCGGCACGGCAATAACGGTTGATGTGCTGGGAAGTACAGGCCTGTATCTCGGGGGCTTTATCATGCCGGGCATTAATCTCATGGCGAGGTCCCTGCATGATCGGACAGCGCAATTGCCGCTCATTACGGTCATTAAACCGGGAGAGCTTCTCGGTCATTCCACTGCAGCATGTATCAGGAACGGAATTTACTGGGGATGTATTGCCCAGATCGAAGGTCTGGCCGGAAGGGTCATGCGAAGCCTCAGGGAAGAAGGGGAGGGTGAGCCTGCGATCATCATCACCGGAGGCAATGCCCCTTCAGTGCTGCCGAGCCTTCATTTGCCGGTGCTTCTTGTCGAGCATGCTGTCGCTCTGGGGGCACACTATCTTTACGAGCTGAATGCGCCGTAGAAACCCCGGTCGTTGCTCAGCTCAGTCCGGAGAAGAAGGATCGGGCATCTTCGATGGCGGAGAGGACGTCGGGATTTCCCACATTCTCCTCCAGCAGAAACGCTTCGCCGGGTTTTTTCAGAAGCACGAACCGCAGCTTGCTGTCGAGTTTCTTTTTATCTGAAAACATGTTTTCAAGCAGACTCTGGCCGCTGTGCACCAGGAACCTGCGTCTGAGAAGCCCCGCAGGGAATCTGAAACGGGAAATCAGTTCAAGACCGGATTGCAGTGCCTCTGGCGATAGATAGCCGAGGTTTCGTGAAAGGAAAAGAGCGCAGGCCATGCCGATGGTGACGGCTTCTCCGTGGCGTATATGGCGGTAGTCTGCAAGTTTTTCAAGACCATGGGCAAAGGTATGACCAAAGTTCAGGGTTGCCCTGAGCCCTGTAGTTTCCCTGAAGTCCTTCTCAACCACTTCAGCCTTGATGAATGCGCTGCGGCGCACAGCTTCGCTCAGGAACGGTTCTTCGAGTGCCGTGACACGGTCGAAATGTTCGATAAGCCATTCCAGGAAGGCATTGTCGGCAATGAATCCGTATTTGACCACTTCTGCCATGCCTCCAAACACTTCCCGTTCCGGCAGGGTTCTCAGAAATACCGGATCGATCAGCACCAGTTCAGGCATATGAAAAAAACCGATAAGGTTCTTGCCGAGAGGATGGTTGATGGCAACCTTGCCGCCGATTGAACTGTCGGTCATGGCCAGAAGGGTCGTGGGGCACTGCACGACCGGAATGCCTCGATAGTAGCTTGCGGCAATGAATCCGCCGAGATCACCCACGACTCCTCCCCCAACGGCAAGCAGGTTCCAGCTCCGATCAACCCCTGCCTCGATCATGGATGCGTAAAGGCGGTATGCAGACCGGAAGCTTTTCGAGGTTTCCCTTGCCGGTACCGTGAGCTCGAGCATCCGGAACCCTTCACTTGCAAGGGTGTCTATGACCTGGTTCCTGAAAAGCGCACGGGTGTTTTCGTCGAAAAGAACGACGGTTTTCAGGGACAGTCCATGCTTTCTGTACAGTTCTCCTGCGCCTGCAAGGACTGGCGTTTTGACGATGATGGTGCTGCTCACGATGAGTTTCGGGTATGGTATGGTTGCTTTTTCTGCTTTTGCCCGGCTTGCCGGACAATGCGGTTTATTTTTCTGGTCAGTTCCTCCACAGTCGAGCCTATACGCTTGGCATCGGTCTGGATGGTAAGATCTGCGCTCATGTAACGGAGTTCTCGTTTTTCGAGAATAACGGATATTTTTTCCTCGATTTCTTCACGAGAAAGCCTCCGGCCGTTTTCCCCCTTGAGCAGGGGACGGTCGGTTTTATAACAGAGCCTTCTGGCAAGCGCCTTCGGTGTCGATTTCAGGTAGACGAGGGTTCCTTCAGAACGGATCAGGCGAAAACATTCATCATTTTCAAGTACACCGCCTCCCAGCGAAACCACCATCTCGACTTTTCCGGCAAGCCGTTTGAGCATGTTCAGTTCAAGCGACCTGAATGCCGGCTCCCCATCTTCAGCAAAAATGCTCGTTATGGACTTGCCGGCCTCCTTCTCTATAGCCTGATCGAGATCGATGAACTCGTAGCCGAGGGAATTTGCAAGCAGCGGGCCAATCGTTGATTTGCCGGAGCCGCTGAACCCTGTCAGAAAAATGAGTGAGTAATGCTTCATGCCTCAAGCCTGCAATCGGAAGAATCGTTGCTCCACGGTCCTGTCTTCCGGAACAATACGGAATACCGGTTCCGGGATATCCTGAAAAAGAGTCGAACTGGTCATATGCGCCAAATATAGCAAAAAAGGAAAAGCTATGATATCCGGTGCAATTTTTCAGTTTTTTCGCAGGCTTCTGCAAGCTTGGATCCAAGCGTGGTCATCCGACGTCCGCTTTTTCTTGTTGCAACTGCAATTGCGAGCGCCTTTGGTTCAGCGACGATCACAACAAGCTTTTTTCCCCTCGTAACTGCAGTGTAGAGGAGGTTTCTTTCGAGCAAACTGAAATGTTGCATGCCGAGAGGTATGACGACAGCCTGGTATTCTGATCCCTGGCTCTTGTGAATGCTTGTCGCGTAGGCAAGCCCAAGCTCATCGAGTTCCGCGAACTCGTAACGGACCAGCCTGCAGTCGAAATCGACTGCCAGTTGGCCATTTTCCTCGTCAATCGCGGTGATCATGCCGATATCTCCATTGAACACCTCCCGATCGTAATTGTTGACCATCTGGATGACCTTGTCGCCCGGAGAAAAGACCGTGCCGAAACGCGAGATTTTCGGTTCCGCATGACCGTTCAGTGCCTGCTGCAGTGCGGCATTCAGTGCTCGGGAACCAAGTCCTCCGCGATTCATCGGCGTCAGCACCTGGATGTCCCTTACGGGATGAAATCCGAAACGTTCAGGAATGCGTTCGGTTACCATCTGCATCAGTTTCTGATGAATCTCTTCCGGTGTCGCTGCACTGACGACGTAGAAATCCGACAAGCTCTCCTTTTTTACATTCAGGGGAATTTCACCATTGTTGATGCGGTGGGCGTTGACGATGATCTGCGATTGGGCGGCCTGTCTGAAAATTTCGGTAAGGGTAACGACAGGAATGGTTTCTGAGGCGATGATATCGGTCAGCACGGCACCTGGCCCGACCGACGGAAGTTGATCGGCATCACCAACAAGCAGGAGTGCGGCTTCTTTCGGAATTGCCGACAGAAGCCGGCTCATCAGCAGGATATCGACCATCGATGTTTCATCGACAACCACCATGTCTGTTTCGAGCTGGTTTCCTGGACCACGTTTGAATCCCCCGGAAACCGGGTCGAACTCAAGCAGCCGGTGAATCGTTTTTGCTTCTCTGCCGGTTGATTCCGAGAGGCGCTTGGCAGCCCGTCCTGTCGGTGCGCAAAGAACGATTTTCCGGATTTTTTCCCCGATGACCCTGAGGATGGCGTTGACAAGCGTTGTTTTTCCAACACCCGGACCACCGGTGATGACAGCGCCCTTGCTTGCAAGTACCAGTTCGAGGGCATCCTTTTGCGATGAGGAGAGTCGAAGCCCTGTCGCTTGCTCGACATGCCGGACTGCTCCAGCGGGATCGAGCCGTTTCCAAGGGCATTCACCCTGCAGAAGAGCGGCAAGGGCGGTCGCGGTGCGTTCCTCAGCGCGATGAAGGGGGGCGAGGTAGAACAGTTCGGTTCCGTCCCTGGCCTCGCGCACCAGGTTGCATTTGCCGGTTTCAAGAACGATGGCTTCTCCGATGACAGGTTCTGCGATGTCGAGCATTGCCGCAGCATCCCGCACAAGTCGTTCTTTCGGAACCGCGCAGTGACCTGCGGCGGCAAGTTCCTGCAGAACATGCCGGACTCCCGCTTCAGCCCTGATGAGTGAGTCATGTGCGATGCCGAGCCGGGATGCAATGGTGTCTGCGGTGAGAAAACCAATTCCGTCAATGTCGAGCGAAAGCCGGTAGGGATTCTCCTTGACTTTGCTGATAGCTTCGTGACGATAGGTCTTGTAGATCCTGAATGCACGCGCGATGCCAACTCCGTTAGCCTGGAGAAAGACCATGATCTCACGGATGGCTTTCTGTTCTTCCCAGGATTTCGTGATAATGTCAAGCCTTTTTTGTCCGATTCCCGGGACTTCGAGCAGTTTTTCGGGGTTGTTGTCGAGAATGTCGAGTACATCAGTACCGAATTTTTTTATAAGCTTTTTCGAATAAAAGGTGCCGATGCCCTTTACCATGCCGGATGCCAGGTATTTTTCGATACCCTCGGCTGTATCCGGAGGGACGACGGTGATTGATGCAGCCTTGAACTGCAGTCCGTGAACCCGGCTGTTTTGCCAGTTTCCCGTGCAGTGAACGAGTTCTCCGGGTGATAATAAGGGGGTTGTACCGACAACTGAAACCGGTTCGCGGTTTCCTTTCGTGCGGATTTTCAGCACCGAAAAACCGTTTTCCTTGTTGTGGTAGGTTATTCTCTCGACCGTTCCGGAGAGCTGTTCGCCTTGAAGTTCCGGGGCTTGAGGGTGGAGTGGTTCCGGGGGATGTTTCGCCATGGGTGTTCAGAACTGGCGTTTGATCGAAAAGATGCTGTATGTTAAAATAACATGCTTCAGTATTATCCTGTTGCGGCAGCCTCTGAAAAATGATAGCTTTTGCGGGTTTTTGGAGGTATCGCAAAGCGCTATGCGGGAATTATCATGAAAAAGCTCTGCATTATCAAGGCGGGTACCACCTATTCTTCCACGCTTCAGGATTTCGGGGATTTCGAGGATTGGGTGCAGGCGGGTGTCGCCCCCTCAGGGGTGGAGGTCTTGGTTATCGATGTGGTCGCCGGGGAAGTATTGCCGGAACCGGACCACTGTTGCGGGGTGATCGTCACCGGTTCCCATGCTATGGTGACGGACAATCATCCCTGGAGCATGGCTATCGAGGCATGGATTCTTCTGCTGGTCGAGAGAAATGTGCCGTTTCTGGGTATCTGTTACGGTCACCAGCTTCTCGGCAGGGCTCTCGGAGGAGTGGTTGGGTATAATCCCGGCGGCGGGAGATCGGTACGGTTTCCGTTTCGCTTACTTCCGACGCTTGTACGGACCCTCTTTTTGGCGGGATAACTGAAAGTTTTCAGGTTCATACCATACATCGGCAGTCGGTGCTCGAGCTTCCTCCCGGAGCGGTCTGCCTTGCCCGTAACACACATGATCCACATCATGCATTTCGTTTCGGAGCGTGCGCCTGGGGAGTGCAGTTTCATCCTGAATATACCGTTCAGGTCATGAAGGCCTATATCAGGGCAGAAGTCGTCCATGGCTCATGCGGGACACAAGAGCTGCTTGACCTGGTACGGGAAACTCCGGAGGCACGACGGATTTTGAGGGATTTCGCCGCTCTCTGCCTCGTTCACGGCTGAAATCTGTCTGTTTTCTTGTTTCAGGGTATTAAATTAAACCCTTTGTCAGTACCGTTTTTATCCGGTTAACGCAGATTCGCTCAGATGGATATTTCCCGGTTGTGTTTTCCTGATTTCAGCACAAAGCTCATGATTGCTGACAAGGTAATCTGTGCGCTTGTGCTTCTTTCGCTCGGGTTCACCGGGCTGCGTGCCGATCTGATGATGGCAGTGGTCTATATCCTGCTCTACCCCTATCTTTACCTGACTTCGAGGCGTCAGGCCTTCAGGCACCTGCTTGCAGCCTTGCTTGTGGCCTGCTGCTGGTATTTCATCGCCAAGGGGCAGTATGGCTACAATCGTGAAATGGTGCTGATAGGGGGATATACCGTTTATCCGCTTTTTGCCTGGGCAGTTGGCTTGTTCGGGGTGTACCTGATGTATTCCTACTGGATAAAAATGCTTTCCGTCCGGCAGCTTGCCCTCAGGCTTGTTTTTTTTGTGCTTTTGTACTGGATGCTGCTGTTCGGTTCGGAGATCCTCGCTTATCATTATTTCCATTTTCGTAATATCGCTACAGCCCGGTACACCGGTCTGCCTGTTCTGGACTGCATTCACGTTCCCGGCTGGATGAAGGTCGCATATCTGCTCAACGGGCCGCTTTATTTTCTCATCTGTGAAATTTCAGGTTTTCCCGACCCCTGTCAGCGGTCACGTCCGGCGCTTCCGAGGTGAAACAGCCGTTGCCTGTCTACCGTTAACGATCCATGGAGCCACAAGATGAACGACCATAACCTCAAACCGGTAACTGCCGCTGAACTCGTCGAGCTCGAGGATTTCCTGCTTTCAGGACGTGCTGCCCGTCATGCCATGGATCTTGACATGCTTGACGGTTTTTTTGCCGCACTTGCTGTCGGCCCGGAATCGCTTCAGCCTGAACAGTGGTTGCCCCTGGTGTGGGGCCCAGAAAGGGAGCCGGCACCGGAGTTCGATTCCATTGACGAAATGCACCATGTCCTTTCGCTGATGGTACGCTACAAGCGGCTTGTCGAATCCGTTCTTCACGGTGATCCCGAAAGCTATCTGCCACTTTTCGCTCGCTGTTCCTTTGCCGGCTGGGAAGAGGAGCGGGAGGCAGTCGGGAACTGGGCCAAAGGTTTTCTCATCGGTATCGAGCCGGTGCGGGAAACATGGCAGCCGTTGTTCGAGGAGGATACGGAGTTTGCCGCTATCGCCCCGGTTTTTATGCTCGCCGGTCTTGACGGGGAGCGGGATATTGATGAAGAGCGGTGGCTCCAGTGTCGTGATGCGGCTGCTGATTCGGTCAGGTCACTATGCCGTTTCTGGTCACCGTTCAGGGGTAAAACCGGAAAATCGGGGAGTTCTTCAATGGGTGAAGCGTCTGGCAGGTGAGCGCTTCCCGAGACGGTTTCGATCGCATTGTCGCCTTGTCTTGCCGTGTGTTGCCAATGTTCAATGATATTGGTCCTGACGATATCCGCCATATCATGAAAGCATTCAGGAAACCGGGGAGAAAGTGTGGGAGTGATCTGGACAGCCGGGTGTTCAGAGGTATACGGCGTAGTAATAGATGTTTTTCTTTATCTCGCTGATGACAAACCGGTAGCTTGTCCTGTTTGTCCACCACAAGACCGGATTCCACCATTCAGGGTTTGTCGGAACCAGAATGATTGTTTTCGATGAGCCTTCAAATACCTTGCCCCAGGTCTGGTGAATACGCAGCATATGGGGCGGGTCACTGACGACAAGGGCGCTTTTCCACCCGTTTTTCTGCATGGTCTCCGCTGCGTTTACGGCCTCATCCCAGGTTGTTTCGGATTCGGTATCAACCTTTATGGCTTTTTTCGGGACGCCGAGTGCTCTCATACGACGTTCGCGCCAGTTCGGGTGTCCCGGTCTGTAGAATCTCGCGTCGATGCCGGTGAGCAGTACATTCGGGGCGAATCCCGCATTGAAGAGCTCCGCGCCTTTTTCCACCCTGCGTCCGCTGTCTCCGCCAAGTACGACAATCACATCAGCATGCCGCGGATTCCCGGCATGGAATGAGACCACGCAGCCGAGGCTCAGAAAAACGATTCCTGCAAAAGCCGCAGCAGAAAAAACGAGCAGCACTATGAATTTAAAGAAGGCTTTTATCATGCTCGGATCGAGAAATCATTCATCGGGTGTAGCTTCTGGGCTGGCGGAGCTTTCCGAAACATAGGGGTGCCGGAACATCCGCGCCTTTGACGACAGCCATGCTTCTGGAAACGTCGGAAGCATGGTGTTGCAAGAAACGGCCTGTGTGATGATGGCATTTTTTACGGTATCATGCAAAAAAAATCGGTTACGAAAAAGCAAAAGGGAGCATTCTTTCCACTGAAGGTTCACCAGTGTTTCCGCTCCGGTTGTTTTTTTCTTTCATCATGCAAGCGTTACCTTTCAGGGAAAGGCGATGTTTTATGGCAGCATTTTTCTTTTTGCTTATGAGTCGATACACGATTTTTTTTCTGCTTCTCTTCTCCTTTTTTTTTGGAATGCAGCAATCGGGAACCGCTGCATTCAGAACAGGGGTCGATGTGCTTGAGGCTTCAGGCTGCCGGCAGATCTTGGGAAAGAAGGTTGCACTTGTCACCAATGCAGCCTGCCTTACGGCATCGGGCGAGAACAATTATGCCATGCTGCTCCGTAAGGGTACCGATCTGAAATTTCTCATGGCTCCTGAACATGGTTTCGGTGTCAATATCGAGGCCGGCAGGAAAACCGAAGGAACTCTGGTCGGCGACAGCCTGAGGGTCTATTCCCTTTATGGTGCTGCATGCAAGCCGGATGTGCAGCTTCTGAAAACCGTCGATGTGGTGCTTTTCGACCTGCAGGATGTCGGTACGCGATGCTATACCTATATTTCGACCATGAAGTTTGTCATGGAGGCATGCCAGGAGGCAGGCATCACGTTCATGGTGCTTGACCGCCCCAATCCTGTTTCGCCACTCGCCCCTTCGGGGTTCATGCTTGAAAAAGGCTATGAATCGTTTGTGGGGGCAGCCGAGGTGCCTTTCGTGCATGCCATGACTGTGGGTGAAATTGCCCTGCTGCTGAAAAAAAACCGGTTCAGGAATCTGGATCTTCAGGTGGTGCGGATGGAGGGCTACCGGCGGGATTGTTTCAGTGATGAACTTCCGGGTTTCAGGTTTGTGAGCCCCTCACCGAACATCAGGAATATCGAGACTGCGGTTGTTTATCCTGCAACCGTTATGCTCGAGGCAACGGCCGTCAGTGAAGGTCGGGGAACCGATGTGCCTTTCCTGCAATTTGGTGCACCTTTTATTAACGGTAAAACGCTTGCTGCACGGCTTTCATCGTACCATCTTCCCGGGGTTTCGTTCATTCCTGTTGCGTTCGTGCCTGTCGCCAGCAAATTCAGGGGAGAGCGCTGTTCAGGCGTCAGGATTGTACTGCTCGACAGAAGGAGGTTTGAACCGTTCAGGACTTCCGTTGCGATCCTGCTTTCGCTCCGGGAGCATTGTCCCCAACAACTCGGACTGGAAAGGGGAGCGGAATTTTTCGACAGGCTTGCAGGAACAGGCCGTTTCAGGGAGATGCTTCAACAGCAGTCGTCAGTTGACGGCATCGTGCAAACTGCGCACTGTGGCGTCAAGGAATTCATCCGGGACACTCACGATATCCGGATCTATCCATAGACTGTGGCCGGCGCGAAAGTAATTCAGCGCGGTGTCCGGTGGCAGCCGGTGATGCCTTCAACCGAGAAAAGGATTTGCCAGAGCTGCAGGAACCGCGCCTTGAAGGCTCCTGCACAGCTCAGCAGGTAGTATCGCCACATGCGGTGAAAGGATTCCGGATAATGGAGGCTGAGGCTTGTCCATGCCTTTTCAACGTTCCGGTACCATGCCTTGAGCGTGAGATAGTAGTCGAAGGCAAACGAATGCCAGTCTTCAAGGATGAAAAGTCCTTCGGCTGCCCGGGTGATCTGGCTTGCCGACGGGATCATTGAGTTCGGGAAGATGTAACGGCAGATCCACGGATCGACATTCGTGCATGGTTCGTTCCCCCCTATCGTATGCAGGAGGCTGATACCGCCGGGGTTCAGGCACCTTTTTACTGTTGTGAAATAGATCCGGTAGTTTTTGTATCCTACATGCTCGAACATGCCGATGGAGTAAATGCGGTCATATCGGCCTTCGATAGCACGGTAGTCCATGAGCTTGACCGTTACCGGAAGGTGGCGGCACCGTTCACGGGCAAATGCGGCCTGTTTGCCTGATACGGTGATTGCCGTCACCTCCGCTCCGTACTCTTCAGCGGCGAATTTCGCTGCTCCGCCCCATCCGCAACCGATATCAAGCAGCTTCATGCCGGGTCTCATCATGAGTTTATCGAATACGAGGCGCAATTTCAGTTCCTGCGCTTCGTTGAGGTCTGAAGTGTTTTGCCAGTATCCGCAACTGTAGATCATGCGTCTGTCGAGCATGGCTTCAAAAAGATCGTTGCCCGTGTCATAGTGTCTTTTTCCCACCGTGAAGGCCTGTGATCCAGACTGCATGTTGATGATTCTGCCAATCAGGTCGCCAGCAAACTGTCCTGGCGGATGGACTTTTCTGTCGGCACGGGATCGGAGCAGGCGAAAGAAAAACTCGTCGAGCGCGTCGCATTCCCACCATCCATTCATATAGGTTTCACCCAGGCCGAGATTACCCTGCAGTATTGCTCTCGGGTATACTTGCGGGTTCTTTATCCTGACATCCCACGCCCGGCAGCCCCCGATTTGTATTTCCGCATCCTCGAAAATGGACTCGAGTTTTCTTCTGAACAGGTTGTTCTGCATCGCATATGTTTTTTCATCCTGGTCTCGGCACCCTGAAGATTCCCTCGATGCCTGCTGCCGAGAAGAGAATCTGCCAGAGCTGGACGTGTCGGGCCCTGAACGATCCTGCAGCACTGAGCAGGTAGTACCTCCACATTCTGAAGAACCTGTCGCTGTAAGCATTGCTAAGTGAAGGTCGCCGGGCCTCGATATTGTCGTTCCAGGCCTTGAGGGTAAGCGAGTAATCATGACCGAAGGAGTGCCAGTCTTCAAGAACGAGCAGCCTTTCCGATTCCTTTGCGATATGGTTTGCCGACGGCAGCATCGAATTGGGAAAAATGTACCGGCTTGTCCACTGGTCCGTATTGGTGCCGCTGCGGTTGCTCCCTATCGTGTGCAGAAGGAACAGACCATCCGGAGCAAGTGCTTTCCGGACGGTCTGGAAATAGTGCCGGTAATTTTTATGACCCACGTGCTCGAACATGCCGATGGAATAGATGCGGTCGTATCTGCCTTCGATATCCCGGTAGTCCATGAGCCTGATTTCAACAGGAAGTCCTGCGCAATACTGCCGGGCGAATTTTTCCTGTTCGCTCGATATGGTTATTCCCGTTACCGCAACGCCATACTCTTCAGCGGCGAATTTTGCCGCACCACCCCATCCGCAGCCGATATCGAGCAGATGCATGCCGGGTTTGAGCATGAGCTTGTCGAAAACAAGTCGCAGTTTACGCTCCTGGGCTTCATCGAGACTTTCAGCGTTGTGCCAGTATCCGCAACTGTAAATCATTCGTTTGTCAAGCATTGCCCGGTAGAGATCGTTGCCGATATTGTAGTGGGTTTCGCCGACGGTAAAGGTTCTTCGGGGACTTTGCAGGTTTGTTATCCGGCCGGCAAGGGATCCGATCGTGCGGGGCAAGGCGGAAACATGCCTGTCAAGACCCTTGCGCAGTACTCGGTAGAAGAATTCGTCGAGTGCGTCGCATTCCCACCATCCATCCATATAGGATTCTCCGGTTCCGAGGTGCGCCTCCATCAGGACTCGTTTATAGAAGCGTTTGTCATGCACGCAAATATCCCAGGGATTGGGGCCGCCAATCGTGATTCCGGCATTTTCCAGCAGCCTCACGAGTTTGCGCTTGAAAAATGGTTCTGACATGAGCAGAAGCAGTGTTTCGTACGACTGTTTGACAGGTCTCTGGATGATTCGAAAGCGGTTTTTTACTTTAACGGTTAAAGCCGGGGAAAACGTTCATTTTTCGAGGGGGAGGGTACCGCATTCAGGTAAGTCTGGCGGGGATCAGTCGGTGTCTTGTTTTTCGGATTTTGGTTTTCTTTCGCTGCTGTTTTTTTTCGGGCGTCCGCGCTTTTTCTGGAGGGGTGGTGTTTCTTTGTCCATTTCAGGAAGGACCGGTTCCTCTGCCTCGGTCAATTCTCCGTTCAGATCGTGCGCTACAAGATTTTCGTCGGCGATGACATCATCACCGAGCATGGCCATATCCTCGCACATCTCGTCTATCGTCTCATCCGCGTGAACGTGCGTTTTTCCCCTGCTTCCCCGCTTGTTTTTCATGGCAGGCTCGATAAGGGTCATGACCTCGTTGATCGATGAAAAAATATAGAGCTGCTTGTCGAGATTGGTGAGTTTGAGGAGATCCTTGATCTGCTGGCAAAGAGAAACGAAAATCGCGAGACCCTGGTACTGGTTTGAAAGCTGATGGGCGATAAGCATGGCGCTGATACCGCTCGAGTCGATAGCTTTTACCTGGGAAAAGTCGATGATGAGATTTTTGCTGTTTTCCTGCTGCAGAAGTGATTCGATTGACTCGCGGAAACATGCGGAATGACGGAAATCGAACACTTCTTCCTCGAGTTTCAGAATGGTCAACTCCTTGCGGGACGATACCGAGTTTTTCATGGCAGTACTTCCAGTTAGGTCTTGAAGAGAGCGGTTCTCTCTGCAGCCTTGTTCAGGCGCGGGGCAGTTTCCTGCCAGTGTGCCTCATGTTCAGCCGGGAATGAACAGATGACTTGATGTCGGACCTGTCGGCATGATTCAGCATGCTTCCTTCAGGACCCGGCACCAGATGGTGGCAAGCGCCGCAATTGCGGAGTGATCTGCAGGGGCTTCCACCCAGTTAACATTAAGCCTATTTTTAAAAAAAGTCAACTGGCGTTTTGCATAATTGCGGGTATGCTGTTTTATGAGCGTAATAGCGGTTTCAAGGTCTGTCTGGCCGTCAAAATAACGGAATAGTTCCTGGTAACCTACTGTTTTCAGCGGGCCGGCATTGTCTGTATCCAGGAGGGTGTGGTACTTCTTGTACAGGAATGAGGCTTCTTCGACAAGACCTGATGCGATCATGTTCTCAACTCTTTCGTTGATGCGCCGGTAGAGGTTTTCCCTCGGCATGTCGAGACCGTATGTCAGAAATGACAGCGGGGGAGGTTTTCGGAACATCTTCTGGCTGCTTACCGGGCGACCTGTGATCGCGATGATCTCGAGGCTGCGGATCAAGCGGTGGGTTTTAGTCGGATCGAGTCCTGATGCCTGCTGAGGGTCCAGGCTTTCAAGCCGCCTGAACAGCTTGTCGGCACCGTGTTTTTCGAGTTCAGCAGAAAGCTTTCTGCGAATTTCCTGATCACCGGGGGGCAGGTCGGCAAAGCCCATGACCAGCCCCTCGATGTAGAGCCCCGAGCCTCCTGCAACAATCGCATGTTTTCCCCTGCCCTGGATGTCGAGGATTCTTTCGTATGCCTGTACTGCGAAGTCACCCGCGCTGAAGGGTTCCCCGATGTTCCTTTCGTCGATAAAATGGTGTCGTACGGCCTTGAGTGCCGATGCCGGCGGCTTTGCGGTGCCGATGGTCAGTTCACGGTAAATCTGGCGTGAATCAGCGGAAATGATTTCGGCATCGATTTTTTCGGCAACGCTGTGAGCCAGTGCGGTTTTTCCTGAAGCTGTCGGGCCGAGAATAACCAGTACCGTTTTTGTTGACCCGCAGGATGACGTTTCAGTCATGATCAGAATGATTCAGGAATGCAGCGTTTCAGCGCCAGGCAGAGACGGGAGAGGGGGAGCCCGACGACATTGTAGTAACACCCTTCAATTTTCCGGACATAACAGGCCATGACCGGGTCCTGGATGCCGTATGAGCCGGCCTTGTCGAATGGCTGTGCAAAATCGAGATAGTGCCTTATCTCGTTGTCGCTCATAGGTTCGAAGGTGACTCCTGTCGTGACGCATTCGATGTGGGTTCCGGTTGCATGGCGGAGCGCAAAGCCTGTGTGGACTTCATGAGACCTGTTCTGAAGGGCTTGCAGCATCCGGAATGCGTCATCGTAACCGGAAGGCTTTGCAAGGATGGCGCCGTCCATGGCAACGAGGGTATCGGCGCCGATCACAACAGCCAGTTCCCTTTTTTCATCCAGCAGATCCCAGGCGGCAGAGGCCTTGAGCAGGGCGATTTCAGCAACGTTTTCCTCGATGCCCATCTGCGGGTTGAAAATCTCCGCCGTATCGACCGGAAAGATGCTGAAGGGCAAACCGGTCAATGCAAGCAGTTCCTTTCTTCTCGGGGAACGGGAAGCAAGGATGAGGTCCGGAGGTTTCATCGTCAGGTTATTGCAGGTTGTTCCATCCTCTCCGGTTCAGGTCAGAGTAGATAAGCCATCCGGAAACCGCTGTGGCAGTAAAGAAGAGTGCCGCGGTTGCAGGTTCGCCGAATATGAGTTTGCCTGTTCCGAACAGGGCCGAGTAAACCAGCACAATGCCCAGGAGCCAGTCGGCGAAAAGCCTTGAAAATCCGCTGTCCGAATGCACTTCCGGCATGGTTTCGGCAATTTTTTTCCAAAAGATGCCTCCGACCCTTGTGGTGCGGTAAAATGTCCGGAGCGTGTTTGCCTCCGTCGGAGGAGTGAGAAAGGTGACCAGAAGGGTTGCCGTGATGGTAAAGAGCACAATGATGAACAGGGAAACCGGGAACGTGATATCAGTCATGGAGGCAATCCATCCGAAGGCCATGAAGGGGGCGATCATTGCAGTGATTTCGCTCCATGCGTTCAGACGCCACCAGAACCAGCGCATGATGAGGACGAAACCGGTTCCCGCTCCGCACTGGATGATGAATTCCCAGGCTCCGGTTATGGTTTCAAGCACGAAAAAGGTTATGTAAAGCGCAAACATCGCGGTAAACACGGTAACGGCTTTCGATACCCTGACGTAGTGCCGGCTGTCTGCTTCCGGTCGAAGGAACCGTTTGTAAAAATCGTTGATCAGATAACTGGTGCCCCAGTTGAGGTGCGTCGAGAGCGTTGACATGTATGCAGCGAGAAATGCTGCCACGAGAAGTCCTTTCAGCCCATGGGGGAGAATTGCTTTCATCACATAGACGTACCCGTCTTCTTTCTGGGATGGGGGCAGATCGGGGAACATCACGAGACTCACCAGACCGACGATTATCCATGGCCATGGCCTTACCGCGTAATGGGCGATGGTGAACCAGAGCGTGGCCAGCAGTGAGTGTTTTTCATCCTTTGCACTCATCATGCGCTGGGCAATGTACCCTCCACCTCCCGGCTCTGCTCCGGGATACCAGGATGCCCACCACTGCACGAAAGCCATGGCAGCGAACGATGCAAACGGCAGGGCAAATGCCCCCTTCCTGCCTTCGGAAGCCGGAGCGGAAGCGATGTCGGGAAAGAAATCGAACATCCAGGCTGGCAGTGCACCCTTGAGTCCTCCTGCTGCGGTGACGGATGGGTGGTTGAGGGCGAGTACTGCCAGGATAATGCATCCTGTCATGGCGATGACGAATTGCACGGCATCGGTTACGGAGACGCCCCAGAGTCCTGAAAGACCGGAATACACGGTGGTCAGCACCACGAGCGCGATGATGGTGAGTTCGGGGTTAAGTTCCGGCATCATGATCCGGATAATCTTGAACATGGCAAGATTGACCCATCCGATAATGACCGCGTTGATGAACAGGCCGAAATAGATTGCCTTGAAGCCCCGCAGAAAGGATGCTGCACGACCGCTGTAGCGCAGTTCGATGAACTCGAGATCGGTAAGGATGTTCGCTCTCCGCCAGAGACGGGCGAAGAAAAAGACCGTCAGCATGCCTCCTGAAACGAACGTCCACCATACCCAGTTGCCGGCAATGCCGTTTCTTGCCACGAATCCCGCTACTGCAAGGGGGGTATCGGCAGCGAACGTTGTGGCAACCATGCCGGTTCCTGCGAGCCACCATGGCAGTTGACGTCCTGAAAGAAAGAACTCTCCGACGTTTTCCGAAGCCCTCGATGTGAACAGCAGGCCGACCACCAGTGTGAGAAGAAGGTAGCCGGCGATGAACGAGTAATCGAGCAAGGTGAACTGTTCCATACAGGTAGTGCTGCAGTTTGTTTTTGCTGACAGGCGCCTTTTTCATCCGGCCGCTGTTTGAGCCGGCTTGCTGCAAGAGCCTATTCTTCGATTCTGGAAAGATCAAGGAAGCTCTGGTATCGGTCCTCGATTTCAAGCAGATCGAGACCGGCAAGCCTGTCAGTGCCGAATTTCTCGACGCAGAAGCTTGCCATGGCACTGCCGTACAGCACGGCCTTGCGCAGTTCAAGGTCGCTGATGTTTTCGCAGCGGGAAAGATGGCCGATAAAGCCGCCGGCAAAGGTGTCTCCAGCTCCGGTAGGATCAAAGATGGATTCCAGCGGATAGGCAGGAGCTGCAAAAATGCCGTTTTCGGTAAAAAGGAGTGCTCCGTGTTCGCCTTTTTTGATGATGAGGGTTTTCGGCCCCATGGAACGGATGATTCTCGCTGACTTCACAAGGTTGGGATCACCACTGAGGATGCGTGCTTCACTGTCGTTGATGATGAAGATATCGACCCGCTCGAGCGTTTTTTTCAGTTCTTCTGGTTTTCCCTCGATCCAGAAGTTCATGGTGTCGCAGATAACCATTTTCGGGGAAGTAATCTGGTCGAGCACTTTTACCTGAAGTTCAGGATCGATGTTGCCCAGGCAGACGAACTCGGCTTTCCGGTATGGTTCCGGCACATGGGGGTCGAAATCAGCGAAGACATTCAACTGGGTATCGAGTGTATCGCGGGTATTCATGTCGTAATGGTACCTGCCTGCCCACCGGAAGGTTTTTCCGTCATCAACTTTCTGGATTCCCCTGGTATTGATGTTTCTCGAATGAAGCAGCTTGAAATGCTCTTCAGTGAAATCAGAGCCGACCACTCCAACCATATTGATATCGTCGGAGAAATAGCTCGCCGAGAGGGCGATGTAGGTCGATGATCCGCCCAGGGTATCGGGGGAACTGCCGAAAGGGGTTTCGATATCATCAAATGCCAGGGAGCCGACGACGAGAATGGACATAGTGGTAAGCGTTTTTCAGGATTAAAGGAAAGATGTCAAGATAATGATTTCGATATTCAATTCTGTCGGGGGAGTTCAAAAAGCAGGCATTGGCCGGGACGGCAGGAAACCGTCAGCTTATGTTCCGATACGAAGTATTGCCGTTTTTCAATGAGTTCAAGGACCTCAGCAGTGCGGAATGCAAACTCGATGGTTCCTGTTTTCGGTTCTTCTCCGTTGCTGTTGCCGATGAAGAGCAGCGATTGGTGGTTGTTTTTCCGCAGTACGGCGAAAAGATCCGGTTCGGTGACGTAGGGCAGCACGATCGAACCTTTTTCGCCGTTTCGTACGAGCGATGCATACCGTTCGCGGATATCGATAATGGTTCTGATGTACCCGTTCAGCGGGACAAGGCCGTTCGTCCCCGCCCAGTCGTAGCTGAAGGTGCTGAAAAGCGGCAGCGTTTCGGCAGGGAAGAGCGCCCGGTCGCTGTCATCGAAATTAAGGCCGAGGTTGACCGGATGCCATTCACAGATTTCCATGCCCGAATGCAGAAACGGAACGGACGGAAGGACTGCACTGAGGGTGAAGACAAACATGGCACGGTTGCGTCCGGTCTCTCTGCCCGGCCAGCGGTGGCAGATTCTCGGTGTGTTGTGGTTTTCTCCTGTACCGAAGAAAGGCAGTGCGACACCGGTCCGGTTAAGGTAGTTCAGCAGCCCCCTGATGAATACCGTGTCATGAATCACAAAGGGCAGCGAACCGAATACCGCATTGAATCCTTCAGCGCGAACCGCAGGAGTCGGATCGAAATTTTCATCCCAGAATACGAAGTCAGGTCTTTTTTTTCGGGCAGATTCGACAATCATCCGCTTGAGTACGGCAGGAAGAGCATGGCCCATATCGATCATGGCGCCGTCAATACCGTATGTTTCCTGATAGTGCGGGATGATCGAAATGATGCTGTCCCAGAGTTCCCGGTTGAAAGTTTCCGGTTCTTCCAGGGCCGCATCGTACATCCTGATGGTATTGTAAGCGATATAATTGAACCCGGGATGGTCGTGCATTTTCAGGTAGGTGACATCGGTCCAGGGAGGTTGCCGGTCATCGGGCGGCCAGTCCGAAAAGGCACTTGCCACATGGCAGGTATCCCCGCCTTTTCCTTTTCCGGTGATCCTGCCGTCGTGATCTTCGACGAATGCAGGAGCAGGCACAAACAGGTCAATGTATTCCCGGGGCGGGGCTGGAAGGCCCCTGAGGTCATGCTTGTCTACCTTTTCGTAAATGGTGTTCAGTGTTTGTGCATCGAAAACAGGTGGCCCGTAACCATTGCCGACGGCATTGTCCGAAAGCCAGTAAAACCATGAAGGATGAGCAGTTATCCATCTGCTGTCGATTGCGGCGGTTCTGAATACGAATTCGAAAACCACCTTCATGCCGAGCAGGTGAGCGGCTTCAACAAAAGCCTTCAGCAGAGAATCGGCAGAAAGAGCGATTGCCGGTTCTGCAAGCATGGGGTCGATTTCAAACGGGTCCTTGACAGCGTAAGGAGAGCCGAGGGTTCCTTTTCTGTTTGCCTTTCCTATCGAGGTCAGCGGCAGCAGGTAAATCGTGTTTGCTCCAAGCGAGGCAATGTAGGGAAGGAGGGCAATGGCCTTCAGCAGTGTGCCTGTTTCCCTGAATCCGTATGGAAGCGGTTCTGCCCCGAGATTGCCGTCCAGGTTATGGTCAAACGCAGTCGCAAGGCGGACGAAAAGGTTGTAGACCACTGCGCTTTCAGTCCAGTCGGCACCCGTGCAGGTTTCAGCAGCGCCGGAAGGTGCGTGATCGAGAATTTTTGCGATAATGCCGGCGTAGTACTTGCCCGGGTGTACGCTGAGCGTTCCTGTACTGTTTTCCGACCAGAGCTGCGGAATGTAATACGACTGATTTTCAGGCAGTTCCGGGAGCTGCTGGAGGAGTTGCAGAAGGGATTCGAGGTGGTTTTGCTGCACAGACGGCAATAGTTACGTTCTTCGGGTATTATCCCGTATCATTATCGATGAGTGACAACCGCATTAAAGATAGCGATTTCCTGCTTATGAAGAATATCCGCCTTGATGTTGAGTACGACGGCACCGGTTTTTACGGATGGCAGCGTCAATCGGATGTGCAGCCAACTGTTCAGGGCACGGTTGAAGCCGTGCTCTCCAGAATCCTTCAGGAGAACGTGGTTGTTACGGCTTCCGGGAGAACCGACAGGGGAGTGCATGCTCGTCTGCAGGTCTTGAATTTTATGACCGGATCACTCATGGAGCTTTCCCGGATGTCCCATGCGCTTAATTGCCTGCTTCCTGTCACCATCAGGGTATCAGGACTGCAGGTCGTCCCGCCGGATTTTCATGCACGCTTCAGTGCAAAAGAGCGTGAATACCGCTACATGCTTCTGGAAACGCCATCGGCCCTTCGCCAGCGGTTTACGGGATGTTCGCATGGACATCTCGATCTTGCGCCGATGCGGGTGTCGGCAGCATCGCTTTGCGGCGTACATGATTTCAGGGCTTTTTCCAGGGAGCCGGCAGACAGGAGCAGTTTCATCTGCAATGTGATGATATGCGAGTGGTTCCGGGAAAACGGAGCACTGGTTTTCCGGATACGGGCGAACCGTTTTCTCCGATCGATGGTACGCTGTCTGGTTGGCGCCATGATTGCCACAGGAAAAGGGCTCTTGCAGCCCTCGGAAATCGTCAACGCTCTTGAAACCGGACGCCTTTCCGGGCAGCTTGTTCCTGCTGAACCCAGCGGGCTTTTTTTGTGGGATGTTCTCTATTGAGCAGGGACGAATGCCCGTATACGTATTGTAATAATCATCAACTGTTTTTATGTTAACAGTTCACGGATGTTGTGCGATCGAAATTGAGTTTTTTTAAATCCCCCCTTAATACCGGATTTCCTGTGAAAATCAGTTTTTTCCATAGAGTAGGTACGGTTTTCTTTTTGCTGCTCTTTCTTCATGGCGCCATCAATCCAGGGTTTGCAAGGGAATCCGAAGGGAGGCAGTCATCCAAATCGTCGGTAGCGGAGATTCTCGACAGTCTTGTCTATGCCACCTACTTCAGGGACGAGTATTTCTCCCCATCTTCCAAAACTCCGTACAAACAGGGGTTCCCCTCCCAGTTCATTCCACAGTTCAGCGATTCTGTCTATGCCGCCCGGATAGCCACGCTTGACCGCAAAACCCCGTTCAATCTCGCCTACAACGAACATGTCAAGGGTTTCATCAGGGTGTATGCCGTTGACAAGCGCAACTCGACTGCCAAGATTCTCGGCCTTTCAAAGCTTTATTTCCCGCTTTTCGAGGAGTATCTCGACCGGTATAACATTCCGCATGAAATGAAATACCTCGCCATCGTCGAGTCCGCCCTCAATCCCACTGCTGTTTCGAGGGCGGGCGCGAAAGGGTTGTGGCAGTTCATGTACGGAACGGGCAAGATGTACGGTCTGGAATCGTCATCGTTTATTGAAGACCGTTATGACCCCAACAAGGCCACGCAAGCTGCATGCCGCCATCTTCGGGATCTCTATAAAATTTACGGTGACTGGTTTCTTGCCCTTGCCGCCTACAATTCCGGGCCGGGCAATGTGAACAAGGCGATCAGGCGGGCAGGAGGAGTCTACAACTACTGGGCCATCTGGGATTATCTTCCTGCCGAGACAAGAGGATATGTGCCAGCGTTCATCGCCGTGAACTATATCATGAACTATTACCGGGAGCATAATATCCGTCCGGTAGAGCCTGGGTTTCTCTATCACGATATCGATACACTCAGGGTATCGAAGATGCTCTCTTTCGAGCAGATCAACGAGACGATCGGTGTTCCGATGCAGGATCTGCAGTTTCTTAATCCGCAATACAAGCTTGGAGTCATTCCCTCTGCCGATTACTCCTCGAATGTGCTTCGTCTTCCACGCCGGTACATTAGCCAGTTTCAACGGCGTGAAAGGGAAATCTATGCATACCGCTCGAAGAGTGTCCTTGAACGGGAGCAGCTTCTTGCCCGGGTCCAGAGTTTCGAGGCCTCAAATGCGCCGCCACCTCTGAGCCAGGTGACAGCCGACGGCAAGGTACGGAAGGTGCATTTTGTACGCAGGGGCCAGGACATCGGCATGATTGCCCGTTTCTACCGTTGTGAGCCCAGCGAGATCGTCCGCTGGAACAATCTCGCCAGTACGGTCCTTGTCCCCGGTCAGCAGATCGTGATTTTTGCAGGAGGCGACGGACAGGAAAGAAGTGTTCAGCCGTCAGCTTCGGTTGTGCCTGTTCCGGCTCCTGCTCCAGTCCGGGTTCCCCAGGCTTCGGTTCCGCAGGTTCCTGTCGCTCAGGTATCGCAGGCTTCAGTTCCGCAAGGTTCTGTCACCCAGGTTCCGGCTGTGGTTCCTTCACCGGTCGAGACTGCTCCGAAGAGTGAGCAGAAAGTCGCGAAAACCGAGCGCAAGAAAGAAAAAATCATTATTCACAAGGTGCAGAAAGGGGAATCGGTCGCTTCGATAGCCCATCAGTATGGGGTGAGCGTCGATGCTCTCGCCGATCTCAACAACCTGAAAGGCTCCATGAGCATTGTTCCCGGCCAGAAGATGAAAATCAGCGGATCTTCTGCTGATAAAAAGTCTTCGAAACGGGGCGAAACCGCAAAAGTGAAATATCACAAGGTCCGCAAGGGCGATACGCTGTCCTCGATTGCCGATCGCTACGGCGTCAGTGTCGCTGACCTGAAGGAGTGGAACGATATCGGAAGAAAAAAATCCATCCAGCCCGGCCAGAAGCTCAAGGTTGCTACCCGGTGACACAGGCTCGGCAGGAACGGAGTGACGACTTTCTGCTTTTTTATTCCCGTGTTAATTGTTCCTGTTCCGTGTTCCAATAACGGAGAATTTTATTATCTTAAGCCTTTTCAGGTTGCTCAACTGACGGAGAACAATGGTTGGTCGAAACCGATTTGTCAATTCTTCAAAAAGAGAATAAAAAACGTATGCGTAATATCATCTTTACCGGAAAGGGCGGCGTTGGCAAAACCTCTGTCGCTGCAGCCACGGCACTGAAAGCTGCGGACATGGGTTACAAGACCCTGATCATGTCCACCGATCCGGCACACAGTCTCGGTGACTCGCTCGATGTTCAGTTAGGACCATCCCCCGTCAAGGTAGCCGAGAACCTCTGGGCACAGGAGGTCAGCGTTTTCGGTGATCTGAATCTGAACTGGGACGTTGTTCGCGAGCACTTTGCCCACCTGATGGAAACCCGAGGCATCGAAGGCGTCTATGCCGAAGAGATGGGTGTTCTTCCCGGCATGGAAGAACTTTTTTCGCTCTCCTATATCAAGCGGTATAACGAAGAGCAGAAAGACTTCGATCTTCTCGTCGTCGACTGCGCACCGACCGGCGAAACGCTCCGGCTGCTTTCTTTGCCGGAAACATTCGGATGGTTCATCAAGTTCATCCGCAATGTTGAAAAGTTCATGGTCAAGCCGGTCATCAGGCCGCTTTCCAAAAAGATCAAGAAAATTGACGACTTTGTCGCACCCGAAGAGGTGTATGAAAAGGTTGATAACCTGTTCTCTTCAACCGAAGGCATTATCGATCTTCTGGCCGATGGGACGAAATCAACGGTCCGTCTGGTCATGAACCCTGAAAAGATGGTCATCAAGGAGTCGATGCGTGCCCTGACCTACCTGAATCTTTATGGCATAACGGTTGACAGCATCACGATTAACCGTGTCATGCCCGACCAGAGCACCGACCCCTATTTCCAGAAATGGCGCAGCATCCAGCAGAAATACATCGAGCAGATCGAGGATGCTTTCGCACCTATCCCGATTGCCGAAGTACCGCTGTTCGAAAGTGAAGTTGTCGGCCTGGAGATGCTTCGCAAGGTTGGCGCCAAGGTCTACGAAGACAAAAACCCTATCGATGTGTTCTTCAAGGAAGATCCTATCGATATCAGCAAGGTGTCGGAAGGTCATTACAAGGTTCGCGTCAGATTGCCGTTCATGGAAACCATGGGACTGGAGCCCAAGATCCTCAAGCTCGGTGACGATCTCACCATTCGCATCGGAGATTACCAGAAAATCGTTGCCCTGCCGATCTTTCTTGCAGGAATGGAAGCAACAGGGGCTTCTTTCGAGGACAAGTGGCTCAGTATCGACTTCGCCAGGGAGTAAATCCTCGATCTGCAAGGACTGGCAACTCATAGGCAACAAAAAAACCTGCTTTCCGTAGCAGGTTTTTTTGTTGCTGGAATCAGATTTTTCCGCATCCAGAGGGAATGGCTCGCCGTGATTCCTTCTAGATCGTGACGATTGATGCGTCGGATACACCGTCAACGCCGGTAATCGCATCAAGCAGGGATGGCTCCACCTCACCATCAACGACTATTGCGGTCATGGCAAGCTGCTTTTCTTCGTCCCGTGAAAGTGCGACATAAGCGACATTGAGATTGTGCTGCAGGAGCAACTGGGTCACGTTCGCAATTACTCCGGGCTTATCGATGTTATTGTAGATAATGATGTTGCCTTCAGGCTTGAATTCCACCAGAAACTGGTCGATCATGACAATTCTTATCGCCCGGTCTCCGAAAACCGTACCGCCGATCATCCGTTTTCTTGTGCCGTTTGCAAGTTCGACCCTGATCAGGTTGGTGTAGTCCGGGTTTTCCTTTTCGAACTTCTGCTCGAGGACGATACCCATCTCACCGGCCATGGTGAAAACGTTGATATAGTTGGTGTCGCTTGATTGCCGGACATCGAGAAATCCTTTCAGCGCAGCTGCGGCAATGACCTCACTGAATTTCTGGAGATATTCTCCGGAAGTCCGTATGGTCATGGTGTGCGCTTCGAGAGGCGTGAGCTGGGCAAGCGTGGAACCGAGCTTCTCGGCCAGCATGAGGTATGATCCGACTCCTGGCGCCTGGGCAAGCTCCACGGCAGAAGCGTTGACTGCGCCCTCAAGTTTTCCTTTCTGTTTCCATTCAACGATCTGTTCTGCAATCTGTACCGCGACTTTCTGTTGTGCCTCGTTTGTCGATGCAGCGATATGTGGCGTCACGATAACCCGTTCAAGTCCGAGCAGGGGATTGCCGGACTCGACCGGCTCTGTTTCAAAAACGTCGAGAGCCGCGGCTGCGACTTTTCCGGAACCGATGGCATCGGCAAGGTCAGCTTCATTGACGATGCCTCCACGGGCGCAGTTGACGATGATCACGCCATTCTTCATCAGGGCGAATGTCTCGTTGGAAATCAGGTTGCGCGTTGATTCGTTCAGTGACGAGTGGATGGTAATGACATCGGCAAGCCGGAAATTCTCATGCAGCGGCAGCAGTTCGATGTTGAGATGAGAGGCATACTCGTCGGGTATCATCGGGTCATAGGCAATGGTTTTCATGCCGAAAGCCTGCATGCGGGACGCCACTTCGCGTCCGATCTTGCCAAGGCCGATGATGGAAATGGTTTTTCCCTCAAGTTCGATGCCGGTGAATTTTTTCTTGTTCCATAGTCCCGCCTTGAGTTCCGCTGTCGCCTGCGGAATCATGCGTGCTGCAGCCAGAAGCATGCCGCAGGCATGTTCGGCGGCGGAAACGGTGTTTCCACCCGGGGTGTTCATGACGATGATTCCATGCCGGGTTGCAGCTTCGATATCGATATTATCGACGCCAGCTCCCGCCCTTCCGATCAGCTTCAGTTTTTTGCCGCATTCGATGATTTCCGATGTCACCTTGGTGGCGCTCCTGACGATAAGCTTGTCGTACTCTCCGATGATTTCTTTGAGTTCTTCCTTGCTGATTTTCGGTTTTTCCGTTACTTCAAAACCGTTTTGTACAAGAATTTCGGCACATTGCCGATCAACACCGTCAGTGATGAGTACTTTCATGTTGTTTTAGATTGGAATTTCATGGAACTCAGCAAGGCACTGTTTTTCTTTGCGTTATCAGGAGTCTCCTGGTTTTGTAAATATATGTTTTTTTGCAGGTATGCGGCTAAGGAAATCGTCAGGCTGCAAAACGGATGATACCTGGTGCAAGTCATTTTCAGGGAAGCTTTTTCGGGCAGGAAGCAACGGAATTAATAGGTGTATTTGCTGATTATATATTCCGGTTTTTTTTATCTTCCAAAGCTACAAATTACTGATAAACCGATCTTTTTGCGGTATTACGGATGGAACAGTTACATGATTTAAGAGTTTCACGGATAAAGAGGCTTTCATCACCGAAAGCGCTCAAGGAGCAGTTGCCGGTCACAGACGTTGTTGCCGCAACGGTCAGTGCAGGTCGTCGCCAGGTAGAAAATATCCTGAATGGATCTGACGGGCGGCTTCTGGCGATCGTCGGTCCCTGTTCGATACATAATCTTGATGCAGCGCTTGACTATGCACGGAAGCTGTCGGCATTGCGGGCCGAACTTCAGCACGATCTTTGCATTCTTATGAGGGTGTATTTTGAAAAACCCAGGACAACTGTCGGCTGGAAGGGCTTCATCAACGATCCTCACCTCGATGATTCGTACGATATCGAACACGGGCTTTATTATGCCCGGAAGCTGCTGATCGATATCAATGCAATGGGGCTTGCTGCCGCAACGGAGTTCCTCGATCCCATCACGCCGCAGTATGTTGCCGATGTGGTGAGCTGGGCGGCAATAGGCGCAAGAACGATCGAATCCCAGACGCACCGCCAGATGGCCAGCGGCCTGTCCATGCCGGTTGGCTTCAAGAACTCGACCGATGGCCGTATTGGAGTGGCTGTTGATGCCATCCGTTCGGCCATGCATCCGCACAGTTTTCTCGGTATCGATCAGGAAGGGTTCAGCAGTGTTATCACGACCAAGGGCAACCCTTTCGGACACCTCGTGCTCAGGGGTGGCGTGACCCCGAACTATGATGCGAAAAGTATCGCCGGAGCAGAGGCCCTGCTTGAAAAAGCAGGACTGTCACAGGCTCTCGTCGTGGACTGCAGCCATGCGAATTCCGGCAAAAAGCATACCGAACAGCTGAAGGTCTGGGAAGACATTCTCGGGCAGAAAGCGGCAGGCAACAGAAGCATTGCCGGTGTGATGATCGAGAGCAACCTCTGTTCTGGCAACCAGCCGTTTCCGGAAGACCCTGAAAAACTCAGGTATGGTATTTCCATTACCGATGAATGCATCTCCTGGGAAGAGACGGAAAGAATGCTTCGCCAGGGTGCCGAGGTTATCGGAAAACTTGTTTCAAGAGCAGTATGATCCAAAGCAACCACAAAACTCCATCACCACCATGAATATCGATCGTCTTGTTTTCGCCGTAGCAGGCTGTTTCGTGCTTGCAAGCGTGCTTCTGTCCATATATCATAACCAGAACTGGCTCTGGTTCACCGGTTTTGTCGGTCTCAACCTTTTCCAGGCAGCCTTTACAGGGTTCTGTCCTTTGGCGAAGATCCTCAAGGCAGCCGGAGTGCCGCCAGGTGAAGCCTTCAAGTAACCGTTGCCATGACGATCAATGCTGTTGCGATCCTCCTGAAAAGGGGGATTTTTTCTTGCATTGTTTTTATGCAAATTGAGCAGAGTTGCCGCTACAAGAAACATTCCACGTTGCAAACATGGCCATAGAAATCAGGCAAGTCAGGACAAAAAAAGAGCTCCGGCAGTTCATCACCTTTGCATGGCAGGTGTACCGGAACGATCCCGAGCTGAACAAGTACTGGGTGCCGCCAGTGATTTCGGACTACATGAAAACGCTTGACCAGGAGGTTTATCCGCTTTACGAACATGCCGACCTTGCCATGTTCACCGCATGGAAGGATGGCAGGCTTTCCGGGACCATAGCGGCAATCGAGAACCGCCGTCATAACGAGGTGCATCAGGACAGGGTGGGTTTCTGGGGCTTTTTCGAGTGTTTCAACGATCAGGAGGTCGCCGACGCCCTGTTTAACACGGTGGCAGGGTGGCTGAAGCAGAAGGGGCTGGAGGCCATGCGGGGACCGGTCAGTCCTTCGATGAATGACCAGTGCGGCATGCTTGCCAAGGGGTTTGACAGTTCGCCGGTTTTTCTCATGCTCTACAACCCGCCCTATTACAACGAACTTGCGCTGAAATCCGGTCACCATGTGGGGCAGGAACTGCTTGCATGGTATATCGACCAGAAACTTATCGACATTGAACGGTTGCGCCGCATTTCGCAGCATGTGATGAAGCGGGAGGGACTTTCCGTTCGAGTTCTCGACATGAAGCATTTTGACCGGGAGATCGAGAATATGCGGAAGATCTACAATGGAGCATGGGAGAAGAACTGGGGATTTGTGCCCATGACCGACAAGGAGTTCGATTTTCTTGCCAAAAGTCTCAAGCCTATCGCAAATCCGAATTACGTCTATTTTGTCGAGGATCGCAACGGAAGGACCATCGGGTTTTCGCTTTCTCTGCCGGATATCAACCAGGCACTGAAGCATGTCAACGGGAACCCTTTTACGCCATGGGGTCTGGTGAAATATCTCTGGCACAAGCGTCATATCACGATGGTCAGAACCATCGTCATGGGTGTACTCCCGGAGTACAGAAACAAGGGAATCGACAGCATACTCAATACATGGATTGCCGACTATGGAGGTAAGCATGGGGTTTTTGCCAGCGAGATGAGCTGGGTGCTCAAATCCAACGAGGCCATGAGCAAACTGGCGAAGGTGATCGGCGGTCGGCCCTACAAGGAATATGTGATCTATGAAAAAGCCATCTGAACGGAAGCCTCTACGGCAGTCCGGGAAGAAAAAAAGCAGAAGAGGAGCCGGTAAAGGCTCCTTTTCTGCTTGACGCACACACACGGAGAAAAGAACATTATTGCATGGATCAGAACGATGCCATGAAGACCAGGTGCGATTTTTCGGTGTCAGGATTGTAGATGTATGATGCGGTATAACGATCTTTCGATACTGAAATGCCGGTGTTGACCAGGGCGATCCTGTCGCTTTCCTCGATGCCGTACTGGTCGCCATAGTAGTCTTCGTCACCTGCGCCGATGATTGCCTTTGCCGAGTAGCCGTCCTTGTCGTAGAACTTGTAACTGCCCTCGAAGTACTTCGCGTTGTCGTAATCGTTTCCACCGACAAACATCGCAGCCAGGAGGCTCAGGTTCTTGTGCGAGTAGCCGATGCTTGCCTCGATGGTGTTGGGGCCGTCAGTCGAGAAGTCGAAGCTGTCGGAATTGCCCTCGATCGGGACGTAGTAGTCGGTGACCGTGAAGCTGAAAGGTCCGACCGGCACGGTAAGATAAAGGTCCACTTCCTTGTAGCGGTATTCGTCAACGAGATTCCCGTCAGCGTCGTAGAGCTTCGTGTTCTCAATCACCGCGTATGAACCCCATGCTCCAACCACCACGCCGATTCCCGGGAAGGTGTAGGAAAGGTTTGGCTGGATTGCCGGTGAATCGCCGAGTTCGGAACCCCTCCATACATAGCTGCTGACCACATCGGCGCCGATCTTGAAGCCTTCAGCCTGTGCCGTGCTGCCGAGTCCGGCGAAAAGCGCTACGGCAAGGGATGCGATAGTAACGGTTTTTTTCATTGCTTTTACTCCTGTTCTGTTGTTGTGTTGTGTGTTTTGGGCATCCCCGACGTCGGCATTGCAGCGTTCGTCAGGGATGTCCGGCTTTGTTGTAAAAAAAGGTTGCCGGATCTTGCCGAAATTGTTCAGATCGCCGTACCGCCATTCTCGCGGGTTCTGATCCTGATGCACTCATCGAGCGTCGTGATGAATATCTTGCCGTCGCCCACTTCCCCTGCGCCGTGTCTGGCCGTCTCGATGATGGTGTCCACC
>Ga0233420_10000172_pt1 | contig 29739 bp, 26 predicted proteins | sample Watercolumn_Mata_4_FD_183009 | JGI IMG/M metagenome (GOLD analysis project Ga0233420, IMG submission 183009) | Freshwater microbial communities from Lake Matano, South Sulawesi, Indonesia - Watercolumn_Matano_2014_102_MG | ecosystem: Environmental > Aquatic > Freshwater > Lake | place...
GAGTTTAATACACTTGGTTTGATCCGGCTGATTTTACCTTGAGTTTTACAACTCCAAAGCAATTGACTTTTTGGCGTTCACTATAGCAACAATTTCAAAGAACTTGACCTTCATGATCAAGGGAAATTAATGTACAACCTTTCTCGTTACCTGCAAAATCTTTTTTTCTTTTTTTTCTTCAGCTTCTCCTCAGCAATCGCTTCTCCTTCGAAAATACGATCACCGACCTCTGCATCAGGCGATTCCCTTGTATCAGTAAAGTCAAATAACAGAACCCTTTCGGGCCTTTCTTCATCTTGCGGCGTCGCCGTCTCAAGTGAAGGCTCCTAATGTAGCACCCCATCCACGAACTTCCAAACTCTTTTTGAATAATTCTTCTCTTTTTTGAGTTTTTTTTGTGGACGAAGTGGACTTGGTGGACGACGTGGACAAGAAAAACAGCCCATTGCGTCCACCACGTCCACTTCGTCCACCGCTGCCCTGTAAACAACAAAAGGGGCGCTCCCGCGCCCCTTCGTACCCTTTCCTGTTTTGCCTCTCTCTGCCTATCCTTCGAGTTCCGTCGTACTCAGCCGCGGCATTTCAACCTCAAGCGAGAGTTGCCGCTTGCCCTGGGAGTACTCCTTGGCAGCATGAATGAAACCGTCGAAAAGCGGATGAACCTTCTGCACTCTCGATTTCAGTTCGGGATGGAACTGCACAGCCACGAACCAGCGATGATCCTTCAGCTCTACGATCTCGACAAGATCGCCGTTCGGAGAGGTACCGGAGAAAATCATCCCTTTTTCTTCAAGAAGCTTTCTGAACTGGTTATTGAATTCGTAACGGTGGCGATGACGCTCGTTAATGAGGAATTTCCTGTACACCTCATGGGCTTTCGATCCTTCTTTGAGGATACAGGGATAGCTGCCAAGGCGCATGGTTCCTCCCTTCTCCTTGACTTTCTTCTGATGTTCCATGAGATCGATCACCGGGAAGCGCGTCCTTTTGTTGAACTCGGTCGAATTTGCTTCGGGCATTCCGCAGATGTTCCGGGCAAATTCAATCGTAGCGCACTGCATACCGAGGCAGATACCGAAAAAGGGAATGTTCTTCTCGCGGGCATATCGGACAAACTGAACCTTGCCTTCTATACCACGGTCACCAAAACCGGGGGCGACAAGCAGGCCGCTGACGCCTTCGAATGCTCCTGCAATATCGAATCTGGGATCTTCGGCATCCTCAGCCCTGAGCATCTTTACCGATACCTTCACGTCATTGCTCGCACCGGCATGAATGAAAGATTCGAGAATTGATTTGTAAGCATCAGGATATTCGGTGTACTTGCCACAGATGCCGATGGTGATCTCGCCATCTTTAGGATGTTTCACCTTTTCGCAGAAGCTGCGCCAGTATTCGAGGTTGGGCTCGCGATATTTCTTCAGACCGAGCTTTTTCATGACACGCAGGTCGAGCTGTTCCTTGAGCAGCATGAGCGGCACCTCATAGATCGTATCGCAGTCATTCAGCCCTATGACATCCTGTTCGTGCACGTTACAGAAATGGCCGACCTTGTTCTTGATCTCCCGGGAAAGCGGCTTCTCACTGCGGCAGACCAGGATGTCCGGCTGGATACCGGTTTCGAGCAGCATCTTCACACTGTGCTGTGTGGGTTTTGTCTTCAGCTCGCTGGCGGCCTTGATGTAAGGCACGAAGGTGAGGTGGATGTTCAGCAGATTGTGCTCGCCAAGTTCGAGCTTGAGCTGACGCATCGCTTCGAGAAAAGGAAGCGACTCTATATCGCCTATTGTGCCGCCGATTTCGGTGATAAGCACATCCAGGCTGCCGTTTTTGGCCAGGTCGCCCATCTTCTCCTTGATCTCGTCGATCACGTGGGGCACAACCTGCACCGTGCCACCAAGATACTCTCCGCGACGCTCCTTGTCGATGACTGACTTGTAAACGCGCCCCATCGTCAGGTTGGAAGCCTGCGAGGTGGGCTCGTCAAGGAAACGCTCGTAATGACCGAGATCGAGGTCGGTCTCAGCGCCGTCATCGGTCACATAAACCTCACCATGCTGGTAGGGAGACATCGTGCCCGGATCGACATTGATATAAGGATCGTACTTCTGGATTGCCACGCGCAAACCGCGGGATTTGAGCAGGAGGCCAAGAGAAGCGGACAGGATACCCTTTCCGAGTGAAGAGATCACGCCACCGGTCACAAAAATATGCTTTACATTCTTCGGGCGAGCCATACGTTCAGATAATTATTAAATGATAACCGTCAAATTCCATTCCGGAGGCCAGCCTCCGTAAAAAAACATTCATTCATGATACTCAGAACAGATCCATCTGGCCGTCCTCGCCATCACCGAGTGGTTCTGTCGCGGAATCGTCGTCGCTCTTGGGCACACGCGCCGTGGCCGAAATCCGGTCGCCCGCGTCGAGCCTGATGAGCCTGACTCCCGACGTGTTCCGGCCAAGCACCCGGATGTCAGAGACATGCTGGCGGATGACGATGCCATTGGTCGTGATGATGATCAGATCATCCTCGTCGTTCACGTCGAGCAGGCCGACCAGGTTGCCGATCTTCTCGTGCGCCTTGATGGTGATCACACCCCGTGCACCACGTCTGGTCATCCGGTAATCCTCGACCTTGCTGCGCTTGCCGTAGCCGTTATCAGTGACGGCGAGCAGGGAGGTGTCGTTGCGCTTGGTGGTGACCATCGAGATGCAGCGTTCGTCGTCGTCGAGCGTGATGCCGCGCACGCCAACCGTATCGCGTCCCTGCGAACGAACCTCGGACTCGGGGAAGCGAACGGCGTAGCCGGAGCTTTTGGCGAGGATGATCTGGTGATCGCCGTCAGTGAGACGCGCGTCGATCAGCTCATCCCCCTCCTCGATGCGGATGGCATTGATGCCAGTCCGGCGCGGATTGGAGTACTGGGCCAGATCGGTTTTCTTGACGATGCCGTTGGCCGTGGCCATGATGATGAAATGCGGATCGTCGAAGTTCCTGATATTGATATAGGTCCTGATCTTCTCGCCAGGCGGCAGTTCCATGATGTTGGCCAGCGAGCGCCCTCTTGCAGCCCGGCCAGCCTCGGGAATCTCGTAGACCTTGAGCCAGTAGCAGCGCCCTGCCGTGGTAAAGAAGAGAATGTAGTTGTGCGTGGAAGCGATGAACATGTGCTCGATGAAATCCTCGTTCTTTGCCTGCGCGCCCGCCACGCCACGTCCGCCACGATTCTGACGGCGATAGCCCGAAACAGGGAAGCGCTTGATGAACCCATCGTGGGTGATGGTGATGACCACATCCTCCTGGGCAATCATATCCTCGATCGAAAAGTCACCCTCCTGCGGGCGAAGCTCGGTACGGCGCTCGTCACCATACACTTCGCTTACTTTAAGAAGCTCGGCCCTGATGATATCCATCTGTTTGGCCGGACTATCGAGAATCGACTTCAGCTCTTCAATGAGAGCAAGGGTCTCCCAGTACTCGTCGTCGATCTTCTGGCGCTCCATGCCGGTCAGGCGCTGCAAGCGCATTTCGAGAATGGCCTTGGCCTGTACTTCTGAAAGAGCGAAGCGTTCGATCAGGCGGCTCTGGGCGGTCGCCGTGTCGGGAGACTGGCGGATAGTGGCAATCACCTCATCGAGATTGTCGAGGCAGATTTTGAGGCCTTCGAGGATATGGGCACGCTTTTCGGCGGCACTCAGATCATGCTGGGTGCGGCGCAGCACAATTTCGTTTCGGTGCCGGATATAGTACTGCATCATCTCCTTGAGATTCAGCACTCTCGGCACGCCATCGACCAGCGCCAGCATGATCACCCCGAAAGTATCCTGCATCGGAGTGTGCTTGTAGAGATTGTTCAGCACCACCTTGGCCACAGCATCACGCTTCAGTTCGATCACCAGGCGCATACCCTCGCGGTCTGACTCGTCGCGGATATCGGCAATGCCCTCGACCTTCTTGTCGTGCACCAGCTCGACGATCTTCTCGATCAGCCTGACCTTGTTGACCTGGTAGGGAAGCTCGGTGACGATGATCGATTCACGACCGTTCTTCTGCGTCACTTCGACCAGCGCTCTGGCCCGGATGACCACCTTGCCGCGACCGGTCAGATAGGCCTGCCTGACGCCTTCGTATCCGTAGATGATACCGCCGGTAGGGAAATCGGGCGCCGTAACATGTTTCATAAGGTCGACGATCTCGATCTCCGGATTTTCGATGAGCAAGATCAGGCCGCTAACCACCTCGCGCATGTTGTGCGGCGGAATGTTGGTGGCCATACCGACGGCAATGCCCGATGCACCGTTGACAAGCAGGTTCGGAATCGCCGAAGGAAGTACCGTCGGCTCTTCGAGTGAATCGTCGAAGTTGAGCGAGAAATCGACCGTCTCCTTGTCGAGGTCCTTGAGCATCTCGCCTGCGATTGCCTTCATGCGCACCTCGGTGTAACGCATGGCCGCAGGAGAGTCACCATCGACCGAGCCGAAGTTGCCCTGGCCATCGATCAGCGGATAGCGCAGCGAAAAGTCCTGCACCATACGCACCAGGCTGTCGTAAACGGCGGTATCGCCGTGTGGATGGTACTTACCGAGCACTTCACCGACAATACGGGCCGATTTCTTGTGAGGTTTACCCGCCTGGAGGCCCAGCTCGTGCATGCCGTAGAGCACGCGGCGATGCACAGGCTTCAGACCGTCACGGACATCAGGAAGCGCGCGGCTGACAATGACAGACATTGAATAATCGAGATAGGAATCCCGCATTTCCTCTTCAATGCTGATCGGCAATATTTTCTCGCGCTGCATAATCGAAATCCTGACTTTGTTTTACCCTTAATGAATGGCGTAATGTATGAAATAGCTTATAAAACGTAAAGATCCGGAGATATCCCCTGGAATGAAGGTCAGTTTTCCGGAGACTCTGGCGCCTCTGAAGGTTCCGGTGCTGTAACCGTGGTCACAACACCATCGGACCATAGAGACTCCAGATCATAGAACCGGCGTTCTTCCGGCTGGAAAATATGGACGACAACATCGATGTAATCGATAAGCACCCAATGCAGAGAATCGAGGCCTTCGATATGCATCGGGCGATCGCCCTCTTCCCTGATCTCATCGACGATATAATCGGTTAGCGCCTTGGCTTTACGCTCAGAATCGGCAGTGATAATCACAAAAAAATCAGTTACGCTCGTCAGGCCGCGGACATCCATAATTTTGACATCTTCACCCTTCTTTTCAAGCGACAATTCCGCAACTCTCCTGGCAAGCAACTCACTCATCGCCACTTCACGGGCTTCGATCCCTGAAGAGGCCACATGTTCCGAACGGGACATAGGTATCCGTTTTAATGATAAAAAATCCATCGCGCGGCAAGCATTCCCGCGACTCAATATAGTAATAATGGACTCGTTCGAACACCTTTATTTCCGGGAAAAACAAAATGAAAGGCGCATTTTTACAAAACAGTTACATCGCGCAGAAACCTCCGTTTCTGCAAAGCAGGGCGGGGCATCATGAGTTTGCCTGTTTGGGCGTAAACGCCTGGCGGTAGTCGGGAAACGTCCCGGCGGCGGTACCGGCAACGCCCGCAGCAAAAACCTGGCAGGCATGTCCGAGGAGCGAGGCTGCGCTGAAAAACGAGGCATCGATCAGATGCGAGGCAAGTGACGGAACCTCATCGGCGAGGATGTCCGCCGAGCGGCTCACGATGGCGAGGCTCCCGTCGATGGTGGCAAGACGTTCAGTTAGCCCGGAGACCATGCAGCGCGAGCTTTCGATTTCCGAAAGAGCGCCATCATCAAAGGCGAAAATCGAGTAGAAATACTCGCCCGCCCTCGACGGAATCACCGGCACGATGTGCCTTGCATCGGCATGTCCGATGGCAGCTTCTGCCATCGCCAGCATGGTCGGCACCGGCGCGAGCGGACGACTCGCGCCGAAAGCGATCCCCTTTGCGACGGACATGCCGATGCGCAGTGCGGTAAAGGAGCCAGGGCCGGAGGAGACCGCTACGCCGTCGAGTTCCGTCGGTGGCAATCCAGCCTCCTCCATCACCTGCATGACGAGCGGCACCAGCGATTCGGCGGTCTTCTGCCAGTCAGCCAGACACCGCTCGACCACTCGCCCGCCATTGCTGACCGCCGCGCTGGCGAAACCGTGAGTGCATTCGATGGCAAGAATCTTCATGAAGCCGCTTTCAGGTTATGACAATTTTACGCTGACTCTCCCCGGCGACCAGCAGCTCTACGCGCCGCGTATAGCGCCGCTCCAGCGAGGCGAAGCGCTCACCCCACTCGACCACCGACAGAAAAGGCCCCGAAAGATAGTCGTCGAACCCGGCAGCATCAAGTTCCTTTTCCGACTCGAGCCGGTAGAGATCGAAATGATGCAGCTCGAACGGCTGACCGCGCAACGATCCTTCGTAGATATTCATCAACGAAAAGGTGGGGCTCGTGAGCTGCTCGTCGCAGCCGAACACCTCGGCAATGCCACGCATGAACTCGGTCTTGCCTGCGCCGAGCTGGCCGCTCAGGCAGACCACGTCGCCCCGCTTCAGCCCGGAAGCGAACCTCCGGGCATAGTCACGGGTCTCTTCAGCCGATTTCGACAGAAACTCTCCCCTCATGCCTCCTTCTCCAGGGAATGAAGAACCATGCCGGTCATCGCCTTTGGGTAGAACCAGGTGGACTTCTGCGGCATGACCTCGCCGGAAGCGGCAACATCGATCACCTGGCTGACCTGCGTGGGCTTCATCACGACCCCCATCTGAGCCTTGCCGCTGGCCACCGCATCGAACACCTCCTGCTCGTTCTTCACGTAGACGAGATTGCTCTCCCTGCTGGTCGCCTCAGCCGAAATGCCGAGAATCTGTCCGAACACCAGATCGTGCAGCAAGACAACGCCAAGCTGCCGCAATGCCTCGGGCACCGGCGTGGAGAGCGCCTCCTCCGGCTTGCTGTCGAGCGTGACGCCAAGCGTCATGCCGGGCAGAACGATGCCGTATGAGATGCACTTCGAACATCCCGAGAGAAAATCATCAAGCGCTTTGTGCCCCGGCAGCTCCCAGACGGTGAAATGCTTGTCGAGGCGCTTGATGAAGCACTCGGCGTCAAACGACGGCAAGCCATGCACGAGGCGATGGATCGGCAGAATCAGGAGACCTTCGTTGTAAATGTTGGTCAGATAAGCCAGGATATAGTTATATGGCTCGCGGCCCGTATAGCCAGGGTTCGTCGCCGCCCGCTCGTTGCGGTACGCCAGGCCGGTCTCGTAACGGTGGTGGCCATCGGCGATATAGACCTTCAGCGTGGCCAGCACCGACTGCGCGGCGGCGACGAGCTCGGGATCGGTCACACGCCACAGGCGGTTACGCACCCCCTGGAATGTGGCGTCGATCAGCGGCTCGTGCGTTTCGGCGAACTCGCTGATCGCGTCATCAACCTTGCGGGCGGGGTCTGCATACAGACCGAAAATGCTGCTGATGTTCGCACCGGTCTGGCGGAACATCTTCAGCCGGTCCGCCTTCGGCCCCGAGAGCGTGCGCTCGTGCGGCAGCACCTCCCCTTCGGCGAAATCGTACAGCCGGAGCGCTGCGAACAGCCCCTTGCGGGTGCGGCTCACGCCGTGCTCGTCCTCGAAAGTCTGGAAGCAGGGATAGAGAGCCGGTTCGCCGTCCTGCGAAAGGATGCCCGACTCCAGCCACTCGCGAAGCCGGGAGGCGGCGGCGGCGTAGGGATCCGATTCGGCGGGCAGCTCCAGCCGGACGGCGTTGTACGGCGAGTTCTCGTACAGCTCCTGCTGCATGGCGGGCGAAATGGCGTCATACGGCGGACAAATCAGCCGGGCGGCATCCCCGGCGAGATCGGTGCCATAAACAATTCCCTTGAACGGCGCAATTTCAGGCATGGACTTAAAGTTTAAGAGGTTAATCGGTGCAGTCTCTCTGCGAAATCCAGAAATCGTTTACGCCCTCTTTGACGATAACGGAGATTTTCCGGTTACGACAAAGTTCGAGCACGGCAAGAAAGGTCACCACCAGCACGATCGCTTCGCGGAACTCATCGAAAAGGGAACTGAACGACACCTGCACCCGCGCTCCGAGACGCGCCATGATCATGGCGCTCTGCTCTTCGATCGTCACCGGTGCATCGGAAACATTCTGCGTTCCCTGCCTGGGCATGTTGTCGATCACCGACTGCCAGGCCAGCATGAGATGATAGAGCGTCGGACGATTGACCGGCTCGTCCATCTCGTCGATCACCATTGGCTCAAGCTCTTCAAAATATCCACGAGGAAACATCTTCTCCCGATCGATCGCCATCAGTTCAAGCTCAGACGCCCCCTCCTTGATCCTTTTATATTCAAGAAGCCGCTGCACCAGCTCGGTTCTCGGATCGAACTCTCCATCATCCACACTCTCAGTCTCCTGACGGGGGAGAAGCATCCTCGCTTTGATACTCATGAGCATCGAGGCCATATAGATGAATTCAGCAGCAACTTCGAGGTTCAGTCGTTGCATGGCTCTGATATAAGCGATAAAATCGCCGGTGATCTTTGAAACCGGAATATTGTAAATGTCAAGCTCATCACGCCTGATAAAAAACAGAAGAAGGTCGAGGGGGCCTTCGAATTCTTCAAGACTTATGCGAAACATTCAAGCCCTGTTGATTTCGTATTAAGTGCTGCGGACCATTGTCGGCACCTGCGGGACAGAACGAAAAAGGCACCGGCAGGCATTACTTATGTTCAAGGTACTGACTTTCCGTTTAATTATTTGAACCATGATCGGTATTTTTATTCAGAAGCCACCCGTTCGCTGCAAAACCGCACGAATCCAATTCCATTCGGTCCTCGTACCCATGAAGCGTCTGACGACCTTATTCGTGATTGCCTCGGCAGCAATCACCTTGCTGGGTGCCCCATGTGCGGCAAAATCTTCAGAGAGCTATTTCAACGAAGCGCTTACTGTGCACCAGACCGGCGATCTCAAAGAAGCTGTCCGTCTGTATTCGAAAGCCATAGACAACGACAACCGTTTCGTCATGGCTTATCAGATGCGCGCTGCCGCATGGCAGAAACTGCGTCAGTTCCAGCGGGCAATCTCCGATTATACCATGGTTATAGACCTCGGAGAGCCGTTGTTCCAGGCTGTCGGATACTACAACCGGGGCATCGTGAAAAACATGAGCGGACGGTATGCTGAGGCCATCCCCGACTTTACCATGGCACTGAGTATTGACAGAAGAATGGCGGCGGCATTTTTCCACCGAGGCATCGCCCGTATCAAGACCGGCGACAATACCGGTACTCTCGAAGATTTCATGCAGGCCGCCAGACTCGGTGACCCTGATGCTGAACGATGGCTTGACAGGACAACGCCCGGCTGGAGAGTGATGAAACAGTGAAACGGTAAAGCAACCACTCCTCCTCGTTCACGGTGTGCTTCGTTTCCGTTATGATCGATCCCTGTACCGAGACGAATTGCAAGTGCTGTGCGCAATGAGTGGAAAGTGATAACCGGATTGCCACACCCCGCCTCGGGCGTGGCAATCCATACATCATCAACACTATTACCAGGAGACCCTACCGTTCAGATTGCGGTTCCTCCGCGTTCGTTGGTTCTTATCCTGATGCACTGCTCCAGCGAAGTGATGAAAATCTTGCCATCGCCGATCTCACCCAGACTATGTCTGGCCGCCCCGATAATGGTATCGACCGTTATATCGACAAACTCGTTGTTCACGGCAATATCGAGACGCACTTTCGGAATCAGGTTCGGAGCGATTTTCTGGCCGCGGTAAAACTCGATATCCTCCTGGCGACCATGGCCGGTAACACGGCTGACGGTGATTCTGGTAATATCTGCCTGGATCAGCGCTTCGCGCACATGATCGAGCCTGTCTGGCGGAATGATTGCAGTAATCAGTTTCATGGATTCACTGTTTAATTGGGATTGATAAGACCATAGCCCTGCTCGCCATGCATACTGTGGTCAAGACCGGACATTTCATCGTTCTCGCTGATACGAAGCCCGACGGTTTTCTCTACGATGAAGAGCAGAATCAGCGAAACAACCCCGGCATAGATAACGGTAAGACCGACAGCCGTCGTCTGCACACCAAGCTGATCCCAGATGCTCCAGGTTTTGGTTGCCGTTTTGCCGGCGGCCTCGGCCATCCATGAATTCCTGATGAAAAAGGTGAGAGCCAGAGCCCCGACAATTCCGCCAACGCCATGGACGCCGAAAGCATCGAGGCTGTCATCGTAACCAAGCCTGTTTTTGAGCATGATGGCAAAATAGCAGACCACAGCAGCGATAGCGCCCAGTGCAAATGCCCCGTAAGGATGAACAACGCCAGCCGCAGGCGTAATGGCCACCAGACCGGCAAGAATACCTGAGGCAACACCAAGACTGGTCGCTTTGTCATGATGAATGATTTCGATAAGCATCCAGGTGAACGCACCGGCAGCAGCTGCCATCTGGGTTACGGTAAGGGCCCTTGCTGTCACCAGATTGCTGGCGACAGCACTTCCTGCATTGAAACCAAACCATCCTACCCAGAGCAAGCCTGCCCCCATGAGAGTCATGACCAGATTGCTCGGATGCATCACATTCCTCGGATAACCACGGCGGGCGCCAAGGAACAGGGCAGAGACCAGGGCGGTCACGCCTGAAGAGATATGAACGACGGTCCCACCGGCAAAATCGATCGCGCCCATCGGACCGAGATTGAACAGATAACCGTCGGACGCCCATACCCAGTGGCAGATCGGAGAATAGACAAGAATGCTCCAGAGCGCAATGAACAGGAGATAACCCTTGAAGTTGACCCGTTCTGCAAACGCACCGGCGATCAGAGCCGGCGTTATGATGGCGAATTTACCCTGGAACATGGCAAATACATACTCAGGGATTCTGCTCTCCATGATCTTGTCGTCTATACCCTGAAGCATAAAGTAGTTGCTGTCCCACCCCACGAAACCACCCAGGATACCGGGACCGAAACTCAGTGCATATCCGACACTGGGCCAGATAACGCCAATAATCACTATGGCGGCAAAACTGTGCATCATGGTGCCGATAACGTTTTTAGTCCTGACCAGCCCGCCATAAAACATGGCCAGCCCCGGCACCATCAGCAGCACGAGTGACGTCGAGGTCAGCATCCATGAGGTCGTGCCGGAATCAGCCTCCATCGTCTGGGCCGCCCATCCGGTACTGTGAACCATCAACGCTGAAATACCCATCAGCAGCGAAGCAGCAATTTTTTTTCTCATACCCAATTCTGTTTAAATCGATTGCAGAGCCCTTAATATTTTATGAGAGACGGCTGATTATAATTAAATAATTAAGTTCTGGCAAATTCAGACATCATTTTCTTACAGGATGGTAGAAATAAGTCAGCAATAACAACATTTATGAAGTTTAACTGGGCAATTATGGTCACGATTTCAGGAAAAAATGGTAATGATCAGCGGCCTGCAATCGAAAAAAGAAAACGTGCATGACGAGCTTTAATAGTAATTCTGATATGTATTAACGTTTTTCTTTTTGAAAACAATTGTTTATTAAGGTAAATTAAAAGTTAATCAGCCAGTGGTTGGCTGATCGCTTGCGGGGGAACAGGTGCTTTGGTTGTCCCGTAGCAGCTCTTTTCTATCGAAGCACATGTTTCTACCGTCCCACAATGAACATTTACATTGGCAATCTGCCGTACAGCGTTTCCGAAGAGGACTTGCGCGATAAGTTTTCTGAATTCGGGCAGGTGCAAAGCGCCAACATCATCACTGACAAATTTTCAGGCCGCTCCAAAGGTTTCGGATTTGTCGACATGCCGAACGATCCCGAAGCCCGTGAAGCCATCGAGGCAATGAACGACAAGGACTTCAAAGGTCGTACCATAAAGGTTAATGAGGCAAGGCCCCGCGAAGAGAGGCCAATGAGAAGAGAGCGCCACTGAGTCTGGCGCCTTCAGTCACAACAAGTCTCAGGCGGGCAGGCTCACAAGACCTGTCCCGCTTTTTTTATGGGCTCCAGCAGAAGCAAAGTCCAGTCACAGGTACCGTTTTGCGGGAAAATGACGAGGGACTCAGATTTCTCGTTTCAGAAGATCGGTCAGGGCCGCCTCCAGTTGCGGCCAGGCAAACCTGAAGTTGTGCTCCGAGAGACTGGAGGGGATGACTTTCTGACCTTTCACCGCATAATCAGCCCCCTCACCAAGAAGTATCTGAACTGCCAGCTTGGGTACCGGCAGCAGGGAGGGACGACTCATCACCGATCCGAGAATGGCGGCAAAGGTTTTCATGCTTACCGGTTCAGGCGCAACGGCGTTGACCGGGCCGCTATAGGCAGGATTGTCGAGAACTTCAAGAATGATCGATATTTCGTCGTCGATATGTATCCAGGAGATGCACTGCTGACCGGAACCAACGGGCCCGCCAACAAAAAAGCTGAAGGGAATCATCATTTTCTGTAACATCCCGCCCCTGGAGGTAAGGACAATGCCTGTCCTGAGCCTCACAACCCTCGTTCCGGGCTTTTCGGCAGGAATTGCCTCCTTTTCCCAATCGAAACATATTTTGGCAAGGAAATCCTTGCCCGCAGCAGCTGTCTCTGACAGGGGAAGGGTATCGTCACACCATTCAAACGAACCGTAGTACCCTATAGCCGAAGAAGAGACAAAAACCTTCGGCCTGACCGCAGCTGCATTCATAGCCGCCACGAGGGCCCGGGTACTCCTGATTCGGGAATCATAGCAGGCGACCTTGTGCTCCTCTGTCCAGCGAGCTTCAAGCAGCGGACGACCGGCAAGGTGGATAAGGGCATAAGCGCCATCGAGAGACGCTGTCCACGCCCCCGTAGTCATATCAGAATCCCAGTGCACATAATCCGCTGCTCCAGGAACCTTCGACTCGGCGGTTATTGGAGAGCGTGCGAAAAGTACGACCTTCCGGCCCGATGCAATCAGTCGGCGCGCAACTTCGCTACCGATAACTCCGGTTGCTCCCGTGATGACAATATGGCCTTCCATAGATCAGCGTTTTGAATGAATCTCCCCGTCCCCGGACAACTGTTCGACAGATAACCGGAAAAAACGCGGAAATAATTCCCGTCTAACCCGATTAACGTAATCCGTCAATTTCAATCCGGTGGTTGTCGTGGCTGCAATTACGAAGTCTGAAACCCGGAAATGCTCACGGAGCACTTACCGATGGAACGATAAAGCCTGCAGGCAGCCGGGCTCCGCACTATCTCTGGGCGCGATAGAAGCGAAACCTGGCTGACGAAGGAAATGCTTTACTCTACCGTAACCGATTTGGCGAGGTTACGCGGACGATCGACGTTGCACCCGCGAAGAGTTGCCACATGATAGGCAAGCAGTTGCAGTGGAATGACTGTCAGCAGTGGCAGCACCGGAGCGGAAGCCTGCGGAATGTAAATAACATCTTTCGTAAGTCGCTCGATCTCCCGGTTACCCTCGCTGGCTATGGCGATCACCTGTCCCTTGCGGCTCCGTACCTCTTCGATGTTACTGAGTATCTTTGTGTAGGTATTGTCCCTCGTAGCAATGAAAATCACCGGCATGTCTTCGTCGATAAGCGCAATCGGGCCATGCTTCATCTCGGCAGCCGGGTAGCCCTCAGCATGGATATAGGATATCTCCTTGAGCTTGAGGGCGCCTTCCAGTGCCACAGGAAAGTTATAACCCCGTCCAAGATAGAGCACATTGCGGGCATCCTTGAGTTTGAGGGCTATGTTTCGGATAGCTTCATTCTGATCCAGAATCCGTGAAACCTTCTCAGGCACCTCAGAAAGTTCACGAAGATTCAGACGGATTTCATCATGAGATATGGTGCGCCCCTTACTCATGGCCATGGCCAGCATGAAGAGCACTATAACCTGGGCGGTAAACGCCTTGGTCGAAGCCACGCCCACCTCAGGCCCGGCATGGGTATACATGCCGCACAGGGTTTCACGGGCGATCGTCGAGCCGACCACGTTGCAGATACCCATCACCATGGCCCCTTTTTCCCTGGCCAGCCTTAGTGCAGCCAGCGTATCGGCAGTTTCGCCCGACTGGGAGATCACAATCACCACATCATCGGAAGAGACGATCGGGTTGCGGTACCTGAACTCTGAAGCATAATCGACCTCAACCGGAATTCGTGCGAACTCCTCGATCAGATACTCTCCGATCAGCCCGGCATGCCAGCTTGTGCCGCAAGCACAGATCACGATCCGCCTGGCCTGCTTCAGGCTATCGAGATAGTCATGGATACCGCCAAGCTGCACCACCCCCTCCTCGATGCGCACCCGTCCGCGCATGACGTCACGCATCACCTCGGGCTGCTCGAAAATCTCCTTGAGCATGAAATGTTCGAATCCACCCTTCTCAATCTTTTCAAGGCTGAAATCCAGTTCCGTAATCTTTTTTTCCTGCTCGACATTCTCGATAGTCTTGACCGTATAATGGTCTCTGGTCACAATCGCCATCTCTCCGTCCGAAAGGTACACCACCTTGTTGGTGTGCTCAACGATCGGTGCGGCATCGGAAGCAATGAAAAATTCCCCATCGCCAAGACCGATCACCAGCGGGCTGCCTTTTCGGGCGACCACGATCCTGTCAGGCTCTTTGGAAGAGACGACGCAGATGCCGTATGCTCCCTCTACATGCCGGAGCGCCTGACGAACCGACCCTTCCAGACCAAGCGAAGGATCAGTTTTCCAGATACGGTCTATCAGATGGACAAGCACCTCGGAATCGGTATCGCTTTCAAATTCGTAACCCTCGGACATCAGCTCCTGCTTGAGGATCGAATAATTTTCGATGATGCCGTTATGAATCAGGGCGATATCGTCGGAGACGTTCATATGGGGATGAGCATTCCTGTCATTCGGGTCGCCATGGGTAGCCCAGCGGGTATGGGCGATTCCTACAGTGGCGCCAATCATAACCGTGCCGGAAACATTCAGTAACTCCTCAAGATTGCTGACACTGCCTTTCTGTTTGAGTACCTGCATCGAACCGTTCATGACGGCCATTCCAGCCGAATCATACCCTCTGTACTCAAGCCTTTTCAATCCGTTCAGAAGCAGCGGAGCCGCTTCACGTCTGCCTATGTAACCGATGATACCGCACATATCCAATCCTTTTGTTGCATTATTGCATTCTCCCGGCACTTCGGGACGACCTGACGAAGTTGCTGGAGCAGGACATTAAGATAACATTAATAATCAATAATCGCATATACACGCCAGACTACTGTCGTGTCACAATTGTAGTGCCGAATGAATTATCCGGACCCAAATCGTGATCGAAACCGGATTATTGTGTTTTCCTGATACGAGTACGATAGCGGCTTCGACAGAGCATGGCAGCAACACCTCTTATTGCCACTATAGCAACCCCTTCATTTCGTCATGCAGTTTCGCAGCCTCACGGCCGACCGCCTCCTCAAACTCCTCTGTACTCCGAAACTCGCCTCCAGGAAAAATGAGCGTCCGGCTCACATTGACCACCGCACTGCGCCGATCATGATCGGCCCCCTCCCCGACAGCCTCCTGCATCGATCCGCCCTGGGCCCCGACACCGGGAATCAGGAAAAACAGCTCCGGAGCCTCCTTGCGAAGCTCATGCAGCAGGCCGGACTTGGTAGCTCCCGCCACGATTCCCGCATTCCCGTTCCGCTGCCAGCTCCTGACCTTTTCAAGCACAGAACGATAGAGCGGGCGACCATCATCCAGACGGCGCTCCTCGAAATCGCATGAACCCGTATTGGAGGTCAGGCACAATACAAAAACAAGCTTCTCCTCATACTCGAAAAAAGGTTCGAGCGAATCGAAACCCATATAGGGCGCCACCGTAATGGCATCGAAAGGCCAAGCCTCAAAAAAAGCCTTTGCATACTGCCGGCTGGTATTGCCAATGTCAGCCCTTTTGGCATCGGCTATGCTCAGGCACTCCGGTGGAAGCAAAAGAAGCGTCTCTTCGAGATCGCGCATCCCGGCCAGACCTCTCGATTCGTAGAATGCCGTATTGACCTTGTAGGCGGCGGCATGAGCCGAGGTCGCTCTGATAACCGCGCGGTTGAACTCAAGAACCGGACGATCCATCGACCGGAAAAGAGAGGGAATTTTCGACTGGTCACTGTCGAGACCGACACAGAGCATCGATCTGAGCGAGTCTATCCTTTCGTTAGCCTTGTTCCTTGCTGAACTCATAAATGAAGGTAAAAAAGCGAAAATTATCCGGTCAAAACACCTTGCAATCAGTCAATATACGTTATGATGACCGATGGAGGAACACCATGCCGGCAGAAGGCGGCCATAACCTGCCCGATGATCGAGAAACTATTAATCGAAAGAATATATTTATCGATTATAGTTATGTATCTTATAAATCTTATGCACAATACATTATTATTCCCAGACCATAAGAACTCTTGCAGATTTTGAAAATTACTGCGTATTTCAGGTCTGAGACCGGCAACGATGTCGATGAATTTCTTTAATCATGAGCGCACTCGATGGCAAACAACCCATTCAAGCTGAACAATCCCTATAAGAACGATCCGGATAACGAACCGCGAAAGCCCCGTTTTTCGATATTCTACTACATAACGGTCATTCTGCTGATCATCGGCTTTCAGCTTGCCTTTTTCTGGTCAGGATCAACCCGCGAAATCGCCTACAGTGAGTTCCGCCGTATGATTGCCGACAACAAAGTCGAAGCGATCAGGATATCGCCCGAGAAAATCTATGTCCAGCTCAGAACAGACTCTCTTCCCGCAGCATCAACCCCGCCTGCCGGGAAGCAACCTCCATCGTTCCGGATGCCGGGCCGTGAGACCTCTTCGAAAGAGCTTGTTGTCAATCCCGTGCGTGACGAACAACTGATTCCCCTGCTCGAATCAAAAGGTATCCGTTACGAAGCGACTCCTGGCAACGCATGGATCAGCGAGCTTCTGCAATGGATACTGCCATTCGGTCTGCTTATAGGCATTTACTTTTTCATGTTCCGCAGAATGGGCGGTCCGGGCTCGCAGTTCATGAACATAGGCAAGAACAAGGCCGCGCTCTATGAAAACCTCGACGAGCACACCCGGATAACCTTCAAGGATGTCGCCGGTCTGGACGAAGCGAAGGCGGAAGTCATGGAGGTGGTAGATTTTCTCAAGGATCCCAAGAAATACACCAAGCTTGGCGGCAAGCTGCCCAAGGGCGTACTGCTTGTAGGGCCTCCGGGCACAGGCAAGACACTGCTCGCAAAAGCGGTCGCCGGAGAGGCCGACGTCCCCTTTTTCAGCATCAGCGGTTCCGACTTCGTTGAAATGTTTGTCGGCGTCGGTGCGGCAAGGGTAAGAGACCTGTTCAGGCAGGCCAAAGAGAAAGCGCCCTGCATCATTTTCATTGACGAGATCGACGCCGTGGGACGCAGCCGCGGCAAGGGCTTCATGATGGGAGCCAACGACGAGCGCGAGAACACCCTGAACCAGCTTCTGGTTGAAATGGACGGGTTCGCCACCGACAAGGGTGTTATTCTCATGGCGGCCACAAACCGGGCTGACGTGCTCGATTCGGCATTGCTCAGACCAGGCCGCTTTGACCGCCAGATCATGGTGGACAAACCGGACCTGAAAGGACGTATTGACATCTTCAACGTGCATACCAAGAACCTCTCCCTGTCGCCAAACGTCAACCTCAAAACACTGGCCTCGCAGACACCGGGATTCGCAGGCGCCGAGATCGCCAACGCAGCCAACGAAGCCGCTCTGCTGGCATCGAGGCGAGGCAAGCAGAGCATCGAGATGAAGGATTTCGAAGATGCCATCGAGCGGGTCATCGCTGGTCTGGAAAAGAAGAACAAGGTGATCAACCCCAAGGAGAAGGAGATTGTGGCCTATCATGAGGCAGGACACGCCATCGTGAGCTGGCTGATGCCCGAGAACGATCCGGTACAGAAAATCTCGATCGTACCGCGTGGCGTCAGTGCGCTTGGCTACACCCTGAACATACCGCTCGAAGATCGATACCTCATGACCAAAGGTGAGCTGATCGCAAGAATCTGCGGTCTGCTCGGAGGCCGGATTGCCGAAGAGGTTGTGTTCGGAGAAGTTTCGACCGGCGCCCAGAACGATCTGGAGCGGGTGACCGAAATTGCCTACAACATGGTGGTGGTCTATGGTATGAGCGACAAAATCGGCTACCTGTCGTTCCTCGAAAGCAATAATCCGTACACTGGAGGCCCCGGCATCGACAAGAAATATGGCGATGAAACAGCCAGAATGATTGACCTCGAAGTCAAGTCGATTGTCGAGGAGGCCCGGATCAGGGTCTTCAGAATGCTGAACGAAAATCGGGACAAGCTCGAAATACTCGCAAGGGAGCTGCTTGCCAAAGAGATTGTACAATACTGCCGGATCGAAGAGATTCTCGGCAAACGTCCGGCGGGCAAATTCACCGAGCATCTTGCCCATGACTGCCACAATGGCGTCGATATGATGGCATCGCATCAGGCTGAACCTGAAAATGCAGCTGTACCCGCTGAACCTGATCCGGACAACCAGGAACGTAAAGACCTCGAAGCTGCTGTTGAAAAGCTTCACCAGTCAAGAAACCTGTCCCCGAACTGAGTTTCTGTCCATGACAGAAAAACGAATCCATATCACCGTACGCGGTCTGGTGCAGGGCGTTGGGTTCCGTATGTTTATCCGGCGTGAAGCCATTGCACGGCATCTGTCGGGGTGGACACGAAACCTTCCCGACGGCACGGTTGAAATCGAGGCACAGGGAAGTGCCGGGCTGGTTGACGAGCTGGTCCGGCAGACCAGAATCGGACCTTCACGCTCACAGGTCAGTTCGATGGCTGTAAAGGAGATTGCAACAGACTCATCCGACATGGAGTTCCGCATTCTTGCCTGATAGGTCTGATCCGGGAAGTTGAAGCTCTGTTGTAAGAAGGGAGAGAGAAGGAAGAGGAAAAACTGGGTGGGTCCCGAGGGATTCGAACCCCCGACCTACTGGGTGTAAACCAGTCGCTCTAACCAGCTGAGCTAGAGACCCTCTTAAAAGGCCATCAGTATAACATATTTTTACAAGATAACAAACGAAATCCTGCAAGGGCACTCTGCCGGCAAGAGCTTTATTTTTGTTAGGCGCGCCGAAAAAGCATAAATTCAGGCCGTCTGATTCAGAGAAATACTGAGATCATGATGATCCCGGCTTGCCGGAACCTATCCGGCAACCAGACTGTACAGTACGGTTCAGTGTTTCCTTTCAATCCCTCTTCACGCCAATGACAATACCATGAAATCGTTATCCATTCTCGGCAGTACAGGTTCCATTGGACTCAGCACACTTGACGTCGTCAGATGCCATCCCGACAAATTTTCTATTGTGGCGCTTGCCGAAGGCCATGATGTTGAACTTCTGCTCCAGCAGATCAACGAGTTCAGGCCTTCGACAGTCTCCGTGCGTGACGAGGCCTCACGGGAACGCCTTAAAGGTCTGCTTGGCGATCACAGGCCCGAAATCCTCTGCGGTATTGAAGGTGCCGCCTCTGTTGCCTCTGTAGAAAGCGCCGACATGGTGGTATCGGCCATCGTGGGAGCGGCGGGACTGGTTCCGACCGTCAGCGCCATCAGAGCCGGAAAGGACATCGCCCTGGCCAACAAGGAGACCCTCGTGGTGGCCGGCCAGCTCGTCTCCGACCTTGTCAAAAAGCACAACGTCACCCTGCTGCCCGTGGACAGCGAGCACTCGGCGATCTTCCAGTCGCTCACCGGCCACCGGAAAGAGGATATCGAACGCATCATTCTGACCGCATCTGGCGGCCCGTTCCGCAAGACCCCGGCTGAAGAGCTGAGGAACGTCGGCCCGGAACAGGCACTTAAACACCCTCAATGGTCGATGGGGGCAAAAATCACCATCGACTCGGCCACGCTGATGAACAAAGGGCTTGAAGTGATCGAGGCGCACTGGCTTTTCGACATGCCCGCCGAAAAAATCGGCGTGGTCGTCCATCCGCAGAGCATCATCCACTCGATGGTCGAGTATATCGACGGCTGCGTCATCGCCCAGCTCGGCGTACCCGACATGCGGGCCCCCATAGCCTATGCTCTCTCGTGGCCGGAACGCTGTGAAACCGGCATCGGCAAACTCGACCTCACCAGGGTAGCAACCCTCACCTTCGAGGAGCCCGACATGGAACGTTTCCCGGCCCTCCGTCTTGCATTTGACGCCCTCAAAGCCGGCAAAACCTACCCGGCAGTGCTGAACGCCGCAAACGAAATTGCCGTTGCCGCGTTCCTCGACAGGAAAATCGGCTTTACCGATATCGCCGGCACAGTGGACAAAACCATGCAGGCACACGACGCATGGGAACCCGTCGAACTGGAGGAGTACATCCAGGCCGACAAGTGGGCCCGCCAGACCGCAAATCAGCTTATAGGGTGAACCGGTAAGTTGTGAACTAACAAAAAAAAGATCGATCCGCATTCATCATGGAGCTACTGAACACGATATTTTACTTCATCATCGCCATCTTCATCCTCGTCACGGCCCATGAATTCGGCCACTTCATCACAGCAAGGATTTTCGGCATGCGGGTCGACCGGTTTTTTATCGGTTTTGACTTTTTCGGCATAAGGTTGTGGCAGAAAAGGATCGGAGAAACCGAATATGGTATCGGGGCATTCCCGATGGGCGGCTACGTCAAGATAGCCGGCATGATCGATGAAAGCTTGGACACCGCTTACGTGAAAAGCGAGGTGCAACCTTGGGAGTTCAGAGGCAAACCGGTATGGCAGCGCCTCATCGTTCTTGCCGGCGGCGTCGCAATGAACATGGTGCTTGCCGCCGCCATCTTCATCAGCATAACGGCGCTATTCGGCGAATCGCAGACTTCCATCAGAACACCAGCCTATGTCGAACCCAATTCGGTCTTCGCTTCGATGGGTTTCAGGGAAGGCGACCGGCTGCTCTCTGTCAACGGCCATAAGCTTCAGTACTGGGAGGAAGCTCTCGATCCGGAACAGCTCAGCACCTCCCCCTTGCGCTTCACCGTGGAGCGTGAAGGCAGGGAACTGACCCTCACAGCCCCGAAAAATTTCCTGACCAGAATCAACGAAAGCCAGTCGATCGGCCTGCGCCCTGCAATGCCGCCGGTCATCGACCAGGTGCCCCCGAACGAACCGGCAGCAAAAGAGGGCATCCTGCCGGGCGCTCTCATCACCTCCATTGCCGGCAAGTCCGTAAACGACTGGTCGCAGGTTGTTGACACCATTTCCAGAAACCCCGGAAAACCTCTTGCCATAGAATGGATGCACCTGAAAACAGAGGGCAAGGAGCCCCTGACCCCAGAGCGCATCCTGCGGGAAGGCAAGAGCTTCACCACCACTGTCACGCCGAACCGGTCGGGCAAAATCGGCATTTCGCTCAAACAGACCATCGAAACCGAACGGATCAGCCTCTCCTTTCCCCAGTCAGTTTCAAGCGGACTGAAACAGACCTGGAAAACCACGGTAATGACCATCCAGGGATTCGCCAAGATATTCTCGGGACAGGAGGACTTCCGCAAGTCAGTCGGCGGCCCGGTCAAGATCGCCCGTATCGCCAATCAGAGCGCCGAACAGGGCCCGATCAGCTTCATGTACTTCGTCGCTGTGCTCTCCATTTCTCTGGCCATCATCAACATCCTGCCCATCCCGGCGCTGGACGGCGGACAGTTCGTGCTCAACGCCATCGAAGGCATCATCCGCAAGGAGATTCCATTCGAGATCAAAATGCGCATACAGCAGGTCGGCATGACCGTCCTGCTCTCACTCTTCGCCTATTTCCTGATCAACGACCTCCTGAACCCCTGATTCCGGTATCAGCCATCGACCATGTTTGACAAGCTTCAGTCCATCAAGGACAAGTACATCACGATCGAGCAGCATCTTTCTGACCCGGAGGTGATCGCCGATCAGGCCCGGTTCAGAAAGCTGAACAAGGAGTACAGCAGTCTCAGGGAGATCGTGCAGGCCTATGACACCTGGAGCAGCACGAAAAAACAGCTCGAAGAGGCGCTGCTCATGCAGAAGAACGAGCAGGATTCAGACATGCGCGCCCTCGTCGAAGAGGAAGCCGACGAGCTTCAGCAGCGCCTTCCTGAACTCGAACAGCAGCTCAGAATACTGCTCCTGCCGAAAGATGAAGCCGATTCACGCAACGCCATCATTGAAATCAGGGCCGGCACCGGTGGCGATGAAGCCGGTCTTTTCGCAGCAGACCTCATGAGAATGTACCAGCGCTACGCCGAGAGACAGGGCTGGATATGCCGTTTGCTCGATACCAGCGAAGGTTCGATGCCCGGAAGCCTCAAGGAGGTCGTACTTGAAATAGAAGGACACGACGTCTACGGCATCCTCAAGTTCGAAAGCGGAGTGCACCGCGTCCAGCGGGTTCCGGACACAGAAACGCAGGGGAGAATTCACACCTCGGCGGCCAGTGTAGCCGTGCTGCCCGAGGCTGAAGAGGTCGATGTTGAAATCCGCAAGGACGACCTGCATATCGACACCTTCCGGAGCGGCGGCAAAGGCGGCCAGAACGTCAACAAGGTTGAAACCGCCGTCAGGATCACCCACCTGCCGAGCGGCATCGTGGTTGCCTGCCAGGAAGAGCGCTCCCAGCTCCAGAATCGTGAACGGGCCATGACGATGCTGCGCTCGAAGCTCTACGATATCCAGATCGCCGAACAGCAGAAAAGCCGGGCCGACATGCGCCGTTCGATGGTCACTACCGGCGACAGAAGCGCCAAGATCAGAACCTATAACTATCCTCAGTCGAGAGTCACCGACCATCGTATCGGCTTTACGAGTCACGCCCTGCCACAGATCATGCAAGGGGAGATCGACCCGCTCATCGAAGCCCTGAGAATGCATGACCAGGCGGAACGGTTGCAGGCCGAAACCGCATGACGTTCGTCGCTGCCGGTTTTATATATTTTCACGGAGAGTCGCTATATTTTCAGAGCGCCGCGAGGAAGTTGGCTCCATAGAAGGGAATCCGGCTATGCCGGTCAGTTGATCATTTTATAAACAAAGGATATGAGATCGCTCATGTGACGGTTGTACACGCATGAGCCGGAGACAACGATATGCTGGAAATGAACGCCACAGGGAAAAGCAAGGGTCAATGGGTATTTTACCGAAACTTCGACGATACGGTCAACTATCTTTCTGACCAACAGAAAATACTCTCCTACAACCCGTTCTGTCACAAGATAGAACCGCTGGACCAGGATGAAGCCTACCGCTGGCACTTCAGGGTCACCGATCCGCAGAACAACCCGTTTGACGTCATCTTCAATATTCAGCAGGAGAGTGAAATCCTTATCGACCTGCCCGAAGAGGCTTCATCGATGAACCCCGACGAAATGAGCGACGAGATGATCCGCCAGTACACTGTTGGCCGGAAAATCACCTGGCGGCACCTGCCCGCAGGCAAAACATTCACCATGCCAGAAAAATACCTCTTCGAAGGCAAGGTCTCAGCCGACATGCTGATCGTACCGATGCAGAAAGAACGAACCAGGGTTGATTTTGACCTCCGGGTTTATATCACGTTTCTGCTCTATCCGGCGTTCCGCATCGTACCGGAGAAGGTCGTTCGCACCATGGTCAGCACCGGCATGTCGCTCATCATGCAGACGGCAACCAACCATATGTTCCAGCAGATATCGAAAGACTTCGGCAAGATCCGCAGGCTCTGAGGCCGCTCCGTTAACCGCCATAACGACCATCGCCATTGACCAGAGAGTCTCAACAGTTTTCCACCCTGCGCCGGTTCTGGGTCTCCATTGTCAGTGTGGCGATGCTGATACTGACCGGTACGTTCGGGTACATGTCTATCGAGCACATGTCCCTGCTCGATGCTGTCTACATGACTATCATCACGGTTGCAACAGTCGGTTTTCACGAAGTACACCCCCTGTCCGATGCCGGCAAGATATTCACCATGGGGCTCATCATCAGCGGTACAGGCCTGTTTTTCTTCACCCTGACCAATGTCGCCGTCTTCCTCCTGTCGGGCGAATGGCGGACACACTGGGAACATCAACGCAATGAACGCATGCTTCGGAAACTCAATGATCACTTCATTATCTGCGGTTACGGCCGACTCGGAGGTAACGTCGCAGAAGAACTCCGAATCAAATCGATTCCATTCGTCATCATCGACAACCTGATTGACCCGGTGCTCCGGGCCAGAGACGAAGGCTTCCTTGCCATCAAAGGCAACGCCGCAGACGAAAGTGTGCTGGCCGATGCCGGGCTGCACCGGGCCAGGGGACTGATCGCCGCTGCCGGCAATGACGCCGAAAACGTCTTTATCGTCCTGACTGCACGGAACCTCAAACCGAACCTATACATCGTTGCAAGGGCCGACTGCGACGAGTCGGAAAGCAAGCTCCGCAGGGCAGGCGCGGAAAAGGTGGTGATGCTCTACCGCTCTGCGGGCAAGCGCATGGCCAATCTTCTGACCGAACCCGAACTGGAAGAGTACCTCGACGAACTGAGCGACGCCAACAATCTCAATCTCAGAATCGCCCAGTTCCTGGTCAGCGAAAATTCATCCCTGATCGGAAAATCCTTCCAGGAGGTCGATCTGTACAACAACCATCGCATCAATGTCGTAGGCTACAAGCTTCCGGGAGGAGAGCTGCACACCACGCCTCGCCCGGCGGAGATTATCCAGAAAAAAGGCACCATCATCGCCATCGGACAGGGCGGCGACCTCGAAATGCTCAACCACCTTGCGCAGGGAGAAGTGAAGAAATGATGAACCTGCACGAACTTGCTGAAAGCCGTAAAAGCGTCCGCGGCTACAACCCGAACCAGCCGGTATCACGGGAAATACTCGAACGGGTGCTTGACACCGGCAGGCTCGCCCCGTCGGCAAAGAACCTCCAGCCATGGAAGTTCCTGCTGGTCAGTTCACCTGAAATGCTCGCCGGAGTGCGGCTCTGTTATGACCGGGAATGGTTCCGGCAGGCTCCGCACATCCTCGTCGTCACCGGAGACCGTGAAGCTGCATGGGTACGTCCCTCCGACGGATGGAACTCCCTCGAAACCGACCTGGCCATCGCCATGGACCACCTCGTGCTTGCCGCGCATGCGGAAGGAGTTGCCACCTGCTGGATATCAGCCTTTGATCCTGCGATACTGCGCGAAGCGCTCGGCCTCGGCCCGACTGAGGAGGTGTTCGCCATCACCCCGCTCGGCTACGCCGCCCCCGACGCCCAGACCCGCCCAAAAGACCGCAAGCTGTTCGAAGAAGTCGTCCGGTTTCTGTAAACACGAACCTGAAGCGCATAACTTGTCCGATCCGTCACGAACCGACACCGCTAATGATAAAACCCCTCGGAATCCTCGGCCTCGGCCTGCTGCTTTCCCTGCCGGCAGGGCCCGTTCTGCATGCCCGTCCATCGACCATCCAGGTATCGGCCGGCAACGTGAACACCGATCCGCTTCAACCGGGAAATATCCGTCTCGGCAACGTCACGGTCACGCCCGATATCGTCTATTCGACCCTTCCCGGCTATCGTCCGCTGCTGCTCGACCTTTACCGTCGCGATGACAAAGCGGTACGCCCCCTCGTCATTTTCATTCACGGCAGAAGCTGGAGCACGGGTTCAAAACGCAGGACCGCCAGCTTCACCGATTTCCCCGGACTGCTCGCTTCACTGTCACAGAGAGGCTTCGTCGTCGCCTCGGTGGACTACCGGCTGAGCGCTGAAGCCCGCTTCCCGGCCGCCCTGCACGACATCAAGGCCGCCATCCGGTTCCTTCGCGCCAATGCCAAACACTACGGCATCGACCCCGGACGCGTGGCTTTATGGGGCGCATCCGCCGGCGCCCATCTGGCCGCCCTCGCCGCATACACCGGGGAAGACCTCGACTTCGATCAGCCCGGCATGGAGAATGCCGGAGAGTCCGATCGCGTACAGGCCCTGGTCGGCTGGTACGGCACTTATGATCTGAGTGGTATGTTTCGACCTGCCGGAACAACGGTAACGCACGAAGCGGCAGAAGACCCCCCTGGGCCGCGCAGATTCTTCGGCTGCACCACGCAAGGCTGCCCTCCCGATGTGATCAGCCAGGCAAGCCCCATCAGCCACGTTGACCTCAACGATCCGCCGACATTGCTGATCCACGGAACCGCAGACACGACGGTACCGGACAATCAGTCCCGGAACCTCGACGAGCGCCTGAAAAACACCGGGGTACGTTCTGAGCTCATCCTCATCGACGGTGTCAGCCATGAATGGGTCGGCACGGAGCTTAAAACCACCTCAGCCGCATCGCACCAGGCCGTCACGACCACCTTCGACTGGCTCGAACAAACGCTTCTGAACGGAAACAGGCATGGTTTCAACCTGAAGAAATCTTCAACAGTAACCAGGAGAAGAGAGTAAAGGGCACCTCTAAAAAGTGTCATGAGCATCCCGACATGTCGGGAAAGGCTGATGGAGCGCAGAAACCGGAATGTAAACGGAGTACATGAGGATTTCGAGCACCACCCAACGCAGCAATCAGGTTGCGCAATAAGTTTTTAGAGGTGCCCTAAAGGAACACCCGCCCGGATTTTAACTCCTCGCCGGCAGGCATAAGGTTCTGAAGCTTGCGCCACGACGTGCTCATCCGGCCAACGGTCACAGTCGCCTTCGCTCCTCACGCTCAAGCCACTGCGGTCTCGAACAACGCTCTCTCGGCTGAACGGCGACGAACCAGTCCGGCAAGCTTCCTGCCGCCTCCATAAACCCATTTATCAAACTCGGCAGCAGCTTTGGTATAGTTCCCATTGTTGAGGTTTTTCAACAGGTTACTTTTACGAAGACTCTGCGCTCCGGCATTGTAGGCAAAATCGACAAGAGCGTCAAACTGGTTCTGATTGATCCCGACAGTCACATATCGATTCACGGCGGCCTCATACTCTCTGAGTGTGGTGAGCATGATTTCGTCAGCCTGCTCCCTGGTAATCTGCTGATCGGTAAGCTTTACGGGAGTGCCATCGGCATAACGGGTGGAACCGTAACCGATTGTGGGAACCCCTGCCGGACAGAGGTATGGCTTCGATCTGAAGCCTTCAAACTCCCTGATGATGGAAAGGCAGTTGTCAGATACCTGCATGGTTGCTCCTGTTTAGATGGAGAATACAGTGATTGGGAACCCGACAGTGAGCTCTGTAGCAGAAACGCAAAGATCGAATGGGTGGTTTCAGGAGCCCTTGTGATTCGGGAAACAGCAAAGCGCCGGGCTGGATGACAGAAAACGAAAAAAGCCCCGGTTGCCGGGAAATGACTCCCTGGCACACAGGGCTCTGCCGACCGTATCCGGAAGGTATGACCTGATGATCAGGAGTGGCCGCCGGCGACGATGCGGATCATCTTGATGTTCAGGATGATAAACCTGATGAACTGCCACGGCACGAACTTGCGCCAGAAAAGGGTCACCTTATCCGGCACCGGCGGATAGGCTTCGTCGTAGTATGCCTTGAATTTATAGTTGCCCATCGGTCAAGAGTTTATGTTATTGTTCAGATGAATCTCTGGTGATTTTGCAGAAACCTGATTTTACCCTCAGCGGGGTTTCAATCCCGACAGCTTTCGGGACATTCAAACCTCTTGCATTCAAATTGCCCCGGCGTTCAAGCCGGGGACAGATTCCTCACAGCTCACAGCTCGAACCTCACTCCGGAATAAGGTACCAGAACGGATAGCCTTTTGCCTTGTGGAAGAACAGGTAGTGCAGAATGAACTTCAGCCAGTGACCGGCAAGACCGGCTTCACCGACAGAGTAGTTCATGTCGCGTCCCCATTCCGGATATTTCTCCCAGTCGGGTACGATGGGGAACACGGTCATCGAAGCACCGAGTCCGTCAAAGGAACCGAAGCCGCCGGACACGATACAGGCCGCACCCATGCGGGCCATCGAAGCCCTGTGGTGATGCTCCTTGTGCCCGCCCTTGATCTGCTCGGCGATGTTGAGCGCGACGATCTTGCCGATAACACCCGAAGGCATACCGGTACGCGGCGGAGTCGGGAAAATCTGCCGGCCATTTACGCTTGTCATCGGCTTGGAGATCGGGTGCGGCGGAGCAAAGGCGATGCCCGCAGCATAAATGTTGCTGTACATCGGCGTCTGGTAGATGGTCGGCCAGTCACCGGCGCTCCACTCGTCGAAGGGTTTGGCCTTGTAGTCGGCATCAACCTTCATGAACTTGTTCGGCAGAAACACCTGGTCGGTGATATCATTGCCATTCCTGTCGAATGCGGTAAGTCCGACGCCGGAGAAAGACGGAATAAGCATGGCGAAATCGAACTCCTGTGTAAGCATTTCACCATCGAGCGTTTCATAGTGGACAACACCCGGCTCGACCTTGTAGACGCCCGCCCTGCGAATCCATTTGATGCCGTACTCGGCAAGAATCGATTCGGTGAATATCTTGGTCGGGGTGATATAGCCGCCTCGCTTGATGAAAGCCCCGCCCATACCGAAATCACCCACCTCGTACTCGTTCGAAATCCAGGTGATCTCCGCCATGTGGCTGAGCCCGCGCCGGGAAATTTCATAAGCGACGTTCAGAATGTACTCGAAAGCCGCACCCTGGCAGGTGGCCATGGCGTGGCCGGTGCCGATGAGGAAACGCTGCTTCTGGCCATTTTTCATCTTCTCGATGCGCTTCTGCAACTCCTCCCATGCATGGGCAGCATGGCTGTAAGTGCATACGGAAAGCGAGTTTTTGTCGGGGCCGAGACCCTCGGTAGCCTCGAAGTTCAGTTTCGGACCGGTAGCATTAACCAGATAATCGTAATCAACGATTTCGGTCTGCCCGGCATACTGCTCATCGGTATACTCGATGGTGACATACCCTTTGCTTATCGATGCGTCTCCTTCGGGATGGATTGAAAGCGCCCTGGCCTGCCTGAAATCGATATTCCAGCGATCGTAGACCTTTTTCAGTTTGAAGCGGACATCGTCGATAGTCATCTGGCCGACGCCGACCCAGATGTTTGAAGGTATCCATTGATAATAGCTGTTAGGCGAAACCACCACAACCTCATGATCCTTCCCAAGTTTTTTCTTGAGAAAGGAGGTACAGGTATGCCCGGAAACGCCTGCCCCCAAAACGACAACCTTTGCCATAGAGATACAGAATTTTCAATTGTTAAATCAACGATGCGAGACAAGCTGCCATAAATCGTTCCAGCAATATCACCAAACGGATATTTCGCGCGGCTGAGTCACCTTGATGCATTCGCTGAAAACTGCGCTATGGCATCTCCTCGATCAAGATGCGATCTCCATCCACAGGAAATCCGGAAACGGATGCCCGTTGACAGCAACAAAAAGGCTGAAATGGATGCAATGAGCCATGCTTAATAACTATAATCATATACTCATAATTTAGCAAGAACAGACCCGTTTTTTCGACAAAAAAAGAGTGCCCCCTGTTCAGGCGTGCTCCCCTCAAGCCCGAAACTGAAAAGCATCCCCAAAAGTGCCGATCCGGATTGTGAATGAGGGAAGGGAAATCAGCCATGCCGCAATCCCCTGTCAAACGAATTTTCAACGGAAGTTCCAGGACAAAAATCAGTTAACTCTATATTCTGATGGCGGTTAGGTGAAAAATGCGCCAGAATTGTAGTCACTAATTAATTTGCATAATTAATTTATAGTGCTTATATTGCTGCGGTA
>Ga0233420_10000174_pt1 | contig 29594 bp, 28 predicted proteins | sample Watercolumn_Mata_4_FD_183009 | JGI IMG/M metagenome (GOLD analysis project Ga0233420, IMG submission 183009) | Freshwater microbial communities from Lake Matano, South Sulawesi, Indonesia - Watercolumn_Matano_2014_102_MG | ecosystem: Environmental > Aquatic > Freshwater > Lake | place...
ATTTCCATTGTATGTTGCCAATTTGTAACCTGTTGGAGCTTGGTAAGTGTTTAGTATTACATCGTTAGATGCTTTTGTTACGTCATAATTAAATTTCCCCTCATTCCCCGGGGTGCTTTTGTCAATCATATCTCCAAAAATTGTAATCAAATTTTTAGTTGTATCGATGTATGCACCGTACTCTAAAGGGACTACCATTTTCCCTGAGTCCTGCACCTGCTTATTTGAAAGTGCGTACGTTCTGATTTCGCGAATAATATTTGTAGAATCTTTGATGGCTCCTCTGAATTTAAATTGGTCCTGAGATTTTATCAGTCCTGCGATAGCGGCAATCGATAAAATAGCCATAACTCCTACAACTACAATCAGTTCCAATAAAGTGAAGCCTTTTCGCATGTATTGATTATATTAGTTACTCCCTTTAACAACAAGAACGAATTCTCCTTTTGGCTTTTTCTTCTCAAAATACTCGATCACTGACGAAATTTTTTCACGCACAATTTCCTCGAATATTTTTGTAAGTTCTCTTCCTACCGCTATTTCACGATCTCCAAGGGATTCTTTCAGGTCATTTAATGTTCTGATTAATCTGTGTGGCGATTCGAAAATTACCAATGTCCTTGACTCATCTTTTAAACTTTTCAACAAAGTTTGGCGACCTTTTTTCAATGGGAGGAAGCCAAGGTATACAAATTTGTCCATCGGGAGACCGCTCACGACCAATGCCGCGAGCAAACTGCTAGCGCCCGGGATCGGAACGATTGATATTTTTTCGTCCAGCGCTCTTCTTATCAACGAATATGCCGGATCTGAAATTCCCGGTGTTCCTGCGTCTGAAACCAAGGCTATGTTTTTGCCTTCTTTCAGCAAGCCCACTATCTTTTCCAATTTATCGTTACTGGAATATGAATGGAAACTTGTCGTTGGCGTTTTTATTTCGTATTTGTTCAGTAAAATCTGTGTATGACGAGTGTCTTCCGCCGCTATGTAATCAACCTCTTTTAATGTGCGCAGAGCTCTTAACGTAATGTCTTCCAAATTCCCGATTGGTGTTGAGACTATGTAGAGCATTATTTAAATGGTTTAGGAAGTGAAATTTGGGGATCTTTTACGTACAGTGGGGCTACAATTTTTGATTTTTCCAAATCTTTATCGCTTAATAAAGCTACCGCTTCTCCGAAAGTTGTTCCCGAGTCGATAAATTCAAAGTCTTTGAAAACTTTCCTTTGTTCTTCCAATAATTCACCAAAGATTGTTTTTATACCTTTTTCTTTTAAGAATTTTTTGGCTTCTTCCAATTTTAAAGCGTACGGAGTTCCTTTTTCATTAAGCTGAATGTAAACTTCGCTTTTTCCAGCGAGGAGAAGGAGGGCTGTGTTTTGTTGAGCCGTGTCTTTGAGGGCTGTGTTTTCTGATGTTGCGTTTTTAGAGATAGTATTTTTTTGAGCAGATTTTTTGATAACTGCTTTCTCTTGGACTTTTTTCTTTGATTCCGCTTTTTTGGAAACTTTGAAAACGCTGTTTCTTTTCCTCAAAAAAGAGAATGTATCAATTGAGAAAATCGGAATTTTTTGCACATAAGAAATCGCGTTACCAAGCCCTATTCCGACCCGAAGTCCCGTGAATGAACCAGGACCTTTTATGACGATAACTTTACTCAGATCTTCGTATGATATTTTCTTTGACTTCAATAATTTGTCGATTTCCGGCATTAATTTTTCCGCTTCGTTGTTTTCTGAAATCCAACACTTTTCCGCAAATACTTTCTTGTCTTTTATAAGAGCGATTGATGTGCTGCGCGATGCTGTATTTATTGCTAAAGATATCATTGCCATATTTTGGTTATTTCAATATTTTTATAATAATACTTTAAAATTTCTTTGTAAGTTGAGCCGTTTTCGGCCATCCCATGCGCTCCGCACCCGCTCATCCCGACTCCATGTCCGCTGAGAGGTTTACCTTTGCAATAAGGGTCGTCAACCGAAACCAAATATGGCGCATCCCACCCCCAAACTTCAAATGCACTTTTTGTTTTGCCATCGTCCGAGCTGAAGTACGGAGCTTTAATCAACTTCCCGTTATAAGTTAAAACTTGGCCTACTGTATCATTTACCGCTTCCACAACATTTGAAGCTTTTTGTTCGTATCCATAGCCAAAGTATTTCTGGCTGTGCGCCGGATCGTCATCCAAATTATAAGGTTTCCCTGGAAATTTTTCTGCATAGTGCATGTAAAATTTTGCATAAGACCTTGCGGCAACAATTATTGCTTTAATTTTCTCGTATTCTTCCGAATTTGGTTCTTCGGCAAGCCCTTTCAAATAATCTTCCAATAGAAGCTCGTTAATTGTTGCGTTTGTGGAATCAACCAGTCTAAATTCGAGTGATCCTCGGAATTCGTTGTAGTCTCTATCAAAATTCGTTATTTCAAGCGCTCCGTCTGTCCCTGCCGTCACTTTAAACGGAGTGGCAGCCGAATACTTACTTGTGCTTGCGTCTGAGGTTGATTTTGGATCAATCGTCGCTTTGTATTTTCCATCTGCTGTACTGAGTGTTATTTTGTCTCCGGCTTTTAGTTGTTTAATCTTATTCCCATCGCCTCCATATAGGTAAAAATCTTTCGTGCCAGTGATTATTGGGAAGTCATTGAAACTTATACGAACTCTGATTTTTCCTCCTTTGTCTTGAGACAGCTCTGAGTCTACGACTGTTTTGTCGGGATCTGACGCATAAATTTTGCTTGTCTCTTCCACAATACTGTAATGGATAGAGACTCTTTCGTTCGTCATTTTCTGCCCTTTGATTTTCGGGATTATAACAAATGGCTTGTCTTTCACGAGCTTTGCGTTTTTAGCCGGTTCTATAACAACATTTATTTCCACCGTTTCCCCCGGTTTGACACTTTTCTTTAGAAAATATTGTTTCTTCACTCTTATTGAAGAATCATTAACAAAACCAAGACTCATATCAGCGCTATCCCATGTTTCCGTTCCGATATTTGTTACTTTTATCCAAGCCATGTATGACTTACCTTTCGTGAATATATTGTTTTGGCTAACCCCCTGAAGCTTCCCAGCGTATCCTTCTTTTGGAATAATTGTTTCGTATTTTAATTCACTGCCAGTCAAAGTTATTTTGTTCCCGAGCATTACTTGGAAATTGCCTTTGTAGTAGCCGTAATCGTTTGAATTCGTAAATGAAATATTAAATGTTCCCATTCCGTTTTCTTTTACCTCCTCCTCCACCAAACTACCAACTTCTTTATCATTCAGTTTTATATAGACCCTGTTATTCCCGGATTTTTGCCAAGGGATATTGCCCGTGTTTTTTAATTTAAGCGTTCCTTTATACTCCTCGCCTTTGGTGGCTTCTTTCGGAAGCGTCGAGCTTATTAGTTTGTATGTATAAATTGGAACATTAACTTGGAAAGGGAGTGTTTTGTAATCGCTTAATTTTTTCTCGCCGTTTATAACAGGAGCAAAGTCCAGATATACGAGTTCATTTTTACTTTTTGCTTTCAAAGAAAATGTAAAAGTCGCCGTACTCCCCGGCGGAACGGATGATTCTTTCATTTTAGCTAATTTGATTCCGTTCTTGTCCGGGAATTCAACAACTCCAAATTGATCCGTTCTTCTAATAATCGTCAAAAATGTTTTGTCATCCCACGTGATTTTCCCTGTATTTTCCAATTTTATTGTGACTTTCTGAGTCGTTTCCGGCTCCATCCTAAGATAAAATATGTTCGATTTATCTATGTAGTCATAATTATTAACAAACTTTGGGTCATCATCGCTCATCATGTTTTTCGCCATACTTGCTATCAATGGAAGTTTCTCGTATAAGTAATCGCCAGGGCAGGCCGTGGACATTATATCCTCGTGACCCATGACATTTGGCAGGTCTTTTCCACGAAACATACTGTGACCAGTAGGATCAATATTATAAATTTTGGCTTTTATTGCGATTAAACGAGCAAGTGAAACGATGGCATCGTCTGGAACTTCATTATTTTCGTAGTCTCCGAGGATGGATATCCCTATTGATCCGATATTCCCGGGCCCAGCGTGTCCGCCAACAACACCTTCCCCACCGTACCTTCCTTCGTAAACTCTTCCATCCGGATCAAGGATGTAGTTGTACCCAATATCTCCCCATCCTCTTGTTACAGCGTGATAGTAATAGATATTTCGAATTGCTTTTTTTGGATTATCCAAGTCGCTCGTAGTATCGGTGTGATGGATGATAAATTTCGTGATTTTTTCGGGGTATTCGGGTGGCCATTTGTATGCTCTTCCTTTGGAGTCATGCGTAACTGTCCGTGAAATTTTTATTTCATCGCTGTAGGTTTTCTTAAAATCATCGTCCAGCTGGATAAGATCGGGCGTCGAGTCATTGGATTCCAAAAACAAATAGCTTTCGTCGGCTCCCCATTCTTCACGGGTGATAATATCTTTTCCCGTCTTGAACACGGCAGATGCCAAAGCTACAGTTGGTCCCGAAACTGTGTCCGGTCCTGAGACCGTCGTTGATGCTTGCGCTACGTTTAGAGCAGATGCCGTGTCCACAAAGACCATATTCATTACCAGAAGAAGCGCCGATAAAAAAGATTTTTTGATTTCCATAAAATTTACTTTATTTTCCGTTTTAAGCCGGTTTATTATACTACTACCAAATCAATTCCATCGTTTCTTAATATTGACATTTAAGGTTGTTGTACTTATAGTTTCTTTGTCAGAAGTCCTCAATTACAAAGGGCGCAATATTTTCTCTATTTGTTTGGTAACAAGTGATTTATGCAGGTCTCTTATAACCTGAAGTATCGAAAGTCGAATTTTTCTAATCGCGTACTTATCGAGAAGGAGGGTGAAATTATAATTTACGACAAAGGTTTTAGATTAAGAGGCAAGGGAGCGGCTGATAAAGGGGAAGTGATCAGTTTTTCGGATATTAAGGAGTTTTTTTACAATAATGATCAGTTGTTCTTTATCACTTTTGCAAAGGCTAAATACACTCTATGCAACGCAGGTACAGTTTTTGATGAGTTTCTCAGAACAATTTATAAGGTGCGCAATGAATTTTTGATCGACGCTCTTTTTATGAAACAGGGTAAATTGAAGTGTGAATTTGAGGGGAGTTTTGAGAGACTTAGTAAGTTCAGCAAACCGATAAACAAGGGTAGATGCAAACTTCGGCTTTATGAGGGGAGTTTGGTAATTATTCCTGAGAATCAAGATGCTTTTGGGATAAATTTTAATTTTGTTAATTTCCATGAATTTGTTGAGGATGAGTATCTTCTTAAAATCACTATGGATGATGGGACTGTTGTCACAATCTCCCAGCTTGGGAATGATTATGAGCTTTTCCAGGAATCTGTGGAAAATCTTATTGGCGGTATGTATGAAAAGATCGTTAATGAAGATTTGAAGGAGATCTTTTATGAATTTGACGCAGGAACTCTTTTGAAATTCGCTTACAAATCGAGAGGGGGAAAGGCTGTGAGTTTGAAAGATATTCAAAAAATAGATAAAGAACTGGCCGTTAAAGTTAATGAATTTTTCTTTGATGACAAGATTTTTGCTGAGAAATGCGAGGTATTTGATGACCTTGCAGATGAGTATAATCGATTTTTTGGAGTGGCAAGAGACCCGCTGACTCGAAAGGAATTTATAAGATGGATCATGTACTCAATTCCTTCTTGTAATGTTGTTTGTTTCTCTATTCTTCCGAGATTTCTACCAATTGATAATTCCAAAGCTTCCAGTGAAACTGTAGTTTCATCTGCGAGAAAAACTCATGATATTCATTTCTTCAAAATAATAATGGAGAAAGGGATGCCTTCTTCAAAAGTTGGCGATAAAGTTCTTGAAATTGAGCAATCGTTGGTGAACCTGCATTTTGCCAAAGACCCTTGCTATAAGGATAAACGTGAGCTGAAAAACTCTCCGTATAAGTACGGGATAAGGAAACTTCCTTACCTGCGGATTTTGAGAAAATCTTATGTTGGCACCGCTAGCTCCATTGAGCCAAAAGAATGGCAAAAACAAGTAAAAGATTTCCTAGAAAAGTCAAAGGTTTAAATATGGACTTTTTGACGGTGTATGACTATACTCCCTGCAAATTTTACAAATTAATAATCAAAAAGTATGGCTCAACATTTCACCGATGAAAATTTTGATGAGGAAGTTATTAGGGCTGAAAAACCTGTTCTAGTCGATTTTTTTGCTGAGTGGTGCGGTCCATGCAAAATGATGGGACCTATTGTTGATGAGCTTGCTGAGGAATTTAAAGATACGTGGGTCGTCGGGAAGGTTAATGTCGACGAAGCTCCGCAAACCGCCGGAAAATATGGAGTGCAGAGCATTCCTACTATTATCGTTTTCAAAAAAGGAGAGGAGAACGGGAGATTGATTGGGTTCAAGAGCAAAGAAGAGATTATGGCGATGTTGCAAGGGTAGATCTACAGTTGAGATTTTTGTTTTTTGGCTTCCCCGTTAGCGAGTTCGTCTACCTGGTTGTTGAACTTATCTACATGGTGAGCTTTTATCCAATCCCATTTTATGCTCAGCCATGCCGAGAGTTTTTCTATTTCAGCCCATAGTTCCTTGTTTTTTTTCTTTTTCCAGCCGCAGTTTAGCGTCTGGACGATTAAATTTGAATCTATAAAAAAATTGATGTTTAGTGTTGGCAGAGTCTCTATGCTGTTGTGCTCCCTAATGTATTTAAGGGCTTCTATTACTGCCTTCATCTCCATGCGGTTGTTTGTTGTACTTGGTTCTCCCCCTGATATTTCGTGAATTTTCCCATCTTCTATGATGATTGCCGCCCAGCCGCCGGGGCCTGGGTTGCCCAGACAGCTACCGTCCGTATAAATTACTAAGTTTTTATTCTTCGGCATTTTTGATATCATTTTATTGGAAAAATCGTTAAGCTTGTTTTACTTAAGACCTATTTTACTCATGAAAATAAAAATAATACAAGTTGGGAAAATAAAAGACCGATATTTGCAGGATGGTATCAATGAGATGATTAAAAGGCTGCAAATGTTTTGCGGCGTAGAGATCAGCACTTTGACTGATAATACAAAGAAAGGTACGCCAAAAGAGAAAATTATTGCAGAGGAAAGTTTGAAGGTCTCCAGTATGATCCCGAAAAATTCATTGGTTGTGGTTTTGGATGAAAAAGGGAAGGAGTTCACGTCCGTTGAGTTTTCCAAAGTTCTTTCATCAGCGAAAGATAGGGGGGAAACTCTTGTTTTTGTTATTGGAGGGCCGTTTGGATTGTCTGAAAATTTGAAGAGGAATGCCGGAGTCCTCTTATCTTTGTCGAAAATGACGTTCACTCATCAGATGATAAGATTGTTTTTACTGGAACAAATTTACAGAGGATTTTGTATTTTAAGCGGGAAGGAATACCATTACTAAGCTTCTTTTTGGCTTATGCAGGTAAATATGCGTTGAGTGCACCATGTAAAATAATGAGGCCTCTGCAAAAGTCGGTAACGTTACGAAATATGAAAAAAGGAACAATAATTTTTGGTTTAATAGCGGCTACTTTTGTCCTCGTTTATTTCAGTCCGCAGGAGTTAATGCAGGTATCTATTAATGGTTCTACTCAGGAAAAAGTTGAGCAGGCTGAAAATAGAATAGTTGGAATTTTGAAAAAACAAATCGCTGGTGGTGAATTGGGTGATAAAGAGCCTGGGACCGGGAATTCTGTGGATGGCACGCCTGGTGGTGATTGGGTCAATGGTGATGCGGCTAATGATGATGAGTCTTGCGTGGCTGACGATAACGAGCCTAATGCGAATTATTTCAAGTCCTTCATGTCTCAAAAAAGATTCTACGAAGAGGCATATAAGGGCTTAGAAGATTCCGCATCTTTTGATAAAAAAGTATACGCTGGGATACTCCCCCATCAGCTAGTATTCCCCGAAAATATCGCCGAATATTTTGTCAGACTAGCGAAAACCGAAAAAATAAAAACATTCGTTGTTATTGGTCCAAATCATCATAATGCAGGAGATTATCCTATTTCAGTTTCAGAATACGGCTTTTCTACACCTTATGGGAATCTTGACCCTGATACCGGTTTAATCAAAGAACTTTTAAAAAATGATTATCTCGGATTCGATGCGTCCGTTTTTGAAAAGGAGAATTCAATCAGTTCACTTGTTCCATTTATTAAAAAAAGTTTCCCGACGTCTAAAATCGTGGCTGTCACAATTAAATATGGAACTTCTTTTGACGATGTTTTAAAGCTTATAAAAGACCTGAATAAGTTACTCGGGCCTGATGATTTTGTTTTGGGAAGCATAGATTTTTCGCATTATCTTTATAAAACCGTTGCTGATTTTCATGATGAATTGGCTGAAAATGTTATTGAAACTTTTGATTTCAATTCGATTGATAAATTAGAAATTGATTCCAAACCTGCTTTGTATGCTGTCATGAAGTATTCGGAGGCTCTTTCTGCTGAAAATGCTGATATTATCAACCATACGAACAGTGCTGAAAGTACCGATATAGAGGAGTCGATAACTGAAACAACCAGCCATTTTTATGTAGCTTTTGAAAAAGACGAGAAAGCGGAGTCACGTGATGTCACAATTCTTGCGGTTGGAGATATGATGATGGGTCGATACGTGAGAATTTTGATGGATAGATTTATGGATAATGAGTACCCGTTCGAAAAGATTCGCGGGAAAGAGGATAGATTTTTTAAGGGCGCTGATATATTTTTTGCAAATTTGGAGGGACCTATCTACAAAGAAGGATTTAGTAGTGAAACGTCTATGATTTTTGGCTTCAATGAGGATACGGCTCCACTTTTGGCCAAGATGGGATTTAGCGTGCTTTCGATTGCTAATAATCATATTTTGAATCAAGGATGGGAAGGGGTTAGCTCGACCATAACTGCGTTAAACAATGCCGGAATCGGGGCTTGCGGGCATCCGACAGAGGTCTCTGAAAATAATGTTGTCTATAAAACTATCGGGGATAAAAAAGTTGCGTTTTTCTGTTTTGAGGACGCGATTCATCCGTTGGATGTAGATGCTGCTGTTTCTCTAATTTCGGATGTTGATTCGACAGTTGATTTCTCCATAGTTTCCATACACTTCGGACGTGAATACTCTCATACTCCCGATTGGAACTTACAGATTGATCCGGCTCATAAATTTGTGGATGCGGGAGCGGATTTTATTATCGGCCACCATCCACATGTTGTCCAAACCTTTGAGATTTATAACGGAGTTCCAATTTTTTATTCTCTTGGAAATTTTATTTTCGATCAATATTGGTCTTATGATACGCAAGAACAGCTTGGGCTTGGCATTGTTTTGGGCGACGGGAAGACAAAAGTATATCTATTCCCTATGAAAAGTGCTGACAGCCAGCCATATTTACTTGGTGGAACGGAAAAGGCAAAATTTTATGAAAGATTTATCGGCTGGGGAAAATATGATGAGGATTTATCCAGGCAGATCAGGAGTAGCTTGATTGAAATTACTGAGTAAATATGGTATAATTTCGAGATAGAAACAAAAATAAATATGCTCAAAATTACATTTTGTGGAGCTGCGAAGGAAGTTACCGGGTCCAAGCACCTCATTGAGTTTAACGGTAAAAAAATCCTGTTAGATTGCGGGATGTTTCAGGGGAAACGTACTGAAGCCGCTGAGAAAAACGCCCATTTCCCTTTTGATCCGAAAGAGATAGATGTTGTTTTGCTCTCTCATGCCCACATTGACCACTGTGGGAGCCTGCCAATATTGGCGAAACAAGGGTATACCGGACCGATTTATTCGACATTTGCAACCAGGGATTTGTGCAATTATATGCTTATGGATAGCGCTTTTATACAGGAGTATGAAGCTACGTATTTGGAAAAGCACGGGAAAGAAGTTGTTGGAATTCTTTACAATATGAAAGATGCTGAAAAGGCGATTGAACTGTTTAGAGGGGTAAATTATGAACAAAGTTTTGTTGTCGATGAAGGAGTTGTCGCTTGTTATTATGATGCCGGACATATTCTCGGGTCGGCCCTGATACACATGATGTTTTATGACAAAAAGACGAAAAAACGAGTATCTGTCGCGTTTACTGGAGATCTTGGGAGAAAGGGACTTCCCATTTTGAGGGACCCTCAAGTTTTGCAGAAAACGGATGTTTTGATTACGGAAACAACTTATGGCGATAGGCTGCATGATTCTCTTCAAATGATAGATGGAGAGTTTGCTGAGATTATAAACGATATATGCAAAAAGGGCGGAAAACTCATTATTCCTGCTTTCTCACTTGAGCGTACACAAGAGATTGTTTATCACTTGAATAACCTGGTGAAGCAAGAGAAAATCCCTCAAATCCCGGTTTACGTGGACAGTCCTCTTTCCGGGAACGTCACTGAAGTTTTCAGGACGCATCCTGAGTGTTTTGATGACGAGATTTATAGAGAATTTTTGGATCACGGAGATAATCCTTTTGGACTTGGAATGGTTAAATATATTAGAGATGTCGCCGATTCAAAGGCTTTGAATGAAAAGAGAGGACCGATGATTATTATTTCTGCGTCGGGGATGTGTGAGCATGGGCGAATCCTTCATCATTTGAAAAACAATATCGGTGATTATAGAAATACCGTTTTGATCGTAGGGTATCAGGGCGAGAATACTCTTGGGCGAAAGATTCAGGATGGCGAAAGTCCCGTGAAGATTTTTGGTGATTTATATCCCGTCCGGGCTTCTATTCGTGCGATTGGTGCTTTTTCTGCTCACGCGGACAGAAGCGATTTAATCGATTATATTCACAAAGTTAAGGGCATTAAAAAACTCTTCCTTGTGCATGGTGAAGAGACGCAATTAAGTAAATTTAAGGGTGTGCTAGAGGAAAATGGGTATAAAGATGTTTATGTCCCATCGTTTGACGAGACTGTGGAAATTGATTTCTAGTAATTGATTTCAGTAATCGAGCATTTCAGTTACCGGCTGCATCCACTTCGAACTTCCGTCGCTGTTTACCCATACCCAGTTACTCGGAGTCCCCTCTTTCTTTCCGTCTTTGCCCGCTTCGTACCAGCCTTGCTGGAGTTCTTGTTCGGTTATTTTATTGGCCAGAAGATCACAACCGGAAATAAAAGTCAGTAAAAGAAAAATGTTTATTGTGATGAGAATTTTTTTCATTGTGGTTGTTTTTCTGGTTTTGGTTGATTCATCCATTTTCATTTTATGTTAGTGATTTTTGAGCTTTCGTTTTCGTGTATGCAATTTCCGTATTTTGTCATTACGCTCTAAATCTTAGCATTTGTCAGGGGTTTTTGCTATATTCCCGTACGTTATGTTTTCTTCATCCAATAAAAATAAGGGGAAAGTTGTTGTGGCAATGTCCGGTGGTATAGATTCTTCTCTTTCTATGATTCTTTTGAAGAAAGAGGGCTACGAGCCTATCGGCGTTACCTTCAAACTTGTTGAGGGAAGTCGGTGTTGTGATTTAGAAGCAGTAAGTCATGCCAAGGAGGTGTGTAAAAGGTATGGGATTTCGCACCATGTTATTGACGTTTCCAAAGAGTTTAAAAAAAATGTTATTAATTATTACTTGAGCGAGCTAAAGTGCGGCAGGACACCGAATCCGTGTGTTATTTGCAACAGGTTTTTGAAATTTGATCAGCTTTTTAAGGTAGCGAAAAAATTCGGGGCAAAGTATGTGGCCACTGGGCATTACGCCCAAATTCGATTGAATAAATTAACTGGGTTTTATGAACTTATGAAAAGCAGGGATACTATGAAGGATCAGTCTTATTATTTGTGTTTTCTTAAACAAAGTTGGCTTGGTAGAATCATTTTTCCTGTCGGCGGTTATAAAAAAGAAAAAATTTATGAATTTGCTAAAAAAGAAGGACTCAACTTTTTGGTTCAAAAGAAGCAAAGCCAGGATCTGTGTTTCGTTGATAATAAGTTAAAAAATCAATTCGTTTTGAAAAATATAAAGGGAAGAAACGGGAATATTGTCGATAAAGGTGGTAATGTTTTGGGACAGCATAGTGGAATTTCCAATTTTACTATTGGGCAAAGGAAAGGCTTGTATATTGCTTCCGGACCTTATTTTGTAATTGATATCGATACCAAAAGGAACAATGTAATTGTCAGTAAAGATCCTGAAGATGAGAATTTGTATTGCAACATTGTAAAACTCAAAAAGGTGAATTTTATTACCTGGAAACCGAAGAAAAATATCAGAGTAATGGCTAAGATAAGATATCAACAGCCGTTGTCGCGTGCTATTTTGGAAATTCACAAACCAGAATTCCGGGACGATGAACTTGATAATAAATGCGTCCAATTAAAATTCAATAAGCCTCAGAGGGCTGTTACAAAAGGACAAATTGCTGTATTTTATCGCGGACGAAAGTGTCTCGGTGGAGGGATAATCAGATAGCTACTACTTGTAATAAAATCGTTTATTGTATGGAGAGAAGTGAGTTGGTAGAAAAAATTTTAAAATTAAAGAGGGAGCGAAACGCTGTAATTTTTGCGCATAATTATCAGGTCCCCGAAGTACAGGATGTCGCTGATGTTGTTGGAGATTCGCTGGATTTGAGCAGAAAAGCTGCTAGTACTGATGCTTCCGTTATTGTTTTTTGCGGAGTTCATTTTATGGCTGAAACTGCAAAGATTTTGGCGCCGGATAAAATGGTTTTAATCCCAGATTTGGATGCGCGATGCTTTATGGCCGATATGATTGATGCTAAAAGTTTGCGGGAATATAAAAAGAAATATCCGAAAGCAAAAGTTGTTTGTTACATCAATACGACAGCCGAAGTTAAGGCTGAATGCGATATGTGCTGTACTTCCGCCAATGCCGTTTCCATTATCGGTAAAATTGATTCTGATGAGATCATCTTCGTACCTGACAAATATTTGGCAGCTAATGTTGCAAAACTGCTAAAAGATAAAGGGATTAATAAAAAAATTATTCCTTGGCATGGTTTTTGTCCGACACATCTAAAGATTATTCCAAATTATTTAGGTAATTTAAAAACAAAATATCCGACTGCGAGAATTATTACTCATCCTGAGTGTACCCCAGATGTGAATAGACTTTCCGATGCGGTTCTTTCGACGAATGGAATGGCAAAATTTGTAAATGGAAGTCCTGACAAGATTTTTATAATAGGTACTGAAACCGGGATCATTTATAGATTAAAAAAAGAAAATCCCGAAAAAACTTTTGTTCCCGCGACTGAACTCGCCGTTTGCCCAAATATGAAGCAAATAACTTTGGAAAAGGTCTATGAGTCGCTAAGAGATATGAAATACGAGGTAGAGGTAGATCCCACAGTTGCTGAAAAAGCCAGAGATGCAATCGTAAAAATGATTGATTGATAGTGTATTATAATATTTGTGCTCTACCTGCTCTCCTTGCGGATTTCAGTCTTATTTCTTGTATTCTTTGGCATACCAATCCCGGTAACATTTTGTCTCCGTCCAGAAGAGATACTTCCAGTGCCGATATTCTTTTGGCTACATGTACTGTCCAATTTCCCGGGTATAATTCAGGATTTAAAAATTTCGCCAATAGGTCAAAATATCTCAAATGTGTGAATACTCTGTGGTTTCCATCTGCGTCCGGATCAAAATCCGCCAATATTTCTTCCGGGAGTCCTTTCCTGGTTTCCAATGGTACTGGTCCAGTTTTTATTAAATGTCCTTCTTCTGGTCCTGTTGTTTCTACAATATACCCATCTGACAATCTGCCATCATCATCAACAACCCATGGAGACAACATTTGATCATCTTTTCTAACTCTTCTCCCATGATATGCCGATGCTCTGTTATGGTCATCTCCCTCTTTTTTCATTGATGATGGATGAGTGCTTGCTGGATGATCTATTGTTTTTTTCAAAATTCTGCGTACTTGCCTTAGATTTTCAAGATTGGAATCAACCGGCATAACCGTGATTCTAAAAATATCTTTTACCCCACCCTCCAACAAGTGTTTAGCTATTATTTTGGCTTTTTTCTTTCTATTAACAACGTCTGTTTCTTTATCCCTATCATGATTTCTTTCCGCGCTTTTTCTTTTGACTGAGGCTCCTGTATCCGGCCTGTATAAATAAACTCTGACTGTTTCCCCTGTGTCCGGATCAATCAAATCCCCTTTCAGCACCTCTACTTCAAGTGGGGGATCCGTATTCGGAATCTGTAATGTCACCGTTTTCTCTATTTTAAATATTTCTTTTTTTAGATACTCATTGAAATATTCCTCGACTGAATCTCTTCGTTGGTATGGGACCATCTGACTGATCGTTGAGGAAGCAAAATAAATTGCCAGTTTTATTCTGGCGCAATTCACTACATGCAATTCTCTTCTTAAGCTTTCTTCTGCTTTTTTCCTATCTTGTCTTGGGATTGTCTGCAATGTATGGTATTTGACATTTATATTAAATATTCTGTTCAAAATGTTAAACAATTGTAATACGTTTGTGCAATTAGCAACTTCCGGGGGAAATTCGTGTGTTCTTATGTCATCTTCATCGTCGTAAAAATACCAAAGTATTTCTTTATATTGTTCGTTCGCTTCTGCCAATAATCTTTCTTCGTGGGGGACTATGTAATCTCTCACAACTTTTTTTATCTTCCCGCTTGTTCCTGGGATGTTAAAAATTCTTTTGTAATATGTGATTAATTTATCCAAATCACCTTCTGGAAAAACCTTTGGCATGGCAAATTTTCTTGCTAATTCATAAGGTGGCATTTTCATTAATTTTACAAGATCCAAGTTATAAAACATGAACTCATTTGCATCCCTATCCCATCTTAATTTATCTTCATCCGGTTGTTCTTCCTCTCTTTCCGATTCTGATCTTGGCCTATCCGAAAACCCAACCGCGTCTGAAATTTTCCTGTAAAGTGAGGCAGAGGTTGGTAGATTTTTGCGATCTTCTGGTACAGCATCATCCGTGCAAGAAGCCCTTAGTTCTTTCTCCAATATCAGCCTTTTAAGTCTTATTGGGCATTTCTTAATAAATGCCAATTCTTCTTCTGTAAATTCTCCTTCAGCTATGAGAAGCTGTAGCGTTGTAAAAATTAACTGGTCCGGGTTAAATCTGTATGGAGTGCCTTTTGTTGCAAGGTCTCTCTCTAATTCATGAAAAATTGCTTGGAATTCTCTATAGGCAAAAGGAATAAAACTAAGTACTGTACGTACCATAGACCCAACCATAAGGACTGTTTGCCTTACTGGGTCTATTACTCTTAGATTGGCTTCAATTTTTCTGAGTATTGCGTCCATAATAACTCTTTCCGGAGTTTTTTCTGTTGGGTCCCTGATTGTGTCTGGTCCTTGATGCATTATTTTATGGTAGAGAAAGACATTGTGATTTGTGAGCCGGAGTGCAATATCCACGGAGGTCTCTGTGGGGAGATATATTAATACTTTTTACCAAATTGTCAACCATATAAATGATTGGGTTGATGGCTTTTTCCGGATTGAAGATTTTAATGATGACTTGTGGTTGCAATCTTGAGGAATACTAGTGTCAAGAACGCGAATACAAGCGCTTGGATGAAGCCTACGAAGATTTCCAGGCCGTAGAACGGGATTGGTGCTATGAAAGGCACCAAGAACGCCATAACAAGCAATAACACCTCTCCAGCGAAGATGTTGCCGAAGAGACGAAATGTGAACGAAACCATTTTTGCGAATTCCGAAACCAACTCGAGAATCCCAACAAATGTTCCTATTGGATTTTTCAACGGGTTGACGAAGAATTTACCGCCATATCCTTTGAAGCCTAGCATTGAAAAGCCGAAGATCTGGGTCGCAATTACTGAAATTGCGGCCAGGGCAAAAGTCATGTTTACGTCGGCATAAGTTGATCTGAAGATTGGGACGAATATTTCGTGTCCTTCCTCCATTTCCTTAAATCCTATACTTCCAAATCCCGGAAGCAATCCCATCCAATTGGAGATTAAAACATAAAAGAAAATTGTCGTGACCAACGGTAGAAATTTTTTAGTTTTTTTCTCATCGCCGACGATCCCAGCAAAAAAGCCTAACATTCCTCCTATCAAAGCTTCTGCTACATTCTGTATACCTGACGGGACTAACGCATATTTTTTTCTTCTTATTAATAGTCCAACTATCAACAAAATCAGTAATGTCATAATGGAAGTTATAAGGGTATTTCTCACCTCAAAACTTCCGATATTAAAGATTGTTTCCGATGCTAATGTTGGTGGTACAAAGTCTGCCATATTATTTTTTTGATGTTTTAGGTATTCCTTTTTTCGGGATTCCCTGGACTATTATGTCTTTCATTTTGATGTAAACAATTCCAAGTGATGAGGTTATTGATACGAAGAATCCTATGAGAATAAATAATGGTGATGTGTTTAAGTATTTGTCCAGCAATACGCCTCCGACTCCGAATATCAATATTGGCGTGATGATCATGTATCCGAGATTCAGAGCGAGGCTGTATGCCGTCCAAACTTTGTCGTCTTTTTTCAATTTACTTTTTAGCACATCTACTTGTTAAGTTTACTGGCTGATTGATGAGCGGCTTCCTCTGCTTCTCTTTCTTGCTATGCGAAGTCTAGATAACGCTCTTTCCAATTGTGCGACCGCGTCAGAATATGATTCTTCGTCGTGGCGTTTCTCTGACATCAGTGCTTTTGCTCTTTCTTGAGCTTCCTTTGCTCTCTTTTCGTCTATTTCTTCAGCTTTTTCAGCTGCATCCGTAAGAATCGTTATCGATTTCCCATCAACTTCCACTACCCCTCTTGTCACTGAAAAATAATTTTCTTTACCTTCTTTTTTAATTTTCAATTCGCCCGGCTTCATCGCCGCAATTATCGGCAAGTGGTCTGGCAAAATCGTTATTTCACCTTCCATGGTTGGAATCGAGACGCCCTCAACGTCGTCTTTGTATAAGACTTTGTCCGGTGTTACTATTTTTAATTCTATCTGTTTTGTCATTGCGATTAGTTTTTCAGGATTTTATTTTGATTTGCTTCCCACGACTTCTTCAATTGTTCCTTTCATATAAAATTCGGCTTCATCGATATTATCGTGTTTGCCCTCAAGAATTTCTTTGAAGCCTTGCACTGTATCTTTCAAAGCTACATATTTTCCTTCGCGTCCAGTGAATGTTTCAGCGACGAAGAACGGCTGGCTCAAGAATTTCTGAATTTTTCTGGCTCTCTTAACCGTCAATTTGTCTTCTTCCGAAAGTTCTTCCATACCTAGAATTGCGATGATATCTTGGAGATCTTTGTATCTCTGGAGCATTTTTTGGACTCCACGTGTGACAGTGTAGTGATCTTCCCCAACGATATTCGGATCAAGAATTGTAGATGAGGAATCGAGAGGATCCACAGCTGGATAAATTCCTAATTCAGTTAATGCTCTTGAAAGCACGACGGTTGAGTCCAAATGTCCGAATGTTGTAGCCGGAGCCGGGTCGGTCAAGTCATCCGCAGGTACGTAAACTGCCTGCACAGAAGTGATTGATCCTTTTCTTGTTGATGCGATTCTTTCTTGCAAGGTACCCATTTCCGTAGCCAATGTTGGCTGATATCCCACGGCTGATGGAATACGACCGAGTAGGGCTGAAACCTCAGATCCAGCCTGTGTGAAGCGGAATATATTATCGATGAAGAGAAGCACATCCTGACCTTCTTCATCACGGAAGTATTCAGCCATTGTTACCCCGGTTAGTCCGACTCTTTGACGAACTCCAGGCGGTTCATTCATCTGTCCGAAAACCATTGTTGTTTTTGGAAGTACCCCAGAGTTTTTCATATCATAGTAAAGATCATTTCCTTCGCGCGAACGTTCTCCAACTCCAGCAAATACCGAAAATCCTCCGTGTTCTTGCGCAATATTTCTAATAAGTTCCATAATAACTACTGTTTTTCCAACTCCTGCTCCTCCGAACAGGCCAACTTTTCCTCCTTTCACGATCGGGCAAATAAGGTCGATGACTTTAATTCCGGTTTCCAAAATTTCTGTTTCAGTCGACTGTTCCTCAAATTTTGGAGCGGGTCTATGAATCGGATATCTTTTCTTGGTTTTTGTTTCTTCTTTGTCGTCGAGAGGCTGTCCCAAGACATTGAACATTCTTCCGAGTGTTTCCGGACCTACCGGCACTGAGATTGGGGCTCCGGTATTTTTGGCCTCCGTGTTTCTCTGCAATCCGTCCGTAGCCCCCATCGCAACAGTTCTGACTTCGTTTCCTCCTAAGTGCTGTTGAGTTTCGAGGACTAAAATTTCTTTTCCTATCTTTACTTCCAAAGCGTCATATATTTTAGGAAGATTTTCCCCTTCGAACGAGCAGTCTACGACAGCTCCGATGATTTGAGTTACTTTTCCAGCCATAGTTAATTTGGTTATTGTTATGTTATGACAGATTATGTTATTACAGCGCAACTTGATGAAATTTCTGCAATTTCCGCTGTAATTGCCGCCTGTCTTGCTTGATTGTAAGTTAATATTAAATCGTCCAATATGTCGTCCGCCGCTTTCGTCGCGTTCTGCATCGCTACCATTCTTGCGCTATGTTCTGATGCAGATACTTCCAATACCGCTTGGTACAACTGCATTTCCGTTAATTGAGGGACGATATTGTTTAGAATATATTTCGGTGATGGTTCAAGTTTGTAGTCCAAATCTTTTTCGATTGGCTTTGCCACTTGAGTAAATTTTGAGCCGAGTTCCTCTACCATTTCTTCGAAAACTTCTACAGAGAAAGGCAAAAGTGTCTTTGCAACCGGTTTTTGAACCAATGTAGAAACGAAATCCGGATAGATAATAATAACCTTGTCGTATTCTTCTTTCTCAAAGCCCTTGAACGCAATTTTGCTAATAGGGAAAATGTCTGAGAATTTTGGATTTGCAGAGTATGACGGGAATGCGAATCCTACCTCCTTGCCTATTCTGTGCAAAAATTCCGCGCCTTTTCTCCCTGAAGTTATAAATGTGATTTTCGCGTTTTTGTGATCTTCTTCCAATTTCTTTGTTGTTTGCAAAACTTTCTTAAATAAATTTGTGTTAAGCCCTCCGCAGAGCCCTTTATCTGTTGAGAAGAAAATCACCAAAACATTTTTAACTTCTCTTCTTTGAAAATATTTATGCAAATGTTGATGTTTTTTCGAAAGCTTAGACAAAATTTGCAAAGCCAAATACCCGTATGATCGAAGTCTGACAGCCCCATCCACTGCCTTTTTCATTTTCGATGTAGCAACCAGCTCCATCGCTTTTGTTATTTGGCGAGTGGACTTTATCGATTTAATCTTTCTTTTTGATTCTTTTACTGATTTTCCGGCCATTTAATTAAAATTTAACTTCTTTATTGAATTCACTTAGTGCCTTTTTGAGTTTTTCCTCCAGTTCCTTTGAAAGATCTTTCGTTTCCTTAATTTCCTTCAAAATACTTGAATGTTTTGCTTCGATGAAAGTATAAAGTTTTGTCTCATATTCTCTCACTTTCTCGAGCGGAATATTTTCGAGATACTCGTTAACTCCGGCGTAAAGAATAACTACTTGTTTTTCGACCGGAACAGCCGCGTACTGAGTTTGTTTCAAAATTTCCGTCAATCTCGAACCTTTGTTCAATTGTCTCTTTGTGGCTTCATCGAGATCTGATCCGAATTGAGCAAACACGGCCAATTCCCGGTATTGAGCCAATTCAAGTTTTAATTTTCCGGCCACTTTTTTCATGGCTTTGATTTGCGCGGAGGACCCTACGCGTGAGACTGAAATACCGACGTTCAGGGCTGGGCGGATACCTTTGTAGAACAAATCAGATTCCAAGAAAATTTGTCCGTCTGTGATTGAAATGACGTTTGTCGGGATGTATGCAGATACGTCGCCGGCTTGCGTTTCAATAATTGGAAGAGCGGTTAAGGACCCTCCTCCGTATTTTGGATCCAATTTACAAGCTCTTTCCAACAATCTTGAGTGTAGATAAAAAATGTCTCCAGGATAAGCTTCACGTCCCGGTGGGCGGCGAAGAAGCAATGAAATTTCACGATAAGACCAAGCATGTTTCGACAAATCATCATAGATCACCAAAACGTCCTTTCCTTTATCCAAGAAATATTCACCCATCGCGCATCCTGCGAAAGGAGCGAGATATGTAAGAGAAGCTGGATCCGCAGCCGATGTCTTTACAACTATTGTGTAGTCCATTGCTCCGTGTTTTTCCAATTCAGCAACTATCTTTGCCACTTTTGATTCTTTTTGCCCGATAGCGACATAAATACAAATCATGTCCTCTTCTTTTTGATTTATGATTGTGTCTACAGCAATGGCTGTTTTTCCTGTTTGTCTGTCGCCGATGATAAGTTCTCGTTGCCCTCTTCCGATTGGAATCATTGAATCAATCGCTTTAATACCCGTTTGTACCGGGGTATTCACAGATTTCCTCTTAATAACACGAGGAGCAATCTTTTCTATCGGATAGAATTTATCTGTTTTGATAGCTCCTTTGCCGTCTTGTGAATTTCCTAGAGGATCGACAACTCTTCCAATAATTGATTCCCCCACCGGTACTGACAAAATTTTTCCGGTTGTTTTCACTTCACTTCCTTCGATAATTCCTTTGTCGCTTCCTAAAATAATCGCGCCAACGTTTCCTTGCTCCAAATTGAGAGCAACCCCCATTTGGCCATTTTCAAATTCGATCATTTCCTGAGAAGCAACGTCTCCAAGCCCTGAAATACGAGCGATACCGTCTCCCACCTCCAGGACACGACCGACTTTTTCTATTTTAGCCGCTGATTGAAATTTTTCTATTTGCTCCTTGAGGGAGTCCAATATTTGATCTTTAACTTCCATAATATGTTTAGTTAGTATTTATAAGGTTTAATTTTAACATTTCTAAACTTTTCGCCACTGTACCGTCTATTATGTAATCTTCGAATTCAATTTTCATTCCTCCTATCACTTTTTCATCTACTTTAATTCCCATGATAATTTCCTTTTTTAGCGCTTCGCCGAGCGATCTTATTATTCTCAATTTTTCTTCGTCGGACGGTTTGTATGGAAGCGTAACCAAAACTTCCAATTGCCCCTTTTTCTTCATCCATACCGTTTTAAATTCCTGTGATAATTGTCTTATTAATTTACTTTGTTTTCTTTTTGCTAAAATTTTCAGCAGGTTATTTATTTTTTCACCTACCTTTTTTTTATCTTTTTCATCAGCCAATGATTCTACCAAGGCTTCCGCGTATTTTTTAATTGATATCTTCATAATACTTATGGTGTTTTCCTAGTGGAAAACTTATTTTTATATAGAGGTTAGAACAGGATTTCATCCTGTTCTAACTGTTCACGGATTCGAGTTCCTCTTTAATCGCCCCTTCAAGCCTCTTTTGGTCTTCCTTTCCAAATTCTTTTTTCATAATTTTTTCGCTACTTTTAATAATAAGAGTTGAGATTTCTTCTTTGATTTCTTGAAGCATCTTTGATTTTTCCTCCTGGAGCTGTGCTCTATATCTTTCCGCAAGACTTGAGATCTCCTTTTTGGCGTTAGTAATTACTTTTTGCTTTTCTTCTTCGGCTTCTTTTTTTGCTTTCTCTATTACGACCATTGCCTTTTCTGATGCTTCGGCTAAAACACGTTCACGTTCTTTTTCCATCTTTTCTACCCTCTCTTCTATCGCTTTCGTGTCTTCAACATTCTTTTCTATAGCCTTTTTTCTTTTATCCAAAAGGTTCAAAATTGGCTTATAGACAAGTTTTGTAAGAATAAAAAGCAGAATTAAAAAATTAACGATTTGGGCAATTAAAAGCTTTAGATCGATGCCTAATTTATCAATGAGTTCCATAGTTGTTTAGTTAAGCTTTGTGAGCTTTCGAGTATCCGCTCTGCGAAGAGAGAGGATAAGGTGTTTCCCTAGCGGGAAACCTATTTTTATATGAGGGCAAAACTAGGACTTTGTCCTGTTTGCCTGCTGTTATACGAATTTTATAATCAAAGCAACAACTAAAGCGTAGATAGCAATAGCTTCGCAGAATGCGATAGCCAAGATCATAGCTGTCTGAATTAATGAAGCCGCTTCTGGGTTTCGTCCTATTGCCTCAAGTGCCTTTGAAGCAAGCATACCAATAGCCAAAGCTGGCATTGCTGCTCCGATTGCGATTGTGAGAGCTACAAACAGATTCTTATCCATTTTTAGTAGGGTTAAAAAAAATGTCGGCAAGTAGGATAACTATTCTTTGTGAAAAATCAATACCTCTTGGACCTATTTGAAAACAAACAATACTCTTCTGTCAATCAAATAAAGAGAGAGCTTTTTTAAATTCTTTTGGTATTTTTGCTGTAATCTCCAGGGATTTCTCTGTTATAAAATGTTTGAAGGCGATTTTCTCCGCGTGGAGGTAGAAATGTCCAAATGGAATTATTTTCCTATAATAATTGAAATCTCTTTTTTCCATGTATTCTTCGTCCATTAGAAGTGGGTGGTTGATCATGGCAAGGTGTTGTCTGATTTGATGAAAACGGCCGGATGAAATAATCGCTTCAACCAACGAAACCGAGCCTTCACGAAATCTATACCATCTTAATGTGTTATATCTGGTTTTTGCTGGAAGGAGTTTTCTTTTATCTTGTCTTGAGGCGAGAGGAAAATCGATTTCTCCTCTTTTTTGAGTCGGAATTCCTTTTATTAGAGCTAAATAGGTTTTTTTGCTTTCTGCAAATTTTCTTTCTTCTACGGCTTTATGGAAACATTCTTTTGTCTTCGCAAAAAGGACAATGCCGCTCGTCCCCCGGTCCAACCTGTGGAGAGGTCTGATACGGACGTTTTTGTATTCTTTTTTAACTATGTTAAGTAAATTTCTTTGGCCCGGTTTGTTACCGACAGTCAAAACACCTCGTGGTTTGTCCACTGCAAGTATGTGAGCGTCTTCGTAGAGAATTTTGAGTTTCATAGTGGAGTCCGGACTTTAGTGTTTGTAATTTATAAGTTGGTTGCCAAGAGAAAACCAATTCTTTTGTCGTAGTATGAAGGAAATATCTTTACTTTCAAACCGTTTTTTTCGAGAATCGATTTTAAATCTGCATTTCTTAGAGTTTCCGCGTATTCGTGATATTCAATGTACATATGTTTTATTTTGCTAAAAATTCCTTTTGGGATGGATTTTATTATTTCGAATTCGGCGCCTTCGCAGTCCATTTTTATCAAGTCGCATGATTCTATGCCTAATTTTGGAAGGTCATGCTTGAGAATTTTTGCTAATGTGGTTGTTTGGATCGAGATTGAAGTTGGGTTTGGCTGTGGGGCGTTTATTGAGCCGTTTTTGGTTTGTTTGGTTTTAGTTGAGATATTTTGGGTTGAATTGTCTTTGGCGGCATCAATGTCTTTGTTTAAGTTCAAGAAAGAATGATTGTGAGAATCGCTGCTTAAATATAAGGTTTGTTTGCCTTCTACCGCTCCAATTGCAAGATTTTTTGGGGATATATTTTTACAATGATTAAGCTGAAGATTTTCTTTTAAAGCTTTATAATTTTCTAATTCTGGCTCGAAGGAAAATATTTTTGTATTTGGGTTTAGAGTGTTTGCGTAAACAGAAAAAAGGCCGATGTGAGCGCCTACGTCTATTATGCAATTTTTTGAATTTTTGATAATCGGGTCGAGGATTTTGTAATCGTGATCCACTAATATTTCATTGAAAACAGATTCGTCCGCATCGGAACGAATTTTGACGGTAAGGGTTTTGTTGTTAAGTTTTATTGTTTTTTGCATTTGTTATTTATAATTTACCTATTTCTGAATCATCTTCGACAAGATGTCGTACTGTTTTCCCGCATTGATGACAGCCTGTGCAGCTTGGATTTACTTTAAAATCACTATCTTGAATTAATCTTATAAATCCATCTTTACCTAAAGATGCTATATGGTCCGATACTCTTTGCCGTGCTTCTAGTATAGATTCTTGGGTTGCCACTTCCAAGGTAATACCGAGTTTTTCTACTACTTTTCTTGTGATTGAAGCGCTCAGTGGTTCGTAATCTTGTTGAGAAGCTTCTTCTGGCAAAAGTCCTTTTTTCATTAATCTTTTTCTTGTAATACCAAATAAATCTACTTCTTCTTCCTCTAATAATCCCCTTGTAAATAAATCTCTTGGATCATTACTTGTATCGGCAATATCCAAAAATAATTTTCTTCTTTCATCCAGAGATGTAAACCACGCAGTCCTCGTCATTGATGCAATCCAAAATGGGATTCCGTGTTTTTCTAAATACCGCAAAGCTGCCAATTGATAGTCATAGTATTCAGCTTTTGCTCCTGTTTTTTGTTGAAAATGCGTTGGTCCGGCTTTGAAAGATAAGCGTACAGATAAATTGTTAATATATCGTCGCAAAGCTTTAACATATGATTCGTCCGCTCCAAGTAAAATTCCGTTTGTCTCGAGCAAGACTCTTTTTCTAACTCTGGCTGTAACCGATGCTACTTCGAGAAAACTCAGTAAATATTCTCTTCCTATTGTTGGTTCGCATCCTGTAATTCTAACGAATTCTGTCATTATCCCGTTATTGGAAACTCTCATTAATTCTTCGTAGACTTCTTCTGGAGTAAGCCATCTTGTGTCTGGGGGTGTTCTTCTTGGATAATCTCTGGTTTTATCAATCCAGCAAAATCTACATCTTAGGTTGCACCCGACACTTCTTGCACTTGCTATTTGCCTGTAAAAAGGCTCAACACTAATTGACCTGTATGGTCTTTTTCCGTCTCGGACCACAATTTCTTCTGTTTGCTTGGCTAATTCTAAAGGATTGTGCGGCATAGGGGGGTATTTTTGCACTGTTTAGCATGTTATGCAAATAGTAAAAAACCCGGGACTAAAACCGATGGTTTTTTTTAATTGAATCACTCCAGTAGGGTTGACCAGTTTTTGTTTAGCAGAAAAAAGAATAGAGGAAAATGCTATGTGAAAGAACAAGCTGAGGCATTTTTAATTAATCGCTATTCTCTGTTTTTAAGATACTGATAAATTGCTACGGTCACATCTGCTCTCGTTAGATTTCGATCTGGGTTTAGAATGTTTGGATCATTTTGATGACCGTTCGCTTCATTGTCTGCACAATTTTGAAATTCTTCAGGGAATAAGTCATATTTTTGTGCAATTCCTGCATATTTTGAAAACCAGTCTGTAGACTTTACATCAGTGTAGTCGTAGAGAATATCCATTTCCAAACCAAATGTCAGCGCAAGCATCTTAAGAAATTCAGCTGTGTTAACGGTATTCGCAGGCTTGAATGTTCTATCTTTGTACCCATTGATAATTCCCAAGTTAGCAGCTTGCAAAACAAATTTCGTGTACCATTGATCTTTTAAAACATCTTTAAAAATTACATCACTGGCATTTTGATCACTGACGCTTCCGAACTTTGCAAGTAATAGAAATTTAGCTGCCTGAGCGCGATTTACTAATTCAGAATTTCGGAAAGTCCCATCAGAAAACCCGCCAACAACAGCCCTTCTGTATAGTTCGACTGCAGCTTTTCCACAAATGTCATCTATGCTTGTGTCAGAAAATGGGTTTTCGTCAAAAATTGTTAGGACTTTGTCTTCAAAGCCTGCCGGAGGAATATTGACTTTGTTCGTAGTGGTTGTCGTAGTATTTGAGGTTGTGCCATTTGTTGAAGTTGTGTCGGTGGTTGAAGTCGTATTATTTGTTGAGGTCGTGTTGGTGGTTGAGGTTGTGTTGGTTGTTTGGGTTGTATTGTTTGTTGAAGTCGTATCGTTAGTCGGTGTTATGTTGTTTGTTGAAGTTGTGTCGTTAGTCGGTGTTATGTCGTTTGTTGAAGTTGTGTCGTTGATTGAAGTTGTATTAGTAGTTGACGTGGTATTCGCAGTTGAAGTCGTATCATTTGCGGAAGTAGTATCGGTGATTGAAGTGATGTTGTTTGTTGAAGTAGTATCTGTAGTCGAAGTTGTATTGTTTGTTGAATCTGTTGCGTTCTCAATATCAACAATAGTTATAGTAGAAGTTCCATTTGACCAGTCCGATTCAAAACCAGAAGAATCTTTGGCTTTGTTTTTTATAGTGTATGTACCGGCTTTGGCCCAAGTATGTGTTGCGTTTGCATAACCACCATCAATACCAATGGTAGTGAATTCTGTTTCACTAGTTGTTCCATCGCCCCAATTTACGATAAATTTCACTTTTCCTCCGTTAGGATACGAGTATAAAGTTCCGAATCGATAACTATACGAAACACCGGGATTACCGTCCGTAGGACCATAAGGTACAGTAGATGGAGGAGGCCATCTTACAAATACATTTAAATGGTTTGATTCCTTGGAACAGACAAGATATGGATAGTATTGTGGATATGGATAATATTTACATGCTGTTACATAAAATTCATAATTATTATTTCCAATCATATTATTACTAGCATAATTGAAATATCCCACATCATAAGAAGTGTCATATATAGAAGTGCCGCCATAAGCATCTGTATTTAGTACCATCCAACCACTAATTGCTGAAGATGCGGGAAGCTTTCTCATAAGTAGCACATAATAATCTACGTTACTCACTTTTTCCCAAGAAACATGATAAATATCACCGTAATACCAACCTTCAGTATCATGATAAGCGGGTACGAATGTAATTGATTTAAGGGTTGGCGCAGCCGGAGTTGGTGGTGTCATATAATTAACAGCCACCATCCCATTTAGTGTATTTGCTGAAAAAAACGAACTGTTACTCGTTCCAAATGCAGCTGTTGCAAGTACACCTATGGAAACTGCGATAAGCAAATATTTGTTTAAAATGATTTTTTTCATATGCGGATAATTAAAAGAAATTATACTATATTATATTATATTATAACATATTCTTTATTGTCTTTCAATCTTATTAAGAGCTAATTTTCGTTGGGCACGGATTGCCTTTGACACTAAATTGTGTTATAATGTACGTGTTAAATTTGTAATCAAATAAATATGAAAATAAAAAAATGAAAAAAATAGCTGTAATAGCTATTAGTCTTTTGGCAGTTGTTGGTTTGCTTAAAGTTGGGAGTTCTTTTATGCAAAATTCTATGCAAGATTCTGTACAGGTTTCTGTTCTTAATTCATTTAAGGATACTTTGCCGTCATGGGCTTCTGACTCTATAAATCGTCTTAGTTCTGCTGGTGTTATTCAAGGTTATAGCAATGGTAAATTTGGACCTTCTGATAATTTAACACGCGGACAGGTTGTTACTTTGTTATATAGAATGCTGACTTATAAGAGTGTTGTTACAGAGCCGAATTCTACTCAATGTGCTTTTTATAGTGACGTGAAGGATACAGATTATTATTATCTTCCGATTTGTACTCTTGTTTTGAATGGAGGTACTACTGTTCTCAATAATGATCCTGACGTTTTTGATCACAATGCTTTGGTGACGCGCGCTGAGGCAGCAAAATTGATAGATTCAATGCTTGGGAATACATTCCTTCAGGCAATGAGCACCTCTCGTGGGACAGAAGTTGTTTTTCAAGATGTTCCGAAGGACAACCCCTATTTTAATAATATTGCGCTCGTATATACAACTGGGCTTATGAGTGGGAAATCTGAGGGACATTTTGCCCCTGATGGTTTGCTAAACCGCGCTGAAATTTCCGTAATAATGGATCGTACTTTAAATTTAATGGAAACTTTGAATATTAAAGAATTGGCTAAAGAACTCGCCAAAGATGATTATTTAACTGAATGTGCTGATCTCATCAACAGTCAAACAGATCTTTGTTCTGGATATAAAAATTGGGCTATTGATATTCAAGTTTTGAAACAAGATACTAAAACCAATAAAAGTGATATCGAAATTGATCAGATGAAATTAGGACCTGGAAATAAGTGCAGTATCTCTAAGGCCGGCGAGAAATTCCCTGAAGATATCCAGTCAAAATTTTTGAGTAATATAGAATCTGGTGGCGGTAAAAATGTTCAAATGTTATGTAAAGTTACGTGTAGTGGCTGGGATAGTTGTCCGTCAGAGGAACAAATCACAAATACGTGTACAGGTGATTCGATGTCTCCGAGTGATTGTTTGCAAACTTGCGATGGGACGTGTGAGGATGCTCCAGGGCAGGTCGGCTGTAGCGTGTGCGTTCCGTGTGATCCAGAAGAAGATGATTATTCAGATCAGATAATTGAACCTCCGAATAATTGCGGGGAAATGCCTTTTTATGACTGCAGTCAGTGTAATGGTTTGCCAAGCTATCCTACTTTCCAATACGAAAACTGCCTAACATCTTGCGAGAATGATTACCAAAATGCTATGGCAACGTATAATCAGTGTTTGGAGCAGTAGTAAGATTTTATTTGGCTGGTAAGAAGAGTTTGCTATTTCACTTTCAATATTTTGTCTTCAATAGGGAAATGCTGAAAAAGCTTGAGAAATCTTTTCAGATTTTTCTGACATTTTGCTTCATAAAAGTTTTCCTTCTTTCCCACATTAGCTTCAATAGGGGGTTTTCTCTCCTCGCTGGTACGTGGAGCTCCTTATGGAACGAAGTGCGGACTAGAATTGCAGGAACTGGGTCTAGTTAATAAATCAGAGTGGCTTTTGCAATGTGAATACGTCAATTTCATTATCAGGGTTTACTGGGGACTGAAAATGAAATTTTTTGTGATTTTCCACAGAAAATCCAACTACATCAATAAGTCTTTCTATATCACTTTCTGATTGGAAATATATTTGCCTGTCTAAATTGCGAATTTTCTTCTCGCTACATTGCCTGTAATCAAGAACTTTAAGAGCAAATGTTTCAGTTCTATCTCCATTCGTTACAGTTAAAGTTTGATTTAATATTTGACCTCCATCATTCAAATAATATTGATAAAACGGTTCATTAAACTTATTTCCATAAACCCTGAAATTTACTGCACATTTCCCTCCTGGTTTTAGTGCCCTGAATAATGTTTTTAACATATCATATGGCTTGTAAACAACTGCGTTAACAGCTATTCCAACATCTGCAAATCCTTCATCTATTGGAGGATTTCCTACATCTCCTGCTATAAAGTACCCTTTAGATAATCTTTTTCTGGTTGAATTTCTTAATGTTTCAACGTCAATATCCATTCCTACTATTTCAACTTGCGAATCGTCTTGCATAAAATCTAATTCAAATCCGTGTCCGCATGCGACATCAAAAAGCACGACCTGTTTGCCCCCTGCCTTAGCTTTGGCTTCGTCAATTAACGGTTTATGGAACTGTTGAAAGTAATCTGAATTTTTTGCAGGAGTATTGATTCTTGCCTTATATGCGTCTGCATCAAAAGTTGCATATTGAGGGGTAATTGTATCTGGTTGATCTGGAGGACTCATGAATAAATATATTATGGTTGCAAGATATTATTAAAACATACTGACTCCTTGACGTCAATACCCTGGAGCGGGTAAGCAGAGCTTGCCCTTACATTTCCTCGCAATAGGGTTCAAACCTTCGGTTTGCACAAATGGTGATCCGTACCCCATTTAGTGGACACTTTAGAAACCCCCGACCCCTGCCCCTTGTTGAGACAAAAGATAATCTCTGTACTCAACAGGTGACATCTTGTTTCTGGTCCACTGTTTTCTTTCGTAGTT
>Ga0233420_10000175_pt1 | contig 29535 bp, 27 predicted proteins | sample Watercolumn_Mata_4_FD_183009 | JGI IMG/M metagenome (GOLD analysis project Ga0233420, IMG submission 183009) | Freshwater microbial communities from Lake Matano, South Sulawesi, Indonesia - Watercolumn_Matano_2014_102_MG | ecosystem: Environmental > Aquatic > Freshwater > Lake | place...
CCTGCGTATCGGAATCCGAGCGGGCCACCAGGCTTTTTGGCATATTCGGGGTCCGTGCAAGATTGGTCGTCGCCGAGACACAGGCCGAATACTCCGAGAAAGTCTTGCCGCCATAGTAATAAGCGAGGCGGTAGGCATAGGCGGTATTGGCCTTCAGGCCGGTATCCTCGACAGTGGTTTTGTTGCGGCCCAGGTCCATCCTTGTGGCCCATGCGGTTGTGGCCTCACACGTTCCTGTCTTGCGTTGGATTCTGAGGGCCTTGGCATTGGTATCCTTGTTCCAGACGAGTTGGATGGATGAGGGGGATATCGGGGTGGCGGAGGCTTTCGGAGAATTTTCGTTAATCGTGCTTACAACCACGTCATCAATTTTTGCTGCTTGCGTCCAAATAGTATGAACACCTATCCCGCCGTAAGCTAAAGGAGCAGGGTCTATTATTGTGAAAATGTGATCGTTATTAACAGTCAAACTAATTTCAGGACCATTCAAGATGATGTTCAAATCTAGTGGTGGACCATCTAGGGGTAAGGAATAATCATTGGTTTTAAAGAGCTCTACACCCTCGTGGCCTTTTATGCTTCTAGTTAGCGCGATTTGTCCTTTTGGAGGAGACCATTGGGATGACCAAAATTCCAACTGATAGGCGGAACCTTCACCCACATATGGTCCTCGATTGAACCCATTTGACCGAAGTATAATATTGATATGCCCTACAGATCCTTCCACAAATTGGGCCTTTAACGAGAGCATATAATCCTTCCATGATGTGTCCTTGTCGTGGACTAGTGCTAAAGAGTCAAGATCACTTGTGGTTTGCGTATAATACCAACCATCAGAAACCCATTGGCAACATCTTATTGATTTCCATTCTGGAGATGCTGAGCCTGTATTAAAATCGTCTGTAAATAATGTCTTCGCCTCTAGCGAGGCCGGTGTGATGATTAGTGGAATAAAACCTAGGGTATAAAATATGATTTTTCTTATGTTATGAGAAGTCATTGTATTCACCATGACTGCTATTATTGGGTTTTTATTCGAGAGCTTATGTCTCTCGATGGATGCGTATACGCTCTTTTCGATAGGATTTCAACCCAGGAAAATCGTCGGGATTCTCCTGTGGCGGATGACTCACCGTATTTTCGGTTTTCAGCGGTGCAAAACAGCCTTTTTTCTGCTATTCCCTTAATAAAGGACTGGGCACCTTTATCAGCCCCTCGTCTGCCGGGCGAAGCTAAGCAAATCAATGCCTTATTTTTTCTTTAGTGGCCTTTGCAGCCAGATGTCAAGGCATGTATCGTTGTCTCCTCTCTGATCCACATCAAAAAATAGTCAGCCATCCCGCCTTTATGACCTTGGGAGACCATCAGATGGCGCAAGCAAGCAACGACGATTCTGGCCGGACGATATCTGACCCGGCGCCGGACCCCGCCGCCGGCAGCCGGCTCAAGCTGCGGCGGGTGGCCATCGACACCTACCATGAGAACGTCGCTTATCTGCACCGGGACTGCGTAGTCTATCGGGCCGAGGGCTTCCAGGCGCTGGCCAAGATTCGGGTGACCTGCGCCGGGCAGGGCATCGAGGCGGTGCTGAACGTGGTGGACGACGACCGCATCGTCGCCACCGATGAGCTGGGCCTCTCGGAGCAGGCCTTCGCCCAACTCTTAGCGGGCGATCAGCCCGTAGCCCGTAGGCTGGGTTGCAGCGCAGCGAAAACCCAGCGAAATCACCGGCGGAAAGCGCCAAGACCTTCGAATCACGCCTCCCTAAAGCCCCGACGCGCTTATAAATGAGCCTTAACTTAACGGCATTGATTCGGGGGGTACATTCCTCGTGCCACAAATCCATGGAAGCTCGAATAGGGCCAATCGGCCACCTGTTTCACCCATCCATGCTTTACTGGATTCCAGTGGATGTAATCCACATGACGGTTGAAGTCTTCCTGATCCCTGACGAAGTGTTCCCAAAATCGCCGCTGCCATACGCCACGCTCACGCCGTTTTTCCCGACTCCGCGAGATGCGCTCGCCTTTGGCAACGGAGCGGGAGAAATGCCCTTTGAGCAGGTTCCGGCGCGCCGAAAAATCGGCATCGCCAGGAGGCAACGTCCACACGCAATGCAGATGGCCTGGCACCACCACCACTGCCTCCACCTGGAAAGGCCGCCGTCGCCGGGCATAGGCGAAAGCCAAACGCAATGAGTCGATTTTTTCGACCAGCAGGCGGTTGCCGTGCCTCTCGGCGAGATTGACCGTGAAAAACCAACTCGCTCCTGGAATGTACGCACGGCGAAGTCCGTCATAATCGATTCGACTCGTGTCTGTCATCGCTCGAACGATGCGCTTCCTTCGTCAGCGCATCCTACGATAGCGGTTTGTTTTGGCGCATCTTACCGCGTTATCGTTTGGCGCATCTTACCGCGTTATCGTTTGGCGCCAGCAGGCCAAGGAATCCCATGCCAGACGGTCGATGGCGGTATTGGAATCAATCTGACAAAGTAGAATCAAGCCTCACGGTAAAGGCACTTATGACAGTTCATGTCCAACCTCGCCATGCCCGTCCGTTGTGAGGCTTGGAACGAGCATTAGGTCTTAAAAATGTGACCGAAACCGGAAAATGTGCGTATCTGACGCCATGCTACCTATCCATATTGATGTCCAATCCATGGAATCGGCTGATGGGGACTAATGTTTGTGCCCGCACATGCCGGAACCGCAGCCGCCGCCCTGGAAGGCCGGCGCGCCGCAGGCGGGTTCGGAGTAGCCGCCGGCGCCGCGGCCATGCACGGCCGGTGCCGAGACCAGTTTCCTGACATCGGCGGAACCGCATTCCGGGCAATCCGGCTTGGGATCGCTGATCTTGTGCATCGCGGTAAACGGGTGGTTGCAGGATTGGCATTGATAATCGTAGGTAGGCATGGGGGGTTACCTTCTCGTCAGAGGTTGGAAATGATGGGTTGGCGTCAGAACGGCTTGAGCACGGCGAGCAGGACGATCCCGACCAGGAACAGCACCGGGATTTCGTTCATCCAGCGATAGTAGACATGCCCGCGCCGGTTGCGGTCTTCCTGGAAGGCCATGAGCCAACGCCCGCACTGGATATGGTAGAGCACCAGGCCGATCAGCAGCGCGAGCTTGATGTGCAGCCACCCGCCATGTCCGTAGCTGGCCCACGCATGGTCGAGCAACATCCAGACGCCGAAGATCAGGGTCAGGACCATGCCCGGCGTGGTGATGCCCCAGTAGAGCCTGCGCTCCATGATCTTGAACCGCTCCCGGCTGACCGTGTCGTCCGACAGCGCATGATAGACAAACAGCCGGGGCAAATAGAAGAGCCCGCTGAACCAGGTCACCATGGCGATCAGATGGAGGGCTTTCAGCCACATTGGGAGTCCTCCCGGGAAGTTCGTAAACGCATCGGGCGGGATGCCCCGCCCGATGCCGCCGGGTTCGTCGGCCACTCGACCGGCGACAGCGTGACGGCCGGCTCAATCCTCAAGCTGCTGGATGCCGTCCAGGAACCAGGTCGGCTGGCGGCTGTTGCGCGACCTGACGAAATGCCAGACCTCGCGCACCTGATTGGGACGGGCATCGCGCTCCTCGCGCATCAGCACGTCGAACAGCACCGTGACTTCCCGGTCATTGCCGACATCGCGGACTTCCAACAGCTCGACCTCCACCTTGAGCAGGTCGGTCTGGTTCTCCGCGCCGCCGCGAGCCCGGATCTGATCCTGCAGTTCGCCGAACACCTTGTCGGTGGCGAGGCCGCGCAACTCGGCCAGATCGCCCCGGTCCCAGGCCTTTTGCATCATTTCGTAGGCGGCCTTGGCGCCGTTGAGGAAGGCCGGTGCATCGAAATCGGCCGGCACGGTCAAGGGACCCGAGGGCTGAGCTCCGGAGAAACCCTGCTTGCGGGAGAGAAGGTCGGTATCGAAATCCGCGCCGCCGGACGTTGCCGCGCGGGCCTGCCGTTCGTACACAGTGCCGGAGGATTCCTGGCTGCCGGGATCGAAATACCCGCCGGGCGTGGCGACCTGCTCCGCGCGCCCGCGACGGGCGGCGAACAGCTTGAACAGCAGAAAAGCCAGCCCGCCGAAAAGCAGGATGTCGAGGAAATTGATGCCCTCAAAGCCGCCGCCCATGAATAGGGCGCCCAGTAATCCGCCCAGGGCGAGACCGCCGAGCAAACGGCCGAAGCCACCGCGCTGGGCCAGGGAATCGCGCATGGCCTGATTCTTCATCTGGGCCGGCGACAAGGCGGGTTGCTGCGCGGGCGCGCCGGGGCGACTCATGCCGGGCGCCAGGCCCGGATTGCTGGGCGCGGGCGTGCGCTGGAACGGCATGCTATAGGAGGGACGGCTGCCGAAGGAGCGGCCGCCGCCCATGCGCGCGGCGAACGCCTCGGAAGCGCCGACGGCGAAGACGGCAAAGCCCAGCAAGGCGCTCAGTACAAAATTCGTTTGACTCTTCATGTGTGATTCTCAGTCAGGGGAAGACGCTGAAAAGATGATGCCTGCCAAGCAAAAAATCAAGGGATGCCTGCTCGGCGCGCTTGGGCCGGTAATTGCCAGCATCGTTCACCCGCGACGGGGCGCCGCCGGCAAGGGAGGGAGTTGGGGCGAACCGATTGTCGGGACCTTTTGACGCGAATATATTCGCACCCGCCTTGGAGATCGTGCGAATCAATTCGCGCCGACGCCGACACTATCGCCTCCATGTCAACGGGTTAAGCCCACCACCAAAACCGTGCGCGTGCGCGAACGATACGTTTTGTTCCTCTACGATTGCAGGGATTTCCCGCTGCCGCATCCCAGTCTACGGGCTTCGGGCTCAACCGGTCTCCGGGAAATACGGGGCGGTTATCGATAGGTGCGAATTCTTTTTATGTTGCTGGAGAAAAAAGTTGATGGGGTGTAACGTTATGTGGCGCGAGGGTCGCCGCCGACACTGGCGCAAATGAGGAAGTTGGTCAATCCATCGTCTGTCAGGACGGAGAACGACTTCGAATCGGGTTGGAAATGAGTTTGGAACAAATCAAAGGGGTAACCCATGAAATCCTATATCCAAAACAAACCGAACAAAATCATCATTGTATGGCTTGCCGCTGCGGCATGGTTTCTCGCCACCGGGGTGAAAGCCGACGGCTGGGTAATCAAGGCGCCGATGCCAACCGCGGAGTCTGGAGCGGCGGTGTCATCTATCAATGACATCATCTATGTGGCGGGCGGCCAGAATAAGAATGGGCCCTTGTCCACGCTGCAAGTCTATGATCCGGTGCAGAATTCCTGGTGGGGCATGGCGCCCCTGCCCGAACCGCGCTATGACGGCAATGGCGCCGGAGTCATCTATAACAAGCTGTATCTCGCCGGCGGCTGGACGGTTTCCCCGCCCCGGCCCCACGCCACCCTATTCGTCTATGATTCCCAGACCAATTCCTTGAGCCAAAAGGCGAACATGCCGCACCTCAGCGCCTGTTGGATAACGGGCCAGATTGACGGCAAGCTCTACGTCACGACCGCCTGCGACGGCAATGCCGGCTTTCGCAATTGGCTGGATGTCTACGATCCGCAGACCGATCTGTGGACTTCACTCACACCATCCGCCAGCGCCCATTCCGAACCTGGCGCCGGCGTCATCCATGGCAAGCTCTACGTGGCCGGCGGGCAGGACGCAAACGCGAAGATCATCAGAACGCTCGAAGTCTATGATCCCATGACGGATAAATGGGTATCCATGGCGCCGATGCCGCTCGGCGTGGTGAGTCCGGGGAGTATGGTCTTGAATGGCATGCTTTATATCATGGGGGGCAAAACAGCCAGTGGGGCGCTGACTAACCAGGTACAGCGTTATATTCCAGCTAAGAATAAATGGGAGCGCTGGAGTTATAATACTGGTTTGAAAATGCCAACCGCGCGTTACAAACTGGGGGTTGGTGTAGCCTATGGCGTTGGTTTTGCCCTCGGCGGAACGAGACCTACCGCCACCTTGGGAAGGAACGAGGCACTGTTCAAATGCCCTGAAATTCCATAAGCGATCGTTGTGATGGGAAAAGCCAGGTAGGCTGGGCTGAGTTACGAAACCCAGCCTACCAAATGTTCATTATACTTCGTTTAGAGACCATTTTCCAGGTTTCTTTTGCGTAAGTCCTAATCAAATCACTAAAGAGATAGAATGTCTATAAGCAACGGAGCGGGCCATTTAGGTGGCACGGTTGCGGATTTATTGTTTGCTTTAGTTCTGAAACGTATAAGGCTATGAAAAATAATATTTTTAAAAAGTCTATTGGGGCCGCTGCGTTGCTTCTCATCGTCCATGAGGATGTCTGGGCTCTGCCGTTTAGCGGAGACATCTGTTATTCGGCTCATATCACTCAGCGTGAAACAGGACCCGTAAACGAGACATTTACCTTTAAATTGCATGTGACCCCATTGGATGCGACGACGTGTGTTGCGTATGCCTTGGTCAGTGTGTCGGCGGACAATCCTGCTTTTGGGTCGGGAATTTGCCGCATCGGCGGGGGTTTGATTTATTTAAATTTGAACGAGACGCAGGCCCACAAGGATGGCTGGAGGGATACGGAGATCGTCCAGGTAAAATTGAACAGCGCCACGCTTAACGGCGCCATGTACCAAATAGCGCACGATTTCAATACAAAGACGCGTACCTTTGATGAAGGTTATGCATCGGGGACGCTGACCAAAATCGCCTGCTCTTAAATACAAGGCGTGCCGCAAGCAAGCGAATTCATGCGGTGTTCGATAATATCCGCCACGACGCCGGGGTCGGCCAATGTCGAAATATCCCCGAGGTTGTCGATCTCGCTGGTGGCGACTTTGCGCAAAATGCGCCGCATGATCTTGCCTGAGCGGGTTTTCGGCAATCCCGGCGCCCATTGGATAATGACCGGCTTGCGATCGGGCCGATTTCCTTGCGCAGTCCGTCGTCAAGTCGCTCTTCAACCGGGCCGAACAACTCGGCTTCCCCCTCGTTCCGGCCTCGGCGACCCAATAAAAAAGTGGCTAATCAATTACTTGGGAGGAGTTTCTTGAGAGGTCGGGTTACTCTCATTGCTCGCCTGTTTGTTTCAGCATCCTTTTCAATTCGGCTGCGTTGATTCCCTCGTCGGCATTCCTAAGTTTTTGCACCAGTAACCCCGTATCGGCGATGCGATTGGTAAGTTTTAGGACCGTGAAGAAATCAAAAGCCGTAATCGTTTTGATGCCGGTTCGCGCTGCCGCGTTAATAGCTTCTCGGTCATCCGTCAGAACAAATGCGCCTGCCCAAGATTCGTCAAGGGCCAAGTTCAATGCCTCGCGTTCGCCCGCGCCGAACTGCACGAAAACACACGTTTGGGGTGTTTCCAGCGAAAACCCAAAGCTGTCGATTGAGCACGTAAAGTCGGCGGGCATTCCTGATAGACGGCTCTTGGAGTCACCACCGTTTGAAACAATCCTGGCAAGAAATCCAGGGTTTCGGTAATCGAAAGCTTGATGAGCGATGAAGTATCGCAAATCACGATAGCCATGGTTCAGCCGCGTTCCGGAAGGCCAAGTTCGGAAAATAGCTCTCGGGCGCTCTGGTCAAGATGCGCTCGTTCCGTCGCCGAGTAATCCTGAGTGACGCCTCGCTCGTTTAACCACTGCCGGGTTCGCGCGATGTCTGGGTAGAAACCCAGCATCTCCGAAACTTCGCCCAGCGAGAAATCACCGATTTTGTAGCGGGCGATTAATAGCTGCTCGCCTAGGATTCGACCAAGCTGGTCGAGGGAATAGCCGCGGATCAGCCGAGGATCGGCGGCTTCGATGTGATCGAAACGCAGATTTAAGGTACTGGTCAAGGTTGCCATGGTTCTGCCTATACGGTTGCTCATTGCATTGGGCTAGAGACATAATGCCGGAAAGTTGCATTGTTTCCATCGATCGTAGTCAGTGGGGCGGGGTTGAGGTTACGAAACCCAGCGAACCAACGGTCGAACCGATCATGTAGGTGCGAATTATTTCGCACCTACGCCACGGACCCACAAGGCGCAGCAAGGGCCGGCCCGGGTAATGCGCGGGCATCGTTCACCCGCGACGGGCCGCCGCCGGCCAGGAAGGGAAGGACGTCAACATCCCCGGAACCCTGGGCGGTATTCTGCCATCGGCTAAACTACGCTACCATCTTCCGGTCCTGGCTTTGCTACCATTTTCCGGTCCTGGCTTTCGTTTTCAACCATCTGAGGAGATTCCGAATGAATCGTGTCGAAACTGCCGTCAGCCGATCTTCCGCGGGCTTGCTGAGCACTCATCGCGTCCTACGCAACACCTATGCGCTGCTGGCCATGACCCTACTGTTCAGCGCGGTCTGCGCCGGCGCTTCCATGTTGCTTAATCTGCCCTACCCTGGCCTGCTGGTCACCCTGGTGGGCTATTTCGGTCTGTTCTATCTGGTCAATCGCTTCAGCGACCGGGCCATGGGCCTATTGTTCCTGTTCCTGCTGACCGGCTTCATGGGCGCCACGCTGGGTCCGATTCTCAATGCCTACCTCGGCCATTACGCCAACGGCGGCGAACTGGTGGCAATGGCCTTGGGCGGCACCGGTCTGACCTTCCTCGGGCTGTCCGGCTATGCCTTGGCAACCCGCAAGGACTTCAGCTTCCTGGGCGGCATGCTGGGCGCGGGTATACTCGTGGCCTTCCTGGCCGCAATCGTGGCCGTGTTCTTCCCGGAGATGATCGGCCTGTCGATGGCGGTATCCGTCATGTTCGTGCTGCTGATGTCGGGCATGATCCTGTATCAGACCAGCGCCATCATCCATGGCGGCGAGACCAACTACATCCTCGCCACACTGAGCCTATACGTCTCCATCTACAACCTCTTCACCAGCCTGCTGCAGCTCTTCGGCGTGCTGGAAGGCGAGGACTAAGCCTCCATACCCACCCGCCGGCCGTCCAGTCGGCGGGTCTTTCCCGCGTGGGTTCGAGGGTCGCGGCTGTCGCCTTCGCCCATCCCAGCCAATGGCTTTCGCGACACCGCTCCGATTGAAGCGGTGTGCTATTCTACGGCTGTTCCCCTCCCCGCTCTCTCATGCAACTCCCTGATTTCGCTAATAGCCGCCTGCTGGTCGCCGGCGATCTGATGCTTGACCGCTACTGGCACGGCGGCGCCTCGCGGATTTCTCCGGAGGCCCCGGTACCCGTGGTCCGTGTCAGCGACATCGAGGAACGGGTCGGCGGCGCCGGCAACGTGGCGCTGAATCTCGCGGCGCTCGGCGTTCGCGTCACCTTGATGGGCTTTCGGGGCGACGACGAACCGGGCAACCGTCTCGATGAATTGCTGACCCAGGCCGGGATTCAAACCCGGATCACCGCCCTGCCCTCCCATCCCACCATCACCAAGCTACGGGTTCTGAGCCGTCATCAACAGTTGATCCGCCTCGATTTCGAGGAAGACTTCACGGCCGCACCCTCCCGGATCCTGCATGAGCGTTTCGATGCGGAACTCGCGGACGCCGACATCGTGGTGTTTTCGGATTACGGGAAGGGTACCCTGAGCGACATCCGCCCCCTGATCGAGATGGCTCGGGATCAGGGCAAACCCGTGCTGGTCGATCCCAAGGGGAGCGACTTCGACAAATACCGGGGGACGACCCTGCTCACGCCCAACCGCGCCGAGTTCGAGGCCGTCGCCGGTTCCTGCCCGGATGAAGCGCGGCTGGTCGAGCGTGGGCTGGCCATGCTCGACGCCCTGGAACTCGAGGCCTTGCTGATCACCCGCGGCGAACAAGGCATGACCTTGCTGCAACGGCGATGCGCGCCCCTGCACCTGGCGACCCATGCCAAGGAGGTCTATGACGTCACCGGCGCGGGCGACACGGTGATCGCCACATTGGCCGCCGGCCTGGCCGCCGGCATGAGCATTCCCGACGCGACCCGCCTGGCGAACCTGGCCGCCGGACTGGTGGTCGGCAAGCTGGGCACGGCGACCCTGGCGCCGGAGGAACTCGCCCTGGCCCTGCACGGCCCCCGGGCGCTGCACCGGGGCGTCGTCGCGGCGGCGGAGCTGCCCGCCATCCTGGCCCGGGCGCGCGCCGAGGGTGAACGCATCGTCGCCACCAACGGCTGCTTCGACATCCTGCATCCGGGCCACGTCGACTACCTGCAACGCGCCCGCGCGCTCGGCGACCGCCTGATCGTGCTGGTCAATTCGGATGCCTCGGTCCGGCGCCTGAAGGGACCCGAGCGTCCGATCAACCCCCTCGCCCACCGCATGACGCTGCTCGCGGCGCTGGAATGCGTGGACTGGGTCACGCCGTTCGAGGAAGACACGCCGCGCGACCTGATCGGCCGGGTGCTGCCCGACATCCTGGTCAAGGGTGGCGACTACGCGTCGATCGAAGCCATCGCCGGCCACGATCATGTGCTGGCCCATGGCGGTCAGGTCCGCATTTTGCCCTTCGTGGAAGGCCATTCGACCACGGGCCTGATCGAACGGATCGTCGGGCGGTCGGCCGTCCCCGAAGCCGATCGCCCCGCCATCCCCAGCCCGAACTGACCATGGCCGAACGCACCCGCAAGACGGCGGACAACGTCGAGGCGTTGAAAATACCGCCCTACTCGATTACCGCCGAGCAGTCGGTCATCGGCGCCCTGATGCAGGACCAGCAGGCCTGGGACAAGATCGCCGACTTCCTGATCGAGGACGACTTTTACCGCCGCGATCACCAGCTCGTCTACAAGAGCATCAAACTGCTGGCGGAAAAGCAATCGCCGCTGGATGTCATCACCCTCTCGGAAACCCTACAGCAACTGGGCTGGCTGGAAGAATGCGGTGGCCTCGCCTATCTCGCCACCCTGGCCAAGGAGACCCCCAGCGCCGCCAACATCGTGGCCTACGCCGAGATCGTCCGCGAGAAATCCGTGCTGCGGCAGCTCATCAGTTCGGGCTCGGAGATCGCCGACCTGGCCTTCCATCCGCAGGGCCGCCAGACCATCGAGCTGATCGAGACCGCCGAACAGAAGGTCTTCCACATCGCCGACCAGTACCGGCGCAAGGGCACCGGCTTCAGCCCGATCAAGCCGCTGCTGGCGAAGGCCATCGACCGCATCGAGATGCTGTTTCAGAAGGAGGGCCAGATCACCGGCGCCAGTACCGGCTTCGCCGACTTCGACGAGATGACCTCGGGCCTGCAAGCCTCCGACCTGATCATCGTGGCGGGCCGCCCGTCCATGGGCAAGACCAGCTTCGCCATGAACATCGCCGAGCACGTCGCCATCAAGGAACAGGCGCCGGTCGCCGTGTTCAGCATGGAAATGCCCGGCGAACAGCTCGCCATGCGCATGATTTCCTCGCTGGGCCGCATCGACCAGCACCGGGTGCGCACCGGCAAGCTGGAGGACGACGAGTGGCCGCGCATGACCTCGGCCATCAACATCCTGGCCGAGACCCGGCTCTACATCGACGACACGCCGGCGATGACCCCCACCGAAGTGCGGGCGCGCTGCCGGCGGCTGGCCCGCGAGCATGACGGCAAGCTGGGCCTGGTGGTGCTGGACTACCTCCAGCTCATGCAATCGCCCGGCGCGGAAAGCCGCGTGAACGAAATCTCCGACATCTCCCGCTCGCTGAAAGCCCTGGCCAAGGAACTCAACGTTCCGGTGCTCGCCCTCTCGCAGCTCAACCGCAGCCTGGAGCAGCGGCCGAACAAGCGGCCCGTGATGTCGGATCTGCGCGAGTGTGTGACCGGCGACACCCTGGTCTGTCTCGCCGATGGGCGCCGGATTCCAATCCGGGAGCTGGAAGGCACGACGCCCGAAGTGTTGGCCGTGTCCGAGGACCAAAAGATCCACCCCGCCCGCAGCGATATGGTCTGGAAGGTTGGCCGCAAACTCTTGCTCAAGCTGTCACTGGCCAGCGGACGCGAACTACGGGCCACCGCCCAGCATCGAGTATTTACCGGCCGGGGCTGGCAAACACTGGCCGAACTGAACGCCGGCGATCGAGTCGCCCTGGCGCGTCGGACACCGGAACCTACCGAGCCACTGGAATGGCCAGACCATCACCTCGTTCTGCTAGGGCATCTGGTCGGCGACGGCAGTTATCTGGTCCATCAGCCCCTGCGCTACACGACCGCCTCGGCGGCAAACAGCGAAGCCGTGCGCTGGGCCGCCGAGGCTTTTGGCTGCCGAGTGACGCGCCACGCGGGTCGGGGAGCTTGGCACCAATTGGTGATTTCCGGTAATGGCGACCGTTGGCACCCCAGGTGTGTGAACCGATGGCTCAGGGAGTTGGGAATATTTGGCCATCGCTCGCATGAGAAAAGGCTACCCGAGTCCATATTTCGTTTGTCGAACCGTCAGATAGCCCTGCTGCTCCGTCATCTCTGGGCCACCGACGGCTGCCTGGCCGTGCGCCGTTCCGGTGGGCCGCCGCGAATCTACTTCAGTACGTGCAGCGAGAGGCTGGCCCGGGATGTCGCCGCTTTACTCTCGCGATTCAGCATTGTGGCGCGCATTGGCCGCGTAGCCCAGACTCGTGGCCGTCTGGCCTGGACTGTGGACATACGCTCGAGCGAGCAGCAACTGGCATTCCTCGACCATATCGGCGCCTTTGGTCCTCGTATTGCCCAGGCCGAAGTCCTACGAGAGGCTCTGACCGGCGCCATACCCAACCCCAATGTCGACACCCTTCCCATTGAAAGTTTCGCGCAAGTCCGCGCCACCATGCATGCGCGCGACATCAGCCAACGCGCTATGGCAGCGATGCGAGGAACCGCTTACGGTGGAACCTCGCATTTCCGTTTTGCGCCATCGCGTCGCACACTGGCCGACTATGCCGAACGACTGGAAGATTCCTCCTTGCGCTGCTTCGCCGAGTCCGATCTCTTCTGGGATCGCGTGGTGCGAATCGACGCGGAAGGCGAGGAAGACGTCTACGACCTCACCGTACCAGGTCTCGCCTCATGGCTGGCTGATGGCATCGTCAGCCACAACTCCGGCGCCATCGAGCAGGATGCGGACCTGATCGTCTTCATCTACCGCGACGAGGTCTACAACAAGGAGACCAACGACAAGGGCACGGCCGAGATCATCATCGCCAAGCAGCGCAACGGCCCGATCGGCACCACGCGCCTGACCTTCCTGGGCCAGTACACGCGTTTCGAGAACTTCATCCACGATCCCTATGCCGGCGAGAGTTACTGACGACCCGACCCGCGCCGCCCACGTCCTGCTCGATCTCGGCGCGGCGGGACGCAATCTGCGCCGCATACGCGAAGTGGTCCCCCAGGCCAAGGTCATGGCCGTGATCAAGGCCAACGCCTATGGGCATGGCATGCCGCGCCTCGCCCGCGCCCTGGGCGAGGCGGATGCCTTCGCCGTGGCGCGCACCGACGAGGGTCTGGCCTTGCGCGAGGCGGGCGTGACCCAGCGCATCGCGGTCTTGCAGGGTTTCGTCAATGCCGATGAACTCCAGACCCACGCGGCGGCGGAGCTGGAGCCGATCATCCATTCCGACTGGCAGGTCGAGTTGCTGGAAACGGCGCGGTTGCCGCGACCGCTGCGGGTGTGGCTGAAGCTGGATACCGGCATGCATCGCCTCGGCATGTTGCCGGACGAGTTCCATGCCCTGCGCGACCGGGTGCAGTCCTGCCCCTCGGTTGCCCAGCCCCTTCCCATCATGTCGCATCTGGCCAACGCGGATGATCTAGGCGACGGGTTCACCACACGGCAGCTCGGCTTGTTTCGCGACGTGACCGAGGCCGTGGCCTGCGAAAGCAGCATCGGCAATTCAGCCGGCCTGTTCGCCTGGGAGGACGCCCGCACCGAATGGGTGAGACCCGGCATCAGCCTGTACGGGGTATCGCCGTTTCCCGATCGCACCGGCGCGGACGAGGGATTGGAACCGGTGATGACCTTTCGGACCCGGCTCATCAGCCTCAAGGAGGTGCCGGCGGGCACGCCGGTCGGCTATGCCGGCGCCTGGATCTGCCCGCACCGGACCCGCCTGGGCGTCGCCGCCGCCGGTTACGGCGACGGCTACCCACGGCTGGCCCGCATGGGAACTCCGGTACTGATCCGTGGCCGGCGTGTCCCCCTGGTGGGGCGCGTGTCGATGGACATGATCACGCTGGACCTGACCGAATGCCCGGAGGCGAGGATCGGCGATCCGATAACCCTGTGGGGCGAGGGACTACCGGTCGAGGAAATCGCCGGCCACGCCGGGACCATCCCCTATGACCTGCTCTGCGGCATCACGGCGCGGGTCATGGTCATCGTGCGCTGAACCCCGCGCACACCATGAGCAGGCTAGGCGTCGTTTCGAAGATACGAGCCATCTCCGGCAGAAGCGCCGGGTGATTTTCCGGCACCCCGTCAGGCATTGACGCGGGTCAGCAAGACTCTTGATCCTAAATCCGGCAGTTGGGCTTGATGTAGGGGCGAATTCATTCGCCTATTCAGGGCCTTGTGTGCGAATGCATTCGCACCTACGATCAATCGCCTCATCCTGTTGGATCTGGGCCTGATGGGTTGAGCCGTTGGTTGAGCCGTAGGAGCGGGCTTTAGCCCGCGAACGTTCGCGGCCTGAAGGCCGCTCCTACGCAGACAACGCCGTCAATCAGTTAAGCCCACCTCCATCCTGTTTATCCTGTAGATTCCTGTCCAACTGCTTTTTCTAGGTTGATCGCGGCGGAACGGGATCGAGCGATTCAGGCTTGGGATCCGTGAGCTAAGGGTAACAGCCAGTCGCCATTTTACGAAATCGGCGGACCGTTGGGCGCCAAGCCGGACAGTCTCCCAGCTATTTTTCTTCCTTGCCCGGCCCCGGTTCCTGCCGGTAGGCATTGAAGAGGTTCTGTTGCAGATCCCGCCAGAGCTGAAGGTTCTGCGAGGCAAGATCGTTGAACACGGCGATGGGTCCTTGCTTGATGAGACCGGCCATTTGCTCCTGCACCAACCGCTGCTGATGCAGGAACACTTCCAGGCTTTCTTCGAGATAACTGCTCATGAAGGTCTGCATCGCATCGCCATAGATGCGGATGATCTGTTCAAGGACCTCCGTGCTGAAGATGGGCGCTCCCTTGTCCTCTTCCTCCAGCACGATTTGCAGCAGGATAGTCCGGGTAAGGTCTTCGTCCGTCCTGGCGTCGATCACCCGGAATTTGACGTGATCCCTGACCAGGCCGCGTATATCCTCCAACGTGATGTATTTCTTGACGAAGGTGTCATACAGGCGACGGTTGGGATATTTCTTGATGATGCGGTCCTTTTCCATGGCCTGATGGGTTTCGGCCACCCATCAACCCATATGCTGGCCACCGTTGATCGAAATGTCCGCGCCCGTGATGAAGGCGGACTCCTCGGCGGCCAGGAAGGCCACCAGGCGGCCAATTTCCGCCGGCTTGCCGAAACGGCCCACCGGAATTTCCGCGACGATCTTGGCGCGGTGTTCCTCGGGCACGGCCATGATCATCGGCGATTCGATATAACCCGGCGAAACGGTATTGCAGGTCACCCCCTTCCGGGCTCCCTCGCGGGCAATGGACATGGTAAAGCCATGAATGCCCGCCTTGCTGGCGGCGTAGTTGCATTGACCGAACTGCCCCTTCTGGCCATTGACGGACGAGATGTTGACGATGCGGCCAAAACCGCGCTCCATCATACCCTCGATCACGCAGCGAGTCGTATTGAACACGCTGTCGAGATTGGCGCTGAGCACTTCGCGCCACTGTTGGGGAGTCATCTTGCGCAGCGCCGAATCCCGGGTGATGCCGGCCGCGTTGACCAACACCGAGATGGGGCCTAACTCGGCTTCGATTTTCGTGAGCGTCGCGGCCGTATCCTCGAAATCGGCCACGTTGCACCCCCTGGCATGCATCGTGTAACCCTCGCTCGAACGCGCGGCTTCCCAGCCCTCGAGCTGACAATCCGGCATGCCGGGAAGGCACAGGGCCACCACGCGGTAGCCGCCGTCAGCCAGGTGTTTGCAGATTTCGGTGCCGATGGTGCCTGTGACACCGGTAACCACGGCAATTTTCTCGCTCATGATGAGTCCTCAAAAGAATTGATTAAGAAGGGTTCGTAACGTACGCGCGGGTTTCTCGATCATCGGCACGATCAGCGTTCAATCGCGACGGCGATGCCCTGACCGCCGCCGATGCACAGCGTGGCCAGTCCCTTGCGGACGTTACGTCGCCGCATTTCATACAGGAGGGTCACCAGGATGCGCGCGCCGGAGGCGCCGATCGGATGCCCCAGGGCGATGGCTCCGCCGTTGACATTGACCTTGGCGGTATCCCAGCCGAGATCCCGGTTGACGGCGATGGCCTGGGCGGCAAAGGCCTCATTGGCCTCGATCAGCTCCAGATCATCAAGGGTCCAGCCCGCGCGTTGCAGGCAATTCCTCGTGGCGTTGATGGGGCCGGTGCCCATGATCGCCGGTTCCACACCGGAGCAGCCAAAGGCGGCGATGCGGGCGAGGGGCTGCAAACCCAGGCGTCCCGCCATGCCGGCCGACGTCACGACCACGGCCGCCGCGCCATCGTTGATTCCGGAGGCATTGCCGGCGGTCACGCCCCCGTTCGGATTGAACGCGGGTTTCAGCTTGGCCAAGGCTTCCACCGTCGTGCCATGGCGCGGGAATTCATCCTCGGCGAACACCAGGGTTTGGCCTTTGGCTTGCGGTATCTCAATCGGGACGATTTCATCGGCGAAACGCCCCGCTTTCTGGGCGGCCTCGGTTTTTTGCTGGGAAGCGGCCGCGAAGGCGTCCTGTTCCGCGCGGCTGATGCCAAATTTTTCGGCGATGTTTTCGGCGGTGACCCCCATGTGGTAACCATTGAAGATGTCCCACAGGCCATCGACGATCATGCTATCGACCAGAGGCCAATCGCCCAGGCGCGCGCCGTTGCGTGAATTCGGCAATACATGCGGAGCAATGCTCATGTTCTCCTGACCGCCCGCGATGACGATGCCCGCCTCTCCGCATTTCAAGGCCTGCGTCGCCAGATGAATGGATTTGAGACCGCTGCCGCAGACCTTGTTGATCGTGGTGGCGGCCGTTTCCACGGGGAGACCCGCGTAGATCGCGGCCTGCCGAGCAGGATTCTGACCCTGTCCCGCCCCCAGCGCCTGGCCCAACAGCACTTCATCGATCTGTCGGGCTTCGAGCCCCGTCTTTTCCAGCAGCGCCTGGATGATCCCGGCGCCCAGCCGGCTGGCGGGCATGGCCGCCAAGGACCCACCGAATTTGCCAATGGCCGTGCGGGCCGCCCCGACGATGACGACATCATCCATACTGTGCATCCTCTTCTTGCTCCCTGGTGATCAGGAAAGGGTCAAATCGAAAACCGGCCCGCAGGTCCGCCGCCCTCGACCCGCGCCTCGGCGAAGTCCGGGGGCGGCGGAGATGGATGCGAGCCTTGCAGGGCATCGCGATCAGCCGGCTTTCGGCTGAGCCATTTCGGCGGTGGCCTTGGCGGTGTCCTCGCCCCACTTCCATACCGATTCGCGGATTTCCTTGGTCAAAGCCAGATACTCGCCGGAACGGTCGGCTACTTTCTGGCTGTATTCAGTCATGAGCCGGGTTTCTTCCAGGACCCATTTCTGCGGATCCTTCACTTCACCCGTCAATTTGAGCTGAGAAGCGCCCATGTCCATGATGTCCTTGACCAGCGCCAGTCCGTACCGAGTCATCTTTTCCGCGTTCAGCGCGGCGATTTCATTCCAGCGGTTCAATGGTTCCAGAAAAGCGCGGTTCATGTCCGTCCAATTTGTGGCTTGCGTGTTCATGATGTCACCCCAAAAAAAGAATTGGTGGAACCATGAGGGTTTTCCGGAGAGCTCCACTCATGGTGCAACGCAGCATAATTCAACCGCATGCCCCTGTCAAGCATCATTGCGCGGAGTTGCAGCGAGGCCTGTCCGGCCCTAACGCGGAAACCCGAAAATCAGGCCGAAAAAATAGGATGATTCCGTGTCTCGCACGGCCACCCCGGTCATGGTATTAACGGTGCAGATCGCGGTGGACCGAACTTCCCTATTGCAGCGCACAATATCACTGGTATACGATGGGGGCACTCAATCAATAGACGGGGAAACTTGCAATGAACGACAAGCAAACAGCCGGCGAAGCGGAATGGGCGGGAGCCTGGGCGGACATGCAACGGCATTACTGGAATGCCTGGTCGGATCTTCTGCAGGCGGCGCCGGGGATGGGCGCCAATAAGCCTTCCGGGGCCAGCTCCGCCCCGTGGGGACAGGGTTTCGATCTTTGGTCGAAGATGCTGGGACCGGTCATGCCGCCGGAGTCCCGAACCTGGATGGATAAGCTGATGGAGATCAACAAGGGCTACCTGCAAATGGGTGAGGCCCTGTTCAATACCTTTTCCACCGCGCAGAAATCGGGAAAGGACCCCAGCCAGTGGTGGGAATCCATCAATCTTTACCTGACGAAAATGCAGGAGCAGGTCGCCAGCCAATTTCGCTCCAGCAAGGATCCATGGGCGGGATTCGCGACCCTTTGGGGTCTGCCCGCGGATACCTGGAAGCGCTTGTCCTCGGCCTGGTCGGCGATGCCGGGCGATATCGAAAGAGCATTCCGCGACATCGACGGTTTGCATCAATCGGGGCTCGCGCCGCTAGCCAGCGACTGGCTTTCGACCCCAACCCTGGGTTACACGCGGGAATCGCAGGAGGAAGCGCAACGTCTGGGTCAGCTCTGGCTGGAGTATGGCCAGGCGGTCAAGGCCTACGGAGATGCGTTGTCGCGGGTCATCACCAGGGCCGGGGAATTGCTGAAGGAAAAGCTGATGGGCCAGATGAACAAGGGCGAGTCGCTGGACAGTCTGCGCGCCTGCTATGACCTCTGGGTGGATTGCGGCGAGGAAGCCTACGCCGAGGTTTCCCTGTCGGATCCCTTCATCCAGACCCAGGCTCGGATGACCAATGCGTTGATGGCCGTAAAAAGGCAGGAACAGAAAATCGTCGATGAAATGCTGGGCGCGCTGAATATGCCGACGCGACGGGAACTCGATACCAGCCACCGCCGGCTGCACCAGTTGCAACGGCAGGTTTGGCACTTGAAACGCGCTCTGGAGGATTTCGGCACGCTGGAACTTCGGGAGGAAGTCGCGGTGCTCCAGCGGCAAGTCAGCGAATTGAAGGCGAGCGGCACGGCGACCCCAACCCAGCCGACGAGTCCGGCCCGACGCTCAACCAAATCCAAGGACGTCACCTAATCCATCGCGAGGAACAACCATGTTTCGACCAGATCACATCATGCAGGAAATCTACGATTTCAACCACAAGGTTGCCAATGGTCTTAAAACATTGACTCGGGTTGGCGACATCGATGTCGGCGCCAGTTTCAAGGATCCCGTGTATCAGGAAGACAAATTGACGCTCTATCGTTTTCGACCGCGAGTGGCGGAGCCCAGCAAAGTACCCGTGCTCATCGTCTATGCACTGGTGAATCGCCCCTACATGGCCGATCTTCAGGAAGACCGCTCGATGATACGCGGCCTCCTGGAGCAGGGGCTGGATGTCTACCTGATCGACTGGGGCTATCCGGATGGCGCCGACCGCTACCTCGATCTGGACGATTATCTGAATGGCTATATTCGTCGCTGCGTCGATTTCATCTGCCGTCAGCATCATCTCCCCAATATCAACCTGCTGGGCATTTGTCAGGGGGGGACATTCAGTCTCTGCTTTGCCGCCATGCATCCGGAAAAGGTCAGCAATCTGGTCACCATGGTGACGCCGGTGGACTTCAAGACGCCGGATAATGTCTTGAGCCAGTGGGTGCAGGAGCTGGATGTCGACCTGATGGTGGATACCCTCGGCAATGTACCGGGAGAACTGCTGAACTGGAGTTTTCTGTCGCTGAAACCCTTCCGGCTGACCGGTCAGAAGTATCTCGACATGGCTGAAATGCTGGAAGACCCCGTCAAATTGAAAAATTTTCTGCGCATGGAAAAATGGATTTTCGATAGTCCCGATCAGGCGGGAGAGACCTTCCGGCAGTTCATCAAATGGTTCTACAAGGAAAACCGGCTGATCAACGGCAACTTGGAAATTGGCGGTCACCCGGTGAATTTATCCAGGATTACCATGCCGGTCTTCAATGTCTATGCCACCGAGGATCATTTGGTGCCGCCGGCCTCCTCGATAGCCTTGGAGAAATATGTGGGATCCAACGATTACACGACGATGGCCTTCAAGGGCGGCCATATCGGAATCTATGTCAGCGGCCGCGCGCAGAAGGAGATCCCCGCGGGCGTGGCCGAGTGGTTAAAGGCCAGAATGCATTGAAAACGTTTTGGCCCGGCCATTACCAGGATACAAAGATGGATACACGCGAACCCCGGATAACAAACCGTTGCGATTCGGGGTTCTCGCCTTTGCTGAATTCATGCCGCTCGCCGACTACGTTGGCTGAGAGCTTGTGAATAAACCCCCGGCCTACTGCGGACACCCCTGGACGCGGTGGGCGGCGTTGCTGGGACACCCAAAATCTGGTCGTTTAGCGCTGCTGGACTCCCGGATTTTGTGCACCCCCGCGCCTTGCCCACCACGCCCAGGAACGCCCTCGCTACGGACGAGGGCTTATTCACAAGCTCTGCGGTCACGTCTTCAAAGCGCCCTGAGCATGGTGAGCACTTCCGCATAGCCGCCTTTGAGGAAGCAGCATTCCCGATCGTCGCTCATCATTCGCGCGATGACATCCCCAATGGTGATGACGCCGAGGAAATGGTCGTTCTCGATGATGGGAACCTGCCATCTTTCGGTGTTCATCATCAAGGTGAGGAAATGTTCCAGCGTGGCATTCGGCTCCATGTGAAAAGTATCGGTGTCGAGGCACGCGGAAACGGGCATGGAAAAAGCGTCCACCCCCTTTTGCAGGCAATTCCTGATGAACCACCTTTCCGAGAATATGCCCTGATAGTCCCTGCCATTGAAAACCACGAGATAGTGCGTCTTGTGGACACGCATGAACTGTATCGCATCGCTGACCAAGGCATGCCCCTCGATCGAATGTGGTCGACGGGCGCCCTTTCCCTTCAATAACTGGAAAATGTCATTCATGCCATTGCCGGCGTCCTGGGGTTTTACAGCCAGGTCGTTCTTGAGTTTCGAGATGGCCCAGACCAGCTTTTGCGAGGATTTCGAGAAAACGCCATTATCCTGCATCAGTGAAATAGCCGCGTCCTTAACCCCGGAATTACTGATCCGTACTACCTCGGCGGCGGCCCTGTGGAAGTTGTCATGATAGTAACAAAGCGCCTCATACTGAGGCATTCTGTTGAATTGCAGTCCTTCGCCATAAATCCATTTCCCCAGATCACAGGTCCGGGTATTGGCTATTTCGCTGTCATCCAGAATCTCCCCGGCCAGAATCCGCCGCTGGAGATTCGATTTCCATGCCGTATGCGACTCAATCGTGCCATCTAGTATGCTCATGCCTTGGGTTTTCCTGGTTCGTAAACGCGGATCGGGCCAGGTAACGAAGCTACATAGCCCAACGTTGTCACAATGTTCTGGAAAGCGTGGAGCGCCTTCAATGCTTGATGCCACCAACAGTATCGAAACGCTCGCATTGCACCCCCTACACGCAACCATCAGGAAACAATTGGTTTCTGTATATTAGATAGAAGATAACAAATCTTCAAGTGCCGGCGCCTGCAATTCGGCATCCAGAACCTCGTCAACGAGGCGATAGCCCACCGTCCTGAGTTTGGCCGTGCACTCGGGTGCGTAGCGCTCTCACCCAAAAGGCGGGAGTCCGTCATACGGCAATTACCAAGTGCCGCGTAGTCTTCATGCCATTTGAGAAGCGGTCAACAGAGGAATCTAGGTTGAATGGTTCGCGCACGGTCGAATCCGCGCGCCTCCACTCTTTCAGCGCGTCGGGATGGAAGCCAAGCTCATAACCCTGGAAAAAACAGTTGGACCTGCCTACCGGCAGGCAGGAATCTACAGGACAAACAGGATGGAGGTGGGCTTGACTGATTGACAGGCGTTGTCTGCGTAGGAGCAGCCTTCAGGCCGCGAACGTTCGCGGGCTAAAGCCCGCTCCTACGGCTCAACCCATCAGGCCCGGCTCCAACAGGATGATGCGATTTATCGTAGGGGCGAATTCATTCGCACACCAAGCCCTGAAACTGCCTGCCGGCAGGCAGGCGAATGAATTCGCCCCTCCATCAAGCCTAACTGCCGGATTTAGGATAACTCATCCAGGGAAACCCTGACGATAGGCTGTCCGTCGCGCAGGCGGGCATCGGCCAAAGCGTTCAACTCGCGGTCTTCCAGGCGGTCGAGAGCCATAGAAGGATGTGCTGACCATCGGGAAGCGCATCGGTCGCGATCGATGGGCTTCGCAAGCTCAGCCCATCCTACGGCGCTGACCTCAGCGGACGGCCGGCGGACGGGAGCGAAGTCTAAAAAGCCAAATCACTGGCCGCCGCGCACCAACCGCACCGCGTTGTCGTTGTAGCGGTAGTCGCGGCTGGAATTGCCGAGGTCGAAGTAGACATACCAGGCATAGTACGCGTCGTTGGCAAGGGGCGAGGACGCCCATACCACCGTTTGCGGATCGTTCGGAAACACCGTGGCATTGAGGGCGGGGGCGTAGCAGGCCACCTCCACCAGGCTTTCCAGCTCCTTGCTGTTGGGCAGCCGCCAGTCCTTGTAGCCGGCGAAGGCGCTGGCCTCGGCTCGGCGCAGGGCGGCGCCCCAGTTCAAATAAGCCGTTGAGCCGGCGTCGCACAGGGTGCCGGACCGGCCCTCGACACAGCGTTTCCAAGTCAGACCCGTTTGTTGGTCCAGCACCGTGCCCTGGGCGGCGTTGACGACATAACGTGAATCCGGCGCGCTGGGGCGGATGGCGGGGTTGCAGCGTTGCGCCGGGACGGCGGGCGCGGCGAGGGCGCCGGCCAGCGCCAGCGCGAGGGCGGTACGTGAGCTCATGAGTGTCTCCTGTCGAAGCAAGGGGGAAGAAAAGGCAGGCGGCGGCGCAGATTGACGGTGCGGGTCGCTGCCCAGGATGGTGTGTGATAGCGGGGCCAACCGCGCACGGCCTCCTCGATCAGCACCCCCAGCCGGGCGCTGTCCCGCCAGATGGGCAAGTTCAGACTCATGCGCGCGCCCTCGATCCCAGTCAAAAACCCCAAATCACTGGCCGCCGCGCACCAACCGCACCGCGCCGTTGCTGCTGGTGCGGCCGTAGATGCCGGAATTGCCGTAGTTGAAGCTGACAACCCAGGCGCCGTACGCGACGTAGGCATCGGGCGAGGACGCCCAATACCAAGTTCGCGTATCGGGGAAGTAGTCGGTGTCGATGGTCAGACCTGGATAGAAAATGCTCAGGTCCACCAGGCCCCTCAGCTCGAAGCGATCGGGCAGCCGCCAGTCGGTGTAGCCGCACCAGCCCTCCGTGTTGACGCGGTTGGCGTAAGCCTCGGTGTTGCAGTACGTGGCGGGTTGTCCATTCACGTAGCCAGAGCAGGTATTGCTTAGACCAGGATAGCCCGAATTGCCGCCATTATTGTTGCTGTCCGTGCTGTACCAGGTGTAGCGGTCGTCGGCGTCGTGCAGGCCCTGATTGCCGATTATGCCATCGCCTACCGGCTTGCGCTCCCAGATCAGGCCGGTGACGTTGTCGCGCACGCAGTCCCAGGCCGTAGAGCCGGCGGGCAGGGCTTTGCCCCGGCTGTCGAGCTTGGTGTAGTTGAAGCCGGCGCGGCCATTGCCGGCGACGTTGCGGCTCTTGTCGCGGCCGTACTGGGCGTCCTGCCGGGGGAAGCCCGGGACCGGGCAGGGCAGGCCGTTCTGGTTGGCGCTGCCGCAGCGGATGATGCCGGTGTCGTTGAATGGGGGGTAGCGGTTGGCTTGTAGCGGCAGCTTGACCAAGGGAAAAACCGGGTCCTGCGTGGTCAATTCCAGCCGGGCCGCGGCGGGTGGGAGCGTCTTGGCGGTGTAGCGGAGGGTGTACTTGCAGCTTTGCCCCGCCGCCAGCGTCGCGCCGCAGGTGGTGCCGGCGATGACATAGCCGCCGGGGTTGTCGGCGAGGGTGGCGGCGTTCAGCGCGATATCCGCCGCCGTGCCGTTCTTGAGCGCGGCGGTCTTGGTCTTGATCTCGCCCAGCGCGTTGGCGCCGAAATCGAGGGACGCGGGCGCGAAGGCCAGCTTGCCGACGGCGGATGCGCCGGCCGGGACGAGCAGGAGGGCCGCGAGCGCGGCGCCTAGACGGACAGGATTAGGGCTATGGACGGTTGGACGGTTGGACGGTTGGACGGTTGGACGGCAACATGGTGATTCTCCTGACGGCGGGTGGCAATCCTTTTAAACCGACCCGCCAGGCGCCGTCAAGCCCCGGTAGTCGGCTGGGTTGAGGGACGAAACCCAGCGAACGGCCAACCGAGCCGGGTTTCCGCTACGCTGCAACCCAGCCTACATCCTGATTTGGAACTTGGGGATTTCCGGCAAGGGCCATAGAAGGATGCGCTGAGGAACGAAGTGGGTAGCCCATCACGTCCCGCGCCTACATCGATGGGCACGGCCGGATGGCCTTTGCCCATCCTACGGCTGGTTTCCGGCATTCCCGGAATGACGGCGGTTTTTCAAGTGGGCAGGATGGACAAAGCGCGGCGTGCCCATCATATCCCTTGGGTGGATACTCGCGCAGCAGGCCGTTGGTGGCGGTGGCTCCGGAAGTTTGGACAGGAATCGACCGGACTCGAGTGGGCGAGTCATCCCGGTCCAGGGCACGCCGAAGATGGGCACGAAGCGTTGTACCGGCGCCCGAACACCCGCGGCATGAGCCTTCCCTTACCTTCCGCGCGGCCTGGACATCACCCGGGCGAACCACGTGTGAGCCAGGGAGATCGGCTACATTCCTGCGCGCAAGGGGTATCCTGAAGCTCGGCCGTACCCACTCCACTCACCCAAACAGTTTGCCCAATCGGAACGGACAGGCCGCGAAGGGCTCCGCCGCTACCCAATCATCGCCGTGAAAACGCCCGACCAACCGCCATTCGCCTTGCTCAAGCGCCAAGGCTTCCAAGCTCTGCGCGCGGGGATCGACCAGCCAATACCAAGCCACCCCGAATTCGCCGTAGAGCGCCCGTTTCGTCACCCGGTCATGCTGCTCGCTCGAGGGCGACAACACCTCGCACACCCAATCGGGCACCACCCGGAACCGGTGATCTTCGGGTAGCGCCGGCATCCGCTCCCGCCGCCAGCCCGCCAAATCCGGAACGGCGACTTCCTGATCGAGGATGAAATGAATCTCCGGCTCGATCAGAATGCGCCAACCGCCAGGACCCCCCTCGCCGAAATCGAACGGCGGACCGACGACACTGCCGAGCCGGGACGCGGCAGCGATGTGCCGTCCCTTGGGGCGCGGGAATAAATATAGGGAGCCATGGATCAACTCGCCGGTCAGGCCAGCGGGCGCATCCAGCAAATCCTGATACGTGGCGGGTTCGGAAGGTATGGCTTGCAGCAACATAGGACGCTCTCAAAAAAGCGGTAGGGCTTACCTGCCTCATTATGACTCTCGCGGGCGGAAAAAACCGCCCCGAGAGCAGCCCCACGGCAAGGCCGCGGACGGAACCCGAGGGCCATAAGGTTATAGGATGCGCTAAGGAACGAAGCGCATCCATCGCGTTACTCGATGTTGATGCGCCTCCAATCGCAAACGGTCGCTTTAACCGCGACCTTTCCCCCCCCTCGCGGTGACGCAGTGTCCTTTGATTGCGGAGTTATGGCATTCTCCGACACGGACTTGCACCGTGCTGTTTAGACGCCTTCACTGGCGCACACACATTTTCATTGATTTCAAATAATGGCGGACCGACACATGAACCTGGATCTTTTCTTGAAACGCATCGCGCTCACTGGCCTTATCGCTGCTGTCATGGCCCTTGCCACGGGCTGTAGTCATCGATCCCAGACCGTCATCGGCGGGCCGGATGCCGAGGAGGCGGCCATCCGCATGGAGGAGTCGGAGCAGGAATACAATGACTGTATCGCCAGTCGGCATGCGGGCGGGCCCAGTTGCGACAGTCTGAAGACGCTCTACGAGAAGGATAAGGCGGAGTACGAGGCGCAAGTCCAGTAATTCCGGCCTGGTCTCGAGCCGGTCTCGGCTTGACTGCCAGGCCGGCCCAGACCTGGCTGCCGGATCACCGAAGCCCAGTGGGCTTTCGATGGTAAACTGAAACGTATTACCATGGGTCCGGGGGATCCCGGAGGACCGGGAAACCGCCGCCGGTCCCGCCATTCATACTTGGGGTTTGCGGAGGATGACAAGGCGATGAAAGACGCGGAATATACCAATTACATCAAGGCATACACCCGTCTGTTCGAAGTCTTCGACGCCGCCGCCCCCTATATCGATGTCCCCGAGGATTTCCTGTACTTCATCAACCGCAAGCGTTCCTGGCTGGAGCGGCTAAAATCCCCCGAGTTTCCGGTCGCCTTTCTGGGCGCCTTTTCCGCCGGCAAGAGCACCATCATCAACGCGGTGCTGGGCGACGACATCCTGCCCCAGGCGACCAAGTCGCTGACCGCGATTCCCACCCTGATCCGCAAGGGCCGCGGCGGCAAGGCCGTCATTTCCTACCTGACCGAGGCGGAGCGGGTCGAGTTGCGGGATCTCTACCTGGAGGAGCTTTCCAAGGAGTTGCGCACCAATCCGGAGACCTACCGTTCACTGAGTCATGCCGAGCTTCTCGCCCGCCTGGGCGGTGAAATCGAGCGGCAGAAAAGTCAGTACGGCACCTTCAACAAGCAGAAATTCTTCGACGAACTCAAGGCGCTGATCGAGGGCTGGAGCACCCTGACCGGCGCGACCAAGGAAATCACCCTGGACGAACTGCCGAACTACGTGACCGAGGATTATGCCGACGTCCTGTTCGTCAATCAGGCGGAGATTTACCTGACCGACGTCAACATCCCCGAGAACGTGGTGCTGGTCGACCTGCCCGGACTGGGCGTGGTCAATCCGCGGCATCGCAAGGTCACCAAGACTTATGTCGAGAATGACGCCAAGGCCTTCGTGATCGCCATGAAGGTCTTTCATCTGCTGGAAGGCGAGGAAATCGAGCTGTTGGCGGAAATCCACAGTCAGCGCAAGCGGGTATTGCAGCGGGCCTTCTGGGTCATCAATCAATGGGATGTCCTCGGTTCCAAGCAGAAGCGGGAGGAACTGGCCAACTTCGAGCAGAAAATCGAGCACTATGGCTTCCACATCACCAAGGATCGGGTGTTCAAGGTCTCGGCCTTGAACTACCTGCTGCTCAAGCTGATCCAGGAAAGCCGGCTGGACAAGGCCCGGAGTCTGCGCGAGCATGCCGACTCGTTGCTGAAGGCCATCGGCCGCGTGCCCGACAAGAACGAGGCGGCGCAACAGCTCAAGAGCCTGGAGGAAACCAAGAATTTCACCAATTTTCGCACCAGCCTGTTCGAGTATCTGGCGTTTACCGCCAAGGCCGAATTCCTGGAGGAAGCGCGCGCCGAATACCTGGACCTGGCCCGGCGCCTGCGCGAGTGGCTGGAACCGCTCTACCGGAATTACCAGGAGATCGACGGCGACAACATGAAGGGCACGTTCATCGCCGCCCAGTTGTCGCGCCGTCAGGACGAGGCGCTGCGCCGTCTGCGGCAAACCGTCGAGGAGCACATTCGCGCGTTGCGCACCGAATTGTTGCCGGAACTGGTGTTCTGGAGCGATCAGGAGCAGGCGGAATTGAGCGAGCAGGTTGCCCGCGCCATCGACACGCTGGATCGCGGCGCGCTCAAGAACGAGTTGCTCAAGGGCCTGGACCTGAGCAGCGTGGTCAGCCGCCTGCCGCACAAGATCGAGGAAAGCCTCAATATCCAGAAAGCCTTCCGTGGACAGTTGCTGCGGTTGCTCGATGAGCGCATGGTCCGGCGTCACCTGGCCCAGTTGCTGCACAGTCTGGTGGCCACCGAGGTCCTGCCGGAACGTGCGCAGGCCGAACTGCGCGACCGGCTCGGTGGCCGTGACATGCTCAATCGTCTGAAAGGCATGTGCGATGTGTTCCTGTTCGAGTACGGCGATGTGATCAACCGCTTTGGCCGGACGGTCATGGAGCAGGAGGCCCTTTCCAGCGACCAGAGCACCGAGAACATCCTTAGCGCGGTCCAAGGCAACGCGGAGGAAGCGCTGAATATCGCTCGCGGCATGAATCTCCTGGGGACCCAGGATGGCATGGAGCGAATGCGGAAACTGGGCCTGGACGCCCTGACCCGCATCCACAACGCCCTGATCGGGAATCCCCCACCCCTGGATACCGCTCCCGGGCGTGGCGACGCCATCGACCGGGCGCTGGATTATTACAAGATCGGCATCCTCGATTATGCCCGCAAGCAGCAGCAGCAAATCAACCTGTATGCCCGGCGCGGCATCAAGAACTACTTCGAGGAGCTTGAGATCGAGTTGCTGGCCTACTTCGACACCATCAAGGGCGAGATCGCCCAGGTAATCATGAACCAGTTGACCGACGACATCGACGAGGAACTGAATGCCGAACTCGAAAAGCAGCGCATCATCCAGGATACCTACCGGTTCATGACCCAGGAGGTCGGCCTGGAGGCGCGGCGCGCCCCGGCTTGAGCGGTTCCCCAAAGCTCCCTCCCCCTCGTGGCGGGTTGGGGAGAGGGGGAGACGATCATGGTGATCAAGGCGTGACGTATCCTTAATATCCTAGAAACGGCAGTTGGGCTTGATGTAGGTGCGAATTCATTCGCCTATTCAGGGCCTTGTGTGCGAATGAATTCGCACCTACGATCAATCGCATCATCCTGTTGATCCTGTAAATTCCTGTCCAACTGCTTTTTCTAGGTTTATCCGTCCAATTTTTTTCCTTATCCACATCCATACCCCAACTATGTCAGCACTGATCTGCGGTTCCATGGCGTTCGACACCATCATGGTGTTTCCCGACAAATTCAAGCACCACATCCTCCCCGAGCAGGTGCACATCCTCAACGTCTCCTTCCTGGTGCCGGAACTTAGGCGGGAATACGGCGGCTGCGCGGGCAACATCGCCTATAACCTGAAACTGCTGGGCGGCGAGCCCCTGATCATGGCGACCGTGGGCAAGGATTTCACGCCCTATTCGCAATGGCTGGGCTATTGCGGCATCAGGCAGGACTACATCAAGGTGATGGAAGACAGCTACACCGCGCAGGCCTACATCACCACCGACATGGACGACAACCAGATCACCGCCTTCCATCCCGGCGCCATGTCATTTTCCCATCTAAACCCCGTGCCCCACGAGGCGGGCATCCGGCTGGGCCTGGTTTCGCCGGACGGCAAGGACGGCATGCTTCAACATGCCGACCAATTCGCGGAGGCGGGGATCCCCTACATCTTCGATCCGGGTCAGGGTATGCCGCTGTTCGATGGCGCGGAATTGCTGCACCTGCTGGAAAAGGCGACCTGGTTGACCCTGAAAGACTACGAGGCGCAACTCATGCAGGAGCGCACCGGCCTGTCGCCTGAAGACATGGCCGAAAGGGTCGACGCG
>Ga0233420_10000176_pt1 | contig 29414 bp, 30 predicted proteins | sample Watercolumn_Mata_4_FD_183009 | JGI IMG/M metagenome (GOLD analysis project Ga0233420, IMG submission 183009) | Freshwater microbial communities from Lake Matano, South Sulawesi, Indonesia - Watercolumn_Matano_2014_102_MG | ecosystem: Environmental > Aquatic > Freshwater > Lake | place...
CTAAACATCCTCCATGGTTTTTTAGTAATATCTTCTTTAATTACTGCAAAAATTGGGGTTTTGCGGTTGGTTCCAGAAGAGGTATTTTTTTCAATTTTTATTAATTTATCTAATATTTCGTCTTCAGTTGTAAGATGTGTTAGTATTGGTTTTGTATTAATTGTTCCAAAGGTAGTATTTTCTTTAATTTTATTAAATATGTTTAATGGTGAATTTTTTCTAGATATACTTCCAAAATCTACTTGAGCTCGTAATAATGAACGTCCTCGTATATTCGGAGCTTGAATTGTTTCAGATGAATGTGTAACATCATTTCCAATTTGAGATGTCTCATCAATAAAACTATCAGTCTTGGCAGTATTTGCTGGACTAAATCGGTTAAATAATTGATCAGTAACCCTTGAAGTGAAATACAATGGATTAATTGAACCTAATCCATTTATTAAACTATCAATCATGTCTATTCCAGATAATTTAAGCTGCTTTTTACGTTGTTCTTTTTTAAGATTTTCTAATAATATTCTTAATGCTTTTTGATCATCTTCAGATATTTCACTAAACTTTCGACCTTTTGAACTTTCTCCATGCGTACTTTTATTTTGTGAAATATATTGCATGAATTCAAATTTTAATTGATCATCTTCACCAATATTAGATAAAAATTCTGAACTCTTACGCCCAGATCCTAAGAACCAAGCATCACTAGCGTTATCATATTGGTTCTTTGAAAGTAAATTCATTATAACTTCATATGGAATGTTTGATGGTAAATTAGCTGCTCCATTCATATCCGTGCTTGTGGCGGCTTTTGCATTTTGAAAGATACTAGCACCAATAGCAGTTCTTTTATTAGTCACTAATGGTTTCACTACTTTTTCATTGATAAGTAGCATTAAACCAAGACCACCTAAAAGACCGAATCCAGTAGATAATCCGCTTTCTTTACCAAACATGAATTCACCAATATTAAATGGTAAATTCATTACACTATTAGACCCACTAATTAATCCACTTACTGGAGATAATAATCCAAGACTAGTTAAAGCTGCCAAATTAGCAACATTTCCAACCATTCGATAATTAGATCTGGTTTTACGATCACGATCAATATTACGAAATTTAATATCTTCTTGTTTATCTTTAAATTGTTGTTTGACTTGGTTCTCTAAACCAGCCATACCAGATTCAACTAATTGTTTATTATCTGGTACATATTTACCAATCCCTGGAACTTTTGATAAAACACCTATTGTTAGAGATTTAACAATGCCCCTATCCCGAATCATTTCTTGGCTTATTGCTTTTTCTCGTTCCTGCATACGAGATTTATATTCAGCTTCTGTAATATATTCTGAAGTTAATGCGTCATATTTTTTGGCAGTTTTATTATCTTTTCGTCGTTCATTATCAAATTCACGTCTTTTCCCACTTAATGATTGTGTTATATCATTAATTGAATCAAATATATTTTCCAATGCTTCTAATTGAGCATACCCTACTCGTAATTGCTCATCTTGTATTATGGGGAATGCTTGAGATAAATACCCAAATGCTTTATTTTCAATAGTTTCATACAACCCTGTCTTTTTCAATACAGAAGAAGATTCAGCATCTTTTAATCCAACTCCAAGTTTATTTGTGATTTTATATGGTAATGATTTAACATAATCAATTATTGATATTGGATCAAGTATTGCTCTAAATAATGGACTTAAAAAACTTGCAGTTTTAGTAATAGTTTTTGGAGTAACCGTTTTAACTATCATTGAAAGCTTATCTATAATATCGATATTATAATCCTTGTCTAATTGATCTATTGGATTAGTTTTATCAGTACCTCCTAATTTACTCAAATGTCCTAATGCATAGCGTTGAATATCATAAATACCAGATAATAAAGATAATTGCTTAGCTTCAAATGATTCATACTTAGATATTAATGAATTTGCTGACCTAGTCATTAAATTAGTTTCAGTATAATTCATCCCATAATATTCTGATCGTTTTTCAATGAACTGGTCTAAATGGTCATTTTGAACCTCAGCCATTCTTTCTTCAAATTTATCAATCCAATCTAAATTAAATCCTTTAGATGCTTTGTTACCTAATCTCTGAAAAGTTGCGAATATTTTAGATTGTTGTTGCTCTATTTGATTTGTAATATTATTAAAGTTAATTGAATTAAGTTCTTCATCTGACTTAGAATTGGATTTAGAATGAATTGTTTGAATTAATTTTGAAGTATTTTGTACTATTTGTTGTAATAATTTTTTAGATTCATCTTGAGAATCAATAAGAGCTGAAATATTATTACCAAATCTAGTATTTTGATTATTATTTAAATATTCTAATTGTGGTTGTTGAAACATTTATTCACTCGGTAAAAAAATCCTCTTCTGCCATTAACAAAAGAGGGTTTTTATGAAAATTTAAAAATGAGAATACCAAAATGGTAAGGACTCGTCAAAATCTTCACCATCCTCAGTATCAATATTACTGAAATCTGTTATAATTGACTTTGTTGGAGAAGGTGATTGGTTTATAGATAAAAGGGATTGGATTTCGGATGTATATTTTTCATTATAACTTAATGTATCAACATTAATTAAAGGAGAAATTTCAAGTTGACATTGTTTTTTCAAATAAGCACAAAACGCACTAGCCATAAATAAATCATCATGGTGACCAGATGCTGCACTTATTTTTCCTCCAGATTTCTTTTCAATTACACTTAATTGAGAAATCAAATCAGATGAATGTAATAATGTAGGGTTATGAGTAATATAATCATAGAGATAAGTTATCATTTCATCTTTATTACGCCCAGTTATTATTCCATATTTTTCACCACTTTTTGATTTTGTCTTATATAGAAATGGGATGTAGTCGAATTCATCATCTTGGATAAGAAGATCTACAACACTCCCACCTATTTCATTAACTTCAATTCCAACTTTTATACGATCAGCAACATGTGAATGTATATATTTAATAACTTCTTTAACAATATCTGCAAAATGTACAATTGATCCAAGCCTGGCTGAAAATTCTGCAACTTGTTCAAAATTACTATATTTATATATTTCGATAACCGCAAAATCTCCAGTTAATGAACGTGCAGAATCAACACCAATTAAATAAAAATCCTTATTATCAAATGCATTATTAAAAATTTTTAATTTTGTATAGTGAGGTAATTCAATATACTCGACTGGTTTTTCGGATCTTAATTTAGATAAGAAATCATCATCAAATAAACAATGGGTTCCACCTACAAATAATAAATCAAGCTCTTGATTAATTTTTCTAGCATCAAAATTCAAATCTTTACATTGATTTAAATACCAATCTTCATCTTTACTTTCGGACCAATGATATTTAATAGCTATAAATCCATTTTTTGTTGGTGAATTTATAATTCTCTCATAATTATCTATAAATTTATTATTCTCATCATATAGCTCATCTGAATCAATAGCATTCGACCATATATCATAGAAGAATTTACCTTCAGATTCGGTTCCATTAGGAGTTGCACTCAATAAAATTAAATCTTTATATCCATACTTTCTAGCCTGTTCTCGAGCTTTAGCTAATACTGGAACGGCAGCTCCCCAAGCATCATTCATGTGACGGATAAATGAACATTCATCAACATATAAAATTGGACTAGTTAATGATCTAGCAAGAGTACTTGGAGAAGTAGCACTACTTGGAAAGAATACATTAATTTTTGATCCATTATCATATTCGAGAAATGTTTTCTTATCAGCCGCTTTATTCTTATGTGGAGATTTTAAAAATAATGGAAGATTATCATGCATGAATCTAATACGATCTATATTTTCTAAACCTGCCGTTTTAGACATATTTAAAATAATTGCTCTATTTTTAGGATAGAAATTTAATAAATATTCTAATAATGCTGCAGATATAGTTGAATTATGTGTTGGGACTAAATCCCCACAAAAATACATATGATCATTAGCATCAACTTCAATACATTTAACTGGAACTGAATGAGTTTTTACAATTTTTGTAATCAAACTCCCACTCCCTAAATTAATAGGGAGAGATAAGAAAGTTAAATCATAAGTTGTTAAAACAAGACCATCTACGGTTCTCCATAAATGATCCTTATCAGCTCGAATAGATCTTTTATTATTATTGAATTTTATCTCATAGCAATCATGATCATACATGATTTCTGTCATATTGATAATTTTAGTTGGTTTAAAATCATTTCCAATTAATGATTGTCCAATTTTTAGATCGCCCATAGTTGTCCATTCACCACTAGGCAATAGCATAGGAGTATCTAAAGATAATGCTTTACCAAGTTGACGAGTAGCCATTAAAATAACACGTCCAAATTTTAAAGAACACTGGATGGTTCTTTTAAATTTAAGATGTAATAAATCAGGAGTATATAATACACTCCCACCAGTTTCTGGAATTTTTATATAATTATGGAGAAAATATAAAAAATTATTTTTACATTTAATATATTCAAGAGCTTGATTATTAGTATTCATTACATATAGTATTGTGAGATGTAATCCATACTCCGAGAATATTATTGAAATTAATCTCGAATTAGTTATGGAGAATAATATTTTATTTCATGAAATTTAAAACTATAGTCCTAAAGATGCAAATCTTGAAGGATGATTGCTATTTTTTAGGAGGAGGTATCATTGGATCATAATATGCTCGTTGCTCATCATTATGTGCATTACGAGCTTTTCTAAATTCTTCTCGTTGAAGCTGTCTAGCCATTAATGCTCTTTCATCGGAAGTTGTACTCAATGCCCCTAATATAGGCTTATATACAACAGATGTAGGACCTGCCATAAAATTCCACCATGCTTTTGCAATATTCCCAGTTGTACCCAATGTGGTCCTTACTGGTGCTTCTTGAAAGTCTCTTCGCAAATGGTCTACTCCCTTAGTTACACCCGCTATAGCTTTTTTACCATATTCCATTGGGTTATCTGCTACTCTTCTAATAGAAGATGCAGCATTTCGCATATTGATATTCGCAGGATCAAATCCGCCAATGGATCCACTTGGGTCTAAATTAGAAGTTATATTAGCTACTGCTCCATCAGCAAGCCCACGCAATGCCCCTCTCATTGTTTTCTTTGGATCTGTAGCTAGTGCCCGAATAGCGCTTTCTGCTTGTTTAGCGATACCCATATTAGTAAGCGCTTCATGACCTTTTTTAACCTTTGCTGCTATTACTCGAGGATCTTTTCTAAACTCAGAACTAGTTCCATATGCAACATCCCCAAACGCTTTAGCCGCTTGTCTTCGACTAGCTAACTCTAAAATTAAATCATTTACATTATCTAATACCATTATTAATCACTCCTTGTTTACGCATAATATTATTATATTGGGTTATATTCAATCCCTTGTTTCTATATAAATGACCAGGAGACATAATTTTAATATTTGGTCTTCTTTTAAAATTATTATATATTGGATATATATATGTATCTATAACTTTATGATTTTTAGGAAAATCTTCTGTTATACTAATTAAATCATTTACCAAATTGTAAAGCATCTAAACAATTCCTCAAGCGTTTATTTTTATTATAAAATGTTTTCGTCCAATTATTTTTTCGCATTAATTCTATAGCTGAATCATAATCTAAATAAGTTAAAGGAAGAAAACTTGTTTTAAATTTAGAAATTAATATATCCATACCAATTAAATCACTTAAATTTAAAAAATACATTTGTCTAAATTCATCTAAATAGTTAAATACTTGTCCTAAATTATTAGTTAAAATATCATGATTTAATGTTAGTGAAAGCTTTAATAATTCTTCGGCTTCAGCTAATTCTATATTAGAAATAGGTTTATTAAAAATTGGACATGTATCAGTTGGATTTAATTTAAAAGCTATACCTATTGCAGAACCTTTAATACTATGTGAATAGTATTTAGGAAAAAATGGTTCATTTTGAAGTATAAGCTTTTTCGTATTCGTGATGAGGTTTTCCATATTGTATCATATGAACGACTCTAGGACCCCTAGTATTTACTTGTTTATACCATTTAGAATCCATTAAATTTTCTGCTGCTTTAATATAATTTTTAGATTGTAAATGAGCTAATGTATTTTTAAAAGTAGAAAGAGTACCCCAACCCATATTGAAGCATAAATTAATTAATGCTCGTAATCTAACTGAATCTAGTTGTTTAGTTAAAACCGGTAAATTCATATCTAATGGTATTAAACAAACATCAATTAGATTAGCTTTGAATAAATTCAAACACTCAGCTCTAGTAATACTTTCTCCTATTTTGGTGAGTTTTCGACCAATTATTGGTTTAGTATCATGTGCTTGTATATTACACCCAATACCAACTGTTTTTATTCCTTTAGTATCTGAATATACTTTTAATCGCATTCCTTCATCTAAAGATAATTCATCAAATAATAATTTATATTGTTCATCAGTTAATTCTAGCATTTAATCCCCTAAGTAAGAATAATCAATTGTTAAGCTATTAATATCAAACCACCATAAATTCGGACAATAATTTAGTATTTCATCTTTTGTGAAAGATGAAATGAATTGTTGCTGATCAATAGATTCAATATTAGATTGAGTTAATGGAGTATTTTTTGCATCCCTTAATTTAATTTCAACATATTTAATCCAATCATTATTAGTATGAATAAAATCTACTAATTTAGATGAATAAAATTTAATTGTTGATGAATTCTTTTCATTTAAATAATTAGCAATACTTAAACGTAATTTTACAATTGATGATAATATATCTATGTTATTAGACACGATATAATTTTTTTCTAATAATAAATTAACATTTACTATTAACGGCAAAAATATATTAAAATCATATTGTTGTATGGTAACTTTCTTCGTAAAATATTGAGGAATATAATATGAGTTAATTAATTTTAATTGTAAATCGTCAGATAAAAGTCTAGTTTCGGATAATGATATTGAAGATATTTGAGATCCTAATTTTGTTAAATAAAATATTTCATCTTTTAAAAATTCATTTTCATCAACTAACGGCACATCTATTAATTGAATAGAAGTAGGTGTATGATATTTCTTTAATTGTAGGAAATCTGTTATATTTTGCACTAATCCAATATCATTAAATTTAACATCATATGCTTTTTGATCTTTATTATACACATATACATGTAGTGGAACTTTTTCTATCATTAAGCCTGGGATAGTTAATGATTTAGTTTCATCATCTACAAACATTGAATTTATTTGATATTTAAATTCAGGGTCTTCAATTATTGGAAGTATTGTAAACGTTGTAGTTATGTCTGAATAATTAAATTTTAATTTTAATTTAAATATTGGTTCTATTTGCGAGTTATTTAACGGATCTTCTATTATACTATTTAAACTAAAAACATATTCTTGAAGAACTAAATATCCACGATATATATTTAAAAATTTATCATATTTGTATAAAAAAGGAGAAATGAAAGGTTTCCCTTCAATTTTAATTTCAGGATAAAATACATATATATCATCAAGTGATGTAACAGATTTTTTTAAAAAATCTGTTTCGTTTATATTTTTACTTAATGTATGAATAGGTTGCAGATAACGATTCAAAAAAGATACATAAATACTCATTATATTATCTTGAAAATAAATTTTTTTAAATATAAAATTAGAATATTTAAAATACTTAGATAGAATATTTTTAAAATCCAATTCACTAATTAAATTATCCCGAGATTGTATAAATTGTAGCAATCCTTTACGTAATGAATCTCCACTTAAAATATCAGCACCACCAATACCATTAACAATATCAAAAGTTAATATTTGGTTAGGTGGAATTATATTAGATATTGAAGAAATTTCCGCCCCATTTTTATCATAATCAGTAATTTCTACCTGACCTTTAAATATTTGAGATAATGCCATTTTGCCGATATTACCTGCTAATCCTTTAGTTTTTCTTAATTCAATTATAATATTTGAATTTGGTATATATTTACCTTTTTTACCAGAACCTAATTCAATAACTAAAATAGGTTTATTATCCTTATAAATTGTTTTATAAAAAACATATTCATCTGAATTAGAAAAGAACGTTTTTACTTTAGAGGTATTAAATATCTTATTAGATGTAGAATTATATTCTTTAACTTTAACAACAATATCTTCAATAAAATCATCTAATTCAATTTCAATTGAATAATAACTCCCAAATGGATATGATGGAATATTAAATTCTCTAGTATCAACAGTATATTGTCTACAACTATTGATTGCTACAGATGGATAAGATTCAGATAATGGGATTATTTGTAAATTACTATTAGGATCTATTAATTTAATTTTATAACGTTCAATATTTAAATTATCTATATTGATAATTATAATATATTCTGATTCCAATATAAAATTAAGATCTCCAACCATAAAAGAAATATCTATTAATTTAATTTCTCTTTTTTTAACGGCAGAACTTCTAGGTGGTAAATTTAAAAAGTCAAATAAAATATTTCCAACTAAAGAAGATGCTTTAGCATTATCATATGAATATCCAAAAGTTAATGAATGTTGTTGTAAATTAACATCATTAAACGAAGAAATGGGAAATGCCTCATTGAATAGTCCATCATAATATTTTTTAATATCAAATTGGGTATTCCCCATCATATTCAATAAGAATCCTAATCCACCAACTTTGGACAATGATAAATCATCAGCCTCTAATTCAGTTTTAATTTCATTAAAATAATGTGCTATAAATTCTTGTGGATCTGTTAATTTATTTAAATTTAACATTATGTCGTAAACTCAGAAATTTCAGCTTGGGCTACTGATAATAATGGGGAATTTAATTCGTTAATTATCATAGAACCCAAATTAGATAAATTAAAATTACCAAACATTATCGAAGATGCTTCAATAAAATCAGAAATAACCCACATATTATCCATAAATGTTTTAGGTGTAGCAAAAGAAGATCCAGCTAATATAGTTTCTCTATAATCAGCACAAATATAATTTATATTATAAGTAGTTAATTGTTGGGAATCCCGACGTCCTATAATTTCTTTATTGGGAAGACTAATTGGAAATATGCCTACAGCCTTTCCAATATATATCATGGATTTCATATCTGGTCGATATCTAATTACAAATGCAGATGTAGCATAATCCAATTCACCACTATCTATATAATCTCGTGTAGGGCTCATATATCCCAATGTTACTTGTTCCATATAGTGTAACCAATTATTGTGAAAAGCAATTATGTCCATTTTCGTATTTTCAATATATGAAATTGACATATTACCACCTGATGATTTCCCTATAACATAAGGCATTTTAATATTAGAAGATGATGATATGGTATTTGTATTTATAGTTGTTTCAGGAGGAGAAAATTCAATCGCTTGAAAAATCGTATTTTTGGATGTTATAAATGTCGTAGGTAAAACATCAAATGCCATTCCAGATAAAATAGGGGGTACTAGAAATATTAATGTATAACCACTAATATCAGGAGTACCCTCACTATTAAAAATACTATCTCCTCTATTAAACATAACTGAATAGAAATGTTCTAATAGAGAATTATGTAAATGTTTCAATGATTCATTTTTATACTCTCCATATAAATGGCGATTTAATGACATTTATATTTTTGTATATTATATGCTAACCCATACATTATAATCCTTCTCAATTGTGCTTTATTAGTAGATGAGTATTTTTCATAATCAATATTAAATTGTTTTTGGAAAATTGTCTGTAAGAATATATCACAAAGGTCCTTAAGTCTATTTACATCAGATGTATGTTTAGATGAAATTATTTTATTTTTAATTTCAGTCATAAACTCAGGTGAACATAAATTAGAAAGAGAAACTCTTTTAAACATAAATTCTAACATTTCTCTTAATGAATCGGTATATGTTAAAGAATGCATAGATGTTAGAATTTTAACAATTGCATTTTTTTGAGCTGAAGATTGTGTTTTGAGAAATTCTATAAATTCATCAGGATAAACCGGTTGGTGATTCATCACAATATAATTTGTAATATTATCTATATTTTCTTCCGTAGCATTAGAAGTTAAACTAGATTCTATTCCAGATTCAGAATTAGATATTGTTGTAGAAATTTTAAGATTCTTTTCTTTAGCTTTAAAATATAATGGTTGTAACCCAGATCGATATTTTATTTCCCCAGAATTTAAATCAGCTACCCGATCGGATCTAAATATTTGCCTAATACGATTAAAGCAGGCCTGAAAAATCCGCTTAGTTTCAACTGGATCTTTTTGAGCATATGATTTATACTTCTTAAAAATAGTTGGAGTAAAATATTGAGTAATTAATTCAAAAGGAGTTTCATACTTTGGAGCCTCAAATTTCTTACTCATCATATTTTGTAAGACATATTGCATAACTGCTGGATCACAATATGGAATTGAACTAACTCGACGACCATTATATAATCTAAAATTCATTAGATTAAGAGAATGTTGGGCTAATGTATCATTATTAGCTTTAATTCCTACTAAAAAAGTGAATAACAAAATGTGATAATAAGCAGAATTTGCCATTAAAACTGTACTAGGGATATTCCAATCTTTTTTAAATACATTACTAATTGATTCACTTAACCCAGGTTCAATTTTATTATAAATCCCTAATACTTCTTTTTCAGGAATGATAAAATTAACACAATAATTTTCAGATCGTTTTTTAGTACTTATCATATCCAATTGGATTTTCTGTACTAGTCTCGAAACATCTATAGTTAATTGATGGATGTTTAATTTAGGGAATGTTTCTTCTAAGAGATCTTTAATAGCCATTGTAGTTTAGCAAAGTAATGATAGGACCCTGGATAAATTAAAAGTTTTTTCGTGAAAATCTTCCCATAATGTTTGTAGTGTATCTACATCAAATACTTCTTTATAAATTTGAGATTCTAAAAGTTCTTCAACTTTTGTTTTAATGATGAATGGAAAATTTATATTTTCTAAAAGATTTGATATAACGGCGGATTTATAAATATGTTCGACTGATTCAGACATATCCAAATTTTCATTAATTGCTATATCATGAGATACACCAACCACAAAATCTTTATATTTTTTGTGTCGTTCTTCTGAACTTAAATTATAATATTGTTTATCTAAATGTTCAAAAATTATTCTCTTAGATTCAAATACTAATTCATCATTCGATGAATATTTATCCATTTTCTTAAACCCATATATCTTAGGTTCAATATTAATGTGTTCATATATTGCTTTAATGGTTGCCAAATAATCAGATAACGATTCCTGAACTGACTGTACTACATGTTCATCTTCAGTATTCTTTAAAAACTGATTATAAATATAAGAATCTAATTCAACCTTCTTAATAAAAGTTTCATCTGAATATTCTTCAAACACCTGTCTTGAATAATCTAAATTCTTTCTAGCTTCTGTTAGAATCTCTTCTGAGGATTTTTCATTAGATTTATTTCTTATGCGTTGTAACGCTTCATATGCTTTTGTAGATAACTCTATCTGATCTGAAAAACTATACATATTAACCCATTATAATATTTGTTTTTGGCGCTGAACATAATTTTGTACTGTGGCTGTAGTTAATTTACCAACATTACTTCCACTATACATCCACTTATAATAAATTGTATTTGACTTTTCATCAACCACTATAATATTTGGAATATTTAAACGTGAGTTTAGAACTCTTATCATTTGCATGATATTAGTTTCGTTGATTTTAAAATCTGTAAAATTACTTGGTCCCGGAGCAGGCCGATCCTTAATTAATGGCTTTTTCAATAAAGACCGTACTCTATTAGTCTGGAGTATATAAGTCTTTCGCATAGTATTATACACTCCAGGTGTATTGTTACGAGCTTGCTCCTCTTCATATTTTGCTCTATCTGCTTGATTTTTATAATTAGTAGATGCTAACGCCCCATATAATGCTTCGACAACTTCTTTTTTAAACACTAAGCAATAATTAGGGAAATCCAATGCATCTTTCTTTTGTATGTCAACTTTAGCTTTTATTTCTCCAAGGTGTTCACATAAATAACTAAAGAAAACATAAAAAGCCATGAAAGAAGATATATCTCCAAGTATTCTTGTTATTTGATTAATAAATAATCTAAATTCTGGATCTAAATCTTCTTCACTATCAACTGGACCAGGATTAGCTGGAGTTGGACCATTAATTGGGGTTTTGATAGCATTCCATACCCGTTGTGAATGATTAAGCTTTAATTGTCCAGTTTGGGATTTTGATGATATTATAGTTTTAATAAATTTAGTATAAAAAATATTATATAATGCATTATCTGGGTCGATTTTCTTTATATCATCTCTAGCTTTTGTACTATTTAAAGTTAATGACTCTAAATTAGTTAATAACCCTTTTTTATAAGTTGCTAATTGTGAAGCAATTTTAGTTCCAGATTCAACAAAATGGACTAATGATGCTCGATTGGAGGAAATATTATATCCTAATGTTTTTAATTGAGCTAATATTTGAACAACGCTCAATTGTGCATTAGCTTGACACATCTTTTCAATATTTGCTAATTGTGTTATTGATGTGTCTGTACTAGATTCATTCAAACGATCAACTAAAGTTTGCTGTATCAATAAATCTAATGACTTATAAGTATTCATAAATAAATCAATAGAACTATTGGTAATATCTTTTATTAAATCATTAATTACCATTTCATTACTATTAATGAAAACCGTAGCTATTGATTGAAATATAGGGACTAAATAATTAGCAACATAGGAAGTATATAAATTTTGAGCTTTTATTTGAGATGATGCCCCAGAATCCATTGAAGAAATATATGCATTACTTATAGAAACAGCCGAATTTTGGGAAAATCCTATTTCATCAGAATATAATCGTTCATGAGTAGCTCTAATAAAAACTTTAATAACTTGATCTATTTCAGTATCAATATTATGCATTAATGCTGAAATTCTATTAGATGGATTTGATTTAGCTGGAATGTCCATAACTCTCCCTAAATACTGTTCATAATTTTTATAATTAGGACCAGCTACTTCCTTAATAAATCGTTTTATAAATTCAAAAGACTGTGGACGATCCATTCTAATTGATTTAGAAAAAGTTTCTGGGCCTACTCCATTAAAATCCATTTCTTCAGTCCCAGATGAACCTTCATTCCCTTGTCCAGTTGCAAAAAATAAAATCCAAAATAAAGGAATTGATGGTACTGTACTAGATTTAGTTCCAATAATTAATGGAATATTAATTAAATTTTCAACAGTAATATCAGATATTAATGGATTCACATCTGAAAATCTAGGATCAGTCATTACCTGATCATAAATAAACTGCTTGAATTGGGTTATCTTTTCTTGGTATTCATGTTTTTGTATTTGATTATAATATTGGTAATCATATTCATTTTGTGCTTTAGGTCTATTTGTTAATAAACCTAAAGTATCGCTTTGAGCTGATGTTTCAGCAGGGTTCTCCATTTTCTCAATATCTTGATTGATTACTGAGTGTTTAACTGCTGAGCTTGTTATGTTTAAAACATTAGATATTTTAATCTGTGCAGTAAATTGTGTTGTAAAAAAATCTCTAAGTAATAATCCATATTTAGCATCTAATGATTTGTCTATAATAAACGGATATATAAATACAAGACTATTAGACTCTAGTAACCGAGTAGGTTGTCTAATAGTTTGTAAAGTTTGACTATTAGTACCAGTTAATTTCATTAATTAATAATTCTTACAAATTTTATTATATAAACAAAAATAACAATCTTTCTCATCAATATATTTATTAGTTAACGGCGGAATTGAAGATTCACTTAAATGATTATTTATTTCTTTAATCTTATCATCAATATATTCAATATATGATGAATAATTTATTTTACTTAAATCAATAGTCAATACTTTAATGAACCAAAATGGATTACGCTTTGATTCTAATTGTTTCTTTAATGCTTTAGATAAAAGTAAGGATTCATTCAACGAATTACAATCTGCCGATATTAATTCATGGCATATATATATAAATTGTATATATTGTATATCATAAGAATCTAAAGCAGGTAAACTTCCATTTCTTGATGGAGTTTGTTGCTTTATTTCATCTAAATAATTTTCTAATAAATATTTATAAACCATGGTCTGATAAAAATCTTTAACCCTTGGTTTATTAGATGATATGATTTTCGAGTAATCTGAATATCCACAACTTTTAATTTCAACTAATACATTATGATTAATTAATGCATCCAATCGAATAGATAATCGTAAACTTGGGGATTTAAGGCATACTTCAGTTTCAGTAAATACACCAGGAACATCTTGAATAAAATCATGAGCAGCAGTTCCTAATGCGGCTCGCATTTCAATAGGTAACCAAGAATTTGAATAATCTTCAACCGGAAAACTCTTAATCCGAAAATAAGGAATACGTATACACGAAAATAAATCATATGCTGAAATATTTTCTGATGCTTGTTGATAGTTTTTATTTTTAATTGAAGATTTTTCTTTTAACAGTTCTTTAAATGTATTAACACTAAATAATTGTACCGATTGTGGCTCTTGTAATATTGGAGCATCCACTTCTTCTTGAGCAACAGGTTTAGTTTCTTCAACTACTTGCGACTGTTCGCTTATTAAGTTATTTGAATATAATCCAGCAAGTAAATTTTCGTATGACATTACATTCCTAAATTTTGACGAATTAATGGTTGATTATTAGATGATAAATACATCGGAGCATAATTTACAGGTTTTTTATTCATCATAGCATTATCTATTTTAATACTTAATATTGAAATCCATTCAGAATATAACCTTGGACTATTTTTATATAAATACTTTAAAAAATCATCAAATTCCTTTCTTAAATTATTCGCATCATCTCTAAGTTCACTACATCTAGATCCAACTGGAGCAATTGTTTTTAATATATCAACATCTGTTTTAGAAACAACTTCTCCAGTTTTTTGTAAACATTGTTTGTATAATAAAGTTAATTCAGCAATGGTACTAGTAATATAATCTAAATAACAACTAACTAAACAATTAGCTTCACGCTCATGTCTTGGATTTACGAATTTATATTCTACATTAGGTTCAAATAATACTCTCATGTAATTAGTAATATCCTCTTTACTAATATTATTGAGATTTGGAACCCCACACATCTTAGAACAATTTGAATAACTATCATCTAATAATTTTTCAACTAGTTGATAGCGCTCAGCATGTGCTTTAGATAATTTATTAATGCCAGAATTTCTTAAATCATTTCGTATATTATTGTGTAACTTTAGTAATCTACTGAATAATTTTGCTAAAACATGATCAAAATTATCAAATACTGAATGTAATAAAAATAATAAAATTGAAACAATACCTACTGTAGTAAAACCAAGATCCTCAGATATGAACTGGGAATCTAATACTGAATATAGTAATTGCTGCTGTTTTAATTTATCCATCTCATATTGAATTTCTGTATATATTTCTAATTCATTTTCACGAATATAATTTCGAGTATTTACTAAATAATCAAATATTTCATTCTTATTTTTTTTTAACTCACGATCTATTATATAAGATTCAGCTATTTCATTTAAAAATAAATTATCCAATTATAAAAAACCTTTTAAAAGAATGCCTAATTTTTTTAAACTAGGCATTGAATTTATTATAATGTAGGGTATTCTATTAAAATTTCTCCAGTCTCAGTATCAACTACTTCATCCGGAATTACTGAATCTATAATTGTAGCGGTTGATTCTTCTTCTGGAGGAGGAGCTATTCCGTTGACAGTTTCTCTAAAATAACCTACTTTTATTCGATACATAACACTTAAATCTACAGCTTCATCAAATAACGCTTTAAAATTTTTATCAGTATGATATTTCTCATAAAAATTCTTTTCTGTAAATTTATCAGATTTTCTTTTCAATGCTTTAGTTTTAGGATCGAATATGCAAACTACTTTTGACCGCCCTTCTGTAACTATAGCTAATGGATATATTAATTTCTCTTCTTTCTTACCAGTAGTTTTGGTTTCCCATTTAGACATATTTGACATAAACCAATATTCTGAAATAATCGGATCAATGCCAAATTTTTTATCTAGTACAATCTGAACTGTATAATTGGAAGATATTAACTTATTCTTTTCAGAAAACAATTCTAATACCCATCCATCAACACCTAATCCATCTCCAGGATTGAGAATTTCTTTTTTAGATAAGAATAGCCATTGAGCTATAGAATGTTGTAGTGAATTAACATTAGTTGCTGCTTTATGAGAAGCTCCAAATGAACCGACTCCTTTCTCATCTCTTGGAGCATATGGGTTATTGATTTGAATATTAGATCTTACTTGGTCTATAATTAAAATACTAACCTTGTTCATTAAGAACATTGATTTATATTTAGCTAATAAATGAGTTAATAATCTTGCCTTAAGACCAATAACTTGATTAGGATCTTCCGTTTGGGTTTCTTTATTAATAGAAGTTGCCGCTAAACTATCCCATACAAATAATACTTTATATTCTACTGAGGTATGTTCTTCTAACTTTTTCTTAATATTAACTAATGATTCAATTAATTCAAAAACTTGCTCTAATGTTGTAACTAAGGGCTTATATAAAAATTTGGATCTATCAATACCAAACGTATCAATACGACTCATTACATTAGATTGATCAACTGCAGCCGCAGCATTTTCAACATCTAAATATACCACTACTGAATTAGTATGAGTTTTAATAAAGTTACTACAATATTGAAAAGCTGCAGTACTTTTACCAGATTCAGGTGTAGAAGTAAATAAAACCGGCAATGAAGAAGTAAATCCACCACCTAAAAAACAATCAACATGACGTCCATATCCAGAAGGAGTAATATATGGAGGAGGGGCAACGCAATGCCCATAATCTCTAGTAATTAATTGCTCAAATGCTTTTGCTAATTTTGCAGATTCAATAGATGCCATTAGTAAATCTCTTAATTAAAAAAGGTCATAATTTATATCTATACCAAATATAGAAAAAACTAGATTAAGTTAAATTATATCATATTAACAAGAGCTGGTACGCCATTAGTTGCTGCATATTTTGTAGTTTTAACTAAACGGTTAAAAGTACGATGACCTTGTTCATTTGGTAAGAATGATGCCATAAAAACTCTTTTACTAGGATTCTGTAAATCATAAGGCTCATTACCAACAATTTTAGACATTTTATTATAATTACTATGTGTTTTTTGTGCATCCGATACTATTTGGTTTAATCCTTTAGCAACAGGATCGATTGCTTCAATTGCTTTAGGTAATGCATATGCAGCAGCTACAGTACCTGCACCTCGAAGAAAATTTCTACGACTTAAATCAATAGGTGCTGTTTTAGTACTAGTTTTTGATTTTGATTTTGAAAAAAACCCTTCACTAACATATATTAAATTGCCGATATTATATAATAAATCCGATTCAATAACAATTGATGAATCTTCTAAATATTTTTTAATTGTCATATAGATTGGAGAATATGTATGTTTAAAAAATTTCACAAACTTTATATTTGCGCGTTTCTCTTTACAGTAATTTTCAAATATATCATTATTTGATTTATAGAATTTTAAAAAACAGTTACGAGTATACCGAACATCTTTTTCAGTTTCAATAGTATTCAATAAACACTTTTCAATATTATTTATATTGGAAGATAGTTTAGTTGAATAAGAAAAATCACGATGGAAATTACAAATAGCTAAAATTAATTCTTGAGTATTATTATGTAATTCAATAGATAATTCTACATAAGGACCAAATATAATTCCCGAGATATAATTATTAATTCTATCACTGACTAAATTATTGAATATTAAATTACCGGCTAATCCACCTAATCCAAAAGATGTGACTGGATTATTATTATTGGTTAAATAATCAATACCAAGACCAATTCCAGCTCCTAATCCAGTTCCTGCCAATTTAATTATTGAATTTTCATTTTTAATATTCTTTAATTTATCCTGCAATTTCATTTTTGAGTTATACTCATTCTTTTGCCGTTCTTATTATTAATACTATTAACTGTATAATTATCTAAGAAATTTAATTTGTCTTTAATGAAAGAAGCTTCAATAGTAGAACCTCTCATCTTAAAGAAGAATTTATTAAAATTCTTTTGGTGTATACTATTAATATAGCTATTATAAATATCATAAATAACTCTATCAAATTTAGATAACTCTGGAATTTTAGTTACATCTATATTAGCTAACTCTTCAAATGAAGATATGTTTTCAAGATTAGGTACTTGTGAATAAAATAATAATGCTACATATTTATCAATTATTAATGATAATATTTGATTAATCGCATTAAAGAATACATTAATAATACATCTACCATCGTTATCTCTACATTGATGTATTGCACGGTTTAAAACTTCTTCATTATCACTAGTTGTAATTGTTTCAATTTTAAATAAATAAGCAGCATATTCAATATTATTAATTAAATTTTTAAAATTATCAGTAACACTAGGACTGAATAATTTAGTTAACCAATTATCAATTATTCCACCAATACCATAATTTCTAGCTTGTACAAATATATTATCTTCTGTTATTTGAATTAATCGTTGGATATTATTTAAAATCATTATCGTTACCTATTTGTTTATATTATTAAAAAAATAATTCGTTAAATAAAAAAAAGACTATTACTCCTGTAAAGGTCTTTGAAAACCCATATGGGGGCGATTTCCTATCACCCCCATATGGGTTCGAGTATTTACCTATGGTGTAGATAAATACTATTCCTTTGAATCCTTTGATTCCTTTTGAGGTGAATCCTTTGATTCCTTTGAATTCTTTGAATCCTTTGATTCCTTTGATTCCTTTTGAGGTGAATCCTTTGATTCCTTTTGAGTTGATATCGCTGCTTTCTGCAGCGCTATCAACTCAGCCATCTGGTCGCTCAGGGCATCCAGCCTCTGAGCGTTGTCTGTACCGATTCCCTCTAAGAAGTCCAGCTTTTGGCTGACCTTTTCCAGGGAGTCAATGCGTTCTTCCAATTGGTTGAGGCCTTTTTCGACCTGGTTAAGACGGGTGAACTCCCTGCGCTGCCACCATACCGCCGCAAGGGCGGTGGCGGCAACCGCAGGGGTTGACCATTTAACAATATCGTTCAAGAGGCCCAATTGGGCCCCTTGAACTGCCACGGTTGTTGCTAGTTCCGACACGAAAGTGTCGGAAGCTAATCCTAAGAACTCTTTTAACATAGCGGTTTCACCAACCCGAGGCCGTTACTGAATGTAACAGTCACCTGGGTTACTTGGTTACCATATAATATCTATATAAGATTTTTAAAACGAACTAATTTGTTCTGGTGTTTTTTATATAATCCATAAGCACCTAATCCAGATAATATACTAGCAGCTGCAGCTGCTGCTGCAATTACTGATGATGAATCATCAACTTGAATTGGTTCAATTTGTGGATTTGAATTTTGATAATATAATTTTTTAAAGTATTCTAATAAAGCTTTAATAATTGGAACTTCAAAAAAAATTCCCATTAAAATAGTTCTAAGTGATGTAATTTCAGAGAAAGAATATCCAATAATTTTAGGGTCAATTAAATACTCTTTTATGTCCTTAATTACAGTTTCTTTATCCCCATTATTTTCAATTATACCAACTAAACTTTCATATATTTCTTTAATTTTAGTCATAAATTTACCATCAACATAGTGTTGAATATTATTAAAACCAAAATGCTTTAAGAAAATTAATTTAATGAAATTATCTTGAGAAATATAATGTTCATGTATATTACTCAATAAATCATGATTTGATTTCAAACTTTTTGTAAAGGATTCGACTCTTTCTAAATCTACATCGTCCATTAGTTTAAAATTAGAATTTAAAACATTAGATAGGTCATTTATTTGTTTTTTAAGTATCATTTCAGCATTACCATAGGCTGCAAAAGAATCTTTAAATGACTTTAAAAGTTCTTTAATGCTTTCAACATTACCATTATTTAATGTTTTAATATCATCAATTAAACTGATAATTCTCTTATCAATAATTTCCTCCCAAATCTTCTCATGGTGAGAATTATTAAAAAAAGAAAGGAGAAATTCTCTAATAGTATGTGGTGATGCATGTTCATACCTTTGAAACATAGAATTAGCAGCTGCATTTATTTTATGCATAGTAGCGTTAATGATACTATTTTCTATTAATTTATCTACTGATTCTAAAACTGTTTTCATTATCTTGTGATATTACATTATAACTCATAAATTGGATTTTTGTTGAGTGATTCAATTTCATCAATTAATTTTTTCTTATTGTTGGGATCATTGAAATTGAAATTGCGTAATGTTTCTAGAACTTCCATATTTGATTGATTGTGTTTATTGAATTGTTCCAATTCTATATTTATCATTCGAATGATTTTGTATTTTAAATCATCTTGTTCTTTTCTATATTTATATTTTAAATCTAGAAATTTTTGTTGATTTGAATGATAATAAGATAAAATTTCTAATGTTTTATTTAAAATATTATATAGTTTTGTTCTGTCGAAATTTGGATTATTTTTATTACTTGGATTATTTAAAGATTGTTCTATATAAGTAATAGTAGATTCTAATGTTATAATATGTTTTTGAACGGCGGATATTTGTATGTCCAAATAAGATATATCTGTATTTAAATTTTCTATTTCATTAATGAATTTAGGACTAATTATATCATTAGATTCATCTGAATCAAATGATATAAGCTCATCATCAAATATTATATCATTAGACTTGTGTTTAATATTCATGAAAGTTTTAATTTATTTATTTCTAAAGTAAATGGATTGATTATATCTTTAGTTATTGGATAAAAAAATCTATCCCCAATATTATATGATAATGTAATATGAAATTTATTAGATAACGGCGAAATACTACTTAACGATATTCCAAGAATATTAATAATAAGATTTCTAAATTTAATTAGTTGAAAACTAGTAAATTCTACTACTAATAATCGCTTATCCGGAAATTGTCTTTTATTAGAATACCATGTCATGACCGTAAAATTTTTCATATCATATATTTCAATATTAATATCATAAGTTTTTTTAGGAATTTTAATTATCTGATTTGTTGTAAATAAACTTATGTGTAAATTATCTGGAGAAACCGCATGTGGAACTAGATAATTTTTAATTATTGAATTTAATTTCTGATTAGTTACTTTAGAAAAATAAAGCGAAACATAAGTTTCTGAAACTAAATTGATTAATCGCATTACATCATCGATTGTATTAAACTTGTTATTTTATCTTCAGAAACTTCTCCAGTATTATCCACTATAGCATCTTTCAATTCTTCATCTTTCTTTATTGCATTAATTATTTTTTTCAATTTGAGTTTATTAAGAAGTTCAACATTTTCTATTAAAGACAAAACATTATCTATTAACATCCCTTTAATCCTGGATTTTCGGCACATATTTTCTGCATTCGTTGAATTGCAGCAGATGAACCCTTATTAGCCTTAAGATTGTCAAGCATGTGCTGAGTTCTTGCATTCCGCATCTTATTTTCAGCTACTGTAGTTGCAATTTTTATTGGAAATGGGGAAGCCTCATCCGCAGCAGTATCTACTATTTCTGAAGCAGTATTTCTTCTAGTTGGGGTCCTAGCAATATTAACAGCGGCAGATCCTAATGAGGCGGCCACCCCTAGACCAGGAGATGCAATATCAGCTGCTCGAGCAGCTAAACTAATACCATCTTGCACTGTTGCTTTTTTCATTCTATTGCGTTGTTCTTGGTTAGCTATAGTTGGTGCTAAAATAACCCTTTTAGCCCGTTCCATTCTTGGAAGTTGCTTATATGCATTATATTCTTCTATTAAAGACAAAATATTATCTATTAACATTCTTTACTAAAATCTCTAAAAAGGTTTTTAATTGAGTTAAAAACGTATAATTGTTTATGGATAAACTATCCATCGTTAATGGATCTATATATTGACCTGATGTTAAAGAGAGAGTTATTTTTTTAGAAATATTATTTGCTAAATTAGTTGAAATTTCATTAGACAAATTCTTAGAAAATTCTAAAAATAATATTTCATAAATTGACTTATACATGAGGATTTTAAAATTCTCATCTATTGGATTAGCTTTAGCTGTAATATGGAGAGACCGTAATAATTTATAAATTAGTGGTAATTTAGATTTTATTGTTTCTAAATTCTTTTCACTATCTAAAATCGATAGCATACTTATTCTATTATCAGTAGTCGCTGTTTTAGTCGTAATATATAGAAATATCTTTTGCAGTTCATTAGGAATAATATTAGTTTTAATATTATTATAATTTTGCAAGATTCTATTATAAGTATTAGATTTATCACATAATTCCTGAATTTGTGTTATTTTAATTCCATCTTCATAAATTCTTAAACGTGTAGACATAGACAAATTAGAATCATCATGAATAATATCGGGACCAATTTCAAGTGGAGACAAACCGGTTGTTTTATTTTTCAAATATGCATATAACAAATATCTGAAATCAGTAGTATAATGGGTTTTGATATTTTCAATATTAATTGGGTCGGATTCTAAAAATAAAGTATTTAAAAAAATATGTAGAATATCATTCTTAATAACTTGAGAATCAGTATTGAAAAATACTAAATAAAAACTAACAATATCTTGACATCTTTCATGTACTTCATCATAAGTATCCCTTACAATATTTCGTAACATTACTTTAGCTTCTTTCATATGAGAAGATAAAATAGAGATCATATTAGGGAAATAAAAATGATCATAAAAAATATCAGGTGATAATTTTAAATTCTCTTCATTATATTTATGTAATGTATGGGCAATTAAATATAAAATATGAAATTGCCGCTTATATAATTCAACTACAATATTACTATCAAATTTTTTAAATACATCAATCAAATTATGTATTTGAGAAATATTAAATTCTGATTTAAAATCCTCACCAAATAAATTTATAAATATTACTTTTAAATTTGTATAATCATAATGATTTAAAGGTATTATATAAGACATTCTCTAAAAATCTTAACCCTAAATTTAATGGAATGATTGTATTATGTAACATTGGAATAATTTTATTAATCTTGCAAATTGGCTTTATTATATAATAATAAATTTTATTATATAATTGTTTAGTATAAACATCCCTATTAGAATCCCCTATAATTAAAATATGTATAGATTCTTTTAATTCTAAGTTTGAATTTAATATAGATTCTGTATTATTATTTAATATAGGATGTTTTAAAGATTTTACATCAGAAGTAGTATAGGGATAATTAAAATCTATAGGTCTAGTATTATAAATAACATAATCATTATCTATAAATTCTAATACATAATGCCAAGGTAAAATTGAAGTTTGAGTATTTTGATAATATTGAGAAATGTATTGTTTATATATTAACGGCAAATTTTGTTTATTAGTATCTAATACCGGTTGTTCCATTGGAAATGCTAAATTATTAAACGAATCCTCAATAATTATAGCTATTGGTTTTGTATTAAATCTTGAGTTAGTAGATAATCTAGCCTCATCATTTTCTAAGTATACCTTAAACATTAAATTTCCGCAGGTTTTTTAGTTGCAAATCCTTCATTACCAGCAGCTGAACCAGCTGAACCGGGAGTCACTGGACTACCAGCACCCAATCCACCAGCAACTCCTGCAAAATTAATAGTTCCGTTAATATGGCTACTTGAAATTCCTCCTTTTAAATTCACAGAACCCCCATCTATATTAACTGTCGATCCCTTATTGTTAACTGCTCCACCAGCATCAGCATTAATATTAGCTCCAGATTTAAAATTAATATCAGACCCAGATTTAATATTAAATTTTCCACCTGCACTTATATTAATATCTGCTCCTGCACTTATATTGAAATCACCAGCCGAATAAATATGTATCCCATCACCATTGAGAATAATTTTAGTTTTTTTATTATTAGAATAAATAAAAATTGAATCTCCAGGAACTGAAGATGTGTCTGATGTCATTATAATGGAATGTTGATTTTTATCAGTAGTCATTACATTATATATTTTATCACGATCATCCAATTTGGCTTTTGCCGGTAACACATTCATTTGGGAATCATGATTTGTTTCAATAATGATTCCAGTATTAAAATCATTTTCAGTAAATAAAACAACAACATCAGTATTAGCTTGAATAGGTGTATATGAATGACTATTGTTATTTGTTTTATTTTTACACCATAACCCTTTAGTTTTATCCAGTTGGTGCATTAATTCACCAATCCAAACTTTATATCTGCCTTGATTTAATGGGTCCACATCTTTTAATACTATACCTTGAAATTTTTGATTTTTTAATGGTTTAGCATCAGTCCGTATCATATTAAGATACTTCTTTTTTTACTGAAACCATATTAAATTTAGATACTTCTTCATATTTTATTCTATCAGAATATTGTAAAATAATAAATTCTAGTTTTTCTTGTAATTGTTTATTTGTTAATAACGGCTTGTAATATTCAATAGATGTTAAAGAAGCTATTAGTGAAGCGATTAAATGATCAAATGTTGAAGTTATTGAAAGAAAAGATACAACTTTCAATTGATTCAACATCTGATAAGTTAAATTATTAGGAGTATCGAAAATCAATTTCAAATCAATTGCTATTTTTAAAACATCTTTAATATCAGAATATTTCGACAATAATGCATCTGGAACCGCGGAAATAATTTCTTTTTGTAATTTAGAATCAATTAATGGAAGAATCTTTTCTTTAGCTAAATTAAAATCCATTTTTACAAAATGCTTAAAATATATTATACCAACAACATATTTTAACAATTCCACTTTCTTCTCTACTAATGTTGGAATTTTTAAAGTCTTCATTAACAAATAAATATAAATTTGAATTACTATGTAATGCAACTCCATATTTTTAGAAATTTCTGGGAAGACTTTAATAATTACTCGTATAAATTGATAATAATATTGGTTTACTAATTCTTCGATATTTCCAATATTTCCATCTAATGGATCAATATCAAATACCGAAAGTTCCGCTCCAACAAATAATAATTTATTAGATTCTGATACTGAAGCTGAACCAAGAATATTTGTAAGTTTTTTGGGATTAATTGCAATTAATAATGCATTACGATTCAATAATTGGATGCAAACATCTTTTGAATTACCCGATATTTTATTCAGATAAGTCCTTATTTGATCATCAAAATTTTGATAAATTTTTTCAGAATCCTTAGACCTAATTAAATATAAAAATAGTTTCTCAAGCCTAACTAATACATTAGCATTAGGATTATCACCACTAGATAATTCTGCATTATAATGAATGAATTTAGGAGCGCCCACAAATAATACCTCTTTTTATTGTTAATTTAATAAAGTTACAATTTTTTATTTATATCTATATCATTTATGCCACTAAAGTCAATACTTTATTAATACTGAATAATGATGGTGATATTATAACTTGATTAAGTGAATCTGGTTTAAACTCAAAAATAGTATTTACTTTATTCACTAATAAAATAATTGGATATAGCTCATAAATAGAATATTGCGCTAAACAGAATTTTTGTGGGTTATATGTCCAGACTTGCTGAAATTGAACTTTAATAGATGAATCTAATAAATAATCTAAATTTATATAAAATTTATTATTAAATAACTCGCCGTTAAATTCTTTATAAATATTTTTTATATTTTGAGATGTTTGTATTATTTCTTTGGAAATATTAGCGGTTAATGACATGTTCGTTTTTATGCTTTTAATATAGATATATTGAAGAAGAAAGAATAATCTTTCTATTTTTCTTTTTTAACGAGGGGTTAAACTAATGATAATATCAGAATTGCTTCTTAGGCATAATGTAATATTTAATAATTTAAACGTCATCAATATTGATCGACATACAATAATAACAAAACATAATACACATCCTAATAAGGTATTACTGATTTATAAACATGCTATCGATACTTGTCGTGGCATATCATTTAATAAATTGGAACAAAATGGAAATGTTAAGTTTTCACAAACTGCATATTTAAATTATTGGAGCACAAATAAATTTCCAATCAATATAAAATATGATTTAAGTGAAACATCTCCAGATTATGATATTGAATGCACTATTTGGAATGCAAATAATGACTTCATGATCTTTTTAGAGAGAGATTATTTCATCAACAAACATAAAGTCCAATATATCATTGGGCCTGAACTTACAGAGAAATAAAAATGGAACTAGTAGAACATAAAACAAAAGCTCTCCATGAACTCGAAATGTATATTCATGGAGTTGTTGGATTACAATTAGATAAAAAAGATGTTGCAATTCCATTTCTTCAGGGTGCTCCTGGATGTGGAAAAACCTCTTTAATCCATAATTGGGCCGAAAAATATAATTGGAATCTATTATCTGTACATTTTGCACTGATACCAATTGAAGAAATTTCAGGTATTCCAAAAGAACATGAGATAACAATAAATGGACAATCTCATTCTGGAACTGAATGGACTTACCCAGAAATTTTAACCCGGTTATATAATCTTAATCAATCAAAACCAACTATCTTGTTACTGGATGACTTTCATTTATGCTCTCCAGATCACTTTAATTTAGGTTTTGAGATGTTTACGAATAGATCTATTCGTGGATATAAGATTCCGGATAATGTTGCATTTATTATTGCTGGTAATGCTAGTTCTAAATCTGGTACTAAAGCTGGTAATTCTGCTATCATTAACAGATGTTCAATTAATCCAGTTCATATGGATTTTGACTATTGGAAGAAGAATTTTGCTTTCTCACATGGGTTAAATTATAAAATTCTTTCATTCTTAACTAATGAAAGGAATCGTAAATATTTCCATATGGAAGAGATGACAAATAAACCATGGGCAAGTCCTAGATCTTGGACTAGATTCTCGGAGATTCTAAATCCATTAGAGGAAGCGTTACATAATAATATCCAATATCAGGATCTTGCATATTATGCAGAAAGTCATATTGGAAGTGAAGCAGCATCTGAATTTACGGCATATTACAAATTATATTTAGAAACCGAAATGGATAAAATATTCGATAATAAGAAAGCTATAGAAATTCCTAATGATATGACTGGGCAGTATATATTTACCCTTTCAGCAGTTGGAGAATTTTTTAGTAGGATTAAAGTTGCCGATAAAAAGAAACAAGATCAAATTTGGCAATCATTTTGTTCAATTGTTATTGAAATTGCAAGGAAAAACCTTTCAATTGCAACAGTTGCAGCAAAAGAATTAGTAGATTCGTCAAATATTCATATGTACACAAAGTTCAAAAGTGTTCTTAAAGAAATTGATCCTGAAATAACTGGAAAGATTTCAAAAGAAATTACTTTGATTTAATAATAACCCCCCTCAAGTCACTCATTCAGATTCAAATTCTGGGTGGGTGGCTTCTTTTGTTTAGATAGGAGTGTTTTCAAATGAATGCCCATGAAAAATTACATCTTGCAATATTGAAAATATTAGCTAGATCAAATTTAAAATTGTTTGGATGTTTAATTTATAAATTTGATATTAGGATAATAAAAACACAAAACGAACATATGACGGCTCATTGCTTTTTCGATTCGGTTACTAAAAAACCAATTATTGAATTTAGTGAAAGTTTCATCGATAATAATATTAAAGATGTTGGTGAAACCATTTATATATTATTACATGAAATGTTACACTTCATTGATGGACATACTAATCGAAATAGATATATTAATAAAGACCGGCAAATTTTCAACTTAGCTTGCGATCATGATATTAATTGCAAAATTGATAAGGATATTAAAAATCCTGAGACTGGATTTAAAGAAATAATTAATGCTCCTGCTGATAGATTCTTCATACAAGATCTTGTTGATCAGGATCTGACGATATATGAGGTATATGAATATCTCATGAATATACAAGAAAATATTAAGTTCAAACCAATTTTTGAAGATGGTACGACTGGAGATTTGGTTAATAATGAAGAACTTGAAAAATTAGAAAAGGATGTAGTTGGAGCTGAAGTACATATAAACGAAAAGTATCAAGGGAAAGTTTATTTTGATGTGAAACCTGAAGATTCTGGAGAAGCGTGTTCTGATGAATTGAAATCTGAAATTAGAGCTATTATCAATAATATTCTTTCTAAAAGACAATGCCGTACTTGTAATGCTGGCCACCTTGCTGAATTTTTAAATAAAATTTCAGAAATAAAAATCCCTTGGGATATATTATTGGAAAATGCAATACAAACTACTAGAGTTAAATCGAATACCAATAAATCATGGAAATGTATTAGAAAGAAATTCAGACATTTAAATATTAAATTGCCAGATTCAAGTAGTGAAGAAATTAAGAGTTCACTATATATATTATTGGATACGTCTGGTTCAATGTCAACGGTAGATCAAGAAAAATTTGCTAATCTAATATTTCAATCCATAAATTATTTTAAAAATATTAAAATAATTCAACATGATATGGTTATTCAAAATATATTGGAATTAACGCGCGATACATTTGAAATCCAAAAAGATGAGATTTTTAAAATTTATGGTAGAGGTGGAACTAGCCATGAAGAATGTTTTCAATATGTAGAAGAACAATTTTTTGAGGAAGATGAAGCTATTGGATTGATTATTTTAGCTACAGATTTTCAATCGAATATTGAACAAATTTGGAATGATTTCAAATTTCATAAATATATACCAGTAAAAGTTTTGTGTACTGATAAGAATACTCCAGTTTCTTCAATGGTAGATATCAACCCAGTTTATTGTTAAAAAATTCCGCCATTAGATATAAATATTTATCTAATGGCGGATACAATTTATAGGTCATCTATTTTATTTGGTAATAATATCATTAAGCATCCAGTAATAGCAATTACTTGATCAGTAGTTAACTTTAATCCAAATGCAACAATTAATGAAATTATGGCGGCCCAAGTAGGACCTTCATACAATCTTTTTTTTATGAACAATTTAACTTTTTCTAGCATAGTTTATTTTAAATTACGGGAGTTCCAACCAGGACCACTAGCTAATGCAATCGCTTCATTTGCTTTGTCAACGCCATATTTATTTGACAAATATTGATTATATTGACTTGGTGTAAGTTTAGTTTTAGTTACATATCCATTAGAATCAGTAGCCCAAGGCTTATGGCTATAGAGTTCTTGTTTGGCCTCCACTCCAGGTTGATTCGCTACTATTCTAAG